>OLSK01000547.1_pt1 | contig 32989 bp, 30 predicted proteins | sample 1672781 | NCBI WGS metagenome assembly OLSK01 (sample SAMEA3136723, study PRJEB25190) | human gut metagenome | biome: human gut; feature: human-associated habitat; material: faeces | place: Austria | collected 2013 | reverse complement strand
GTAGGCCGGAGCGAAGCCCCGGCCAGCCCCGGCGAAGCCGGGGCGCCCTGCGGGCTGATGCGCGGTATGCAGGGATTTGCGGGGAAGCAGAAACCAGCCCCTCCTTTTGCGGAGAGGCTGGCGGAAAAACAAAGCGGGACAATCAGCCCTCCGCGCCGCGGCGGTTGGTGATGCCGCGGATGACGAACAGGGTAACAAGCATCAGGACAATGCCGATGGGAAGGACGATGACGGCATTGGGAACGAAGCCTGCGATGATGTAGGTAAAGAAAGCAACGATAGCCACAGTGGCTGCGTACGGGAACTGGGTGGACACATGGTTCAGGTGGTTGCACTGGGCACCGGCAGAAGCCATGATGGTGGTATCGCTGATGGGAGAAACATGGTCGCCGAATACCGCACCGGCGAGACAGGCGGAAACGCCAACGATCATCAGGGTGAAGTCAGCCTTAAAGACCTCGGTGACAATGGGGATAAGGATGCCGAAGGTGCCCCAGGAGGTGCCGGTGGCAAACGCCAGTCCGCAGGCAACCAGATAGATAACAGCGGGCAGCAGGCTGTAAAGGCCGCTGGAGGCACTGTGCATTACGCCGGCGACAAACTCCTTGGCGCCCAGCAGAGTGGTCATGTTCTTGAGGGAGGTGGCCAGGGTGAGGATGAGGATGGCGGGAACCATGGCGCAGAAGCCCTGGGGAATGCAGCTCATGGCATCCTTAAAGGAGATGACCCGGCGGAGAACAAAATAGATGACGGTAAAGACCAGTGCCACAATAGCGCCCCAGGGCAGGCCGAAGAAAGCATCGCAGTTGGCAAAGGCATCGATGAAATTATCGGCGCCATTGAGGTAGCCGGAGTAGACCAAACCGCTGACGCACAGCACCACCAGAACGATGATGGGCAGCAGCAGATCGATGACGCGGGCACGGGGGTTGGAGACCTCTTCCACCGCTTCGGGCTGCTCTCCCTCGGTGAACAGGTCGTTATTGCGGATGGCGTTAAGCTCATGCCGGCGCATGGGGCCGTAGTCCATGCCGGTCTTGCAGAGGAACAGCACCATAACGATAGTGAGCAGCGAATAGAAATTAAATGGAATTGCACGAATGAACAGATCGAAACCGCTGTAATCCTCCACAACGCCGGAAACGGCAGCTGCCCAGGAAGAAATGGGGGCGATCATGCAGATGGGGGCGGCAGTAGCATCGATGAGATAGGCGAGCTTGGCGCGGGAAACATGATGGCTATCCGTTACCGGGCGCATGACGCTGCCGACGGTGAGGCAGTTGAAGTAGTCATCCACGAAGATGAGCACCCCCAGCAGGAAGGTAGCGAACATGGCGCCGCCGCGGGTCTTGATGTGGGTCTTGGCCCAAGCGCCGAAGGCCGCAGAGCCGCCGGCCTTATTGAGCAGGGCAACGAGGATGCCGAGCAGCACGAGGAACATGAAGATACCGGCATTATCACGGATGGCGGCCACTACGCCGTCATTGAGCAGAGAGTCGAGCGCCTCCACATGGAAGCCGGCATAGAACAGGGCGCCGGCCACAGCGCCGATGAACAGGGAACTGTACACTTCCTTGGTGATGAGGGCCAGACCGATAGCGATGATGGGGGGAACGAGTGCCCAAAATGTACCAAACATAAGATTTACCTCCTGAAAAATGGGACGAAAAAAGCCATGAGAAATGCGGAAAACAAATCTCATGGCCGGCGAAATAAATAGCAATAACGCAGGAACCCGCTGATAGCTCTCCACAGTTTCTGTGACAGTCCGCAGCATATTCTGCTGCGTCCCAGCAAAAAGGCTCTCGGGGGAGCCTTTCGCTTCGGCGGTCTTCCCTTTCGCGCCCCCGGTTTCCCGAACCGTGTGGGGGTGGCTACTGATGAAGCCCGCAACCTCTACCAAATTGGCTTTATTCTGTTGTCACATTTATAGCACCGTTAGCGGAACAATGCAAGTGTTTTTTTACAAATTGGTCACATTTTGGGGACACGCTAATATATTGACGAAGTTTTGCGTGATATTTTGTAGTAAATGCACAACGAAAAAGAATGAGACTCCCCGCCGAAGGGAGAGCCTCTGGAAAAGTTATTCGTGGTGCAGGATCATGCGGGCACATTTATAAACATCGCCGCAGCCAAGGGTAAGGATCAGATCACCGGACTCGGAATACCGATCGACATAATCCGCCATGGCCTGGAAGGATGGCAGGCAGACACAGCCGGGGATCTTTTCGCCCAGATCCTCCGAGGTGATGTGGTAGGTATTGACCTCCCGGCTGCCCATGATGGGCGAAAGCACCACGCGGTCGGCGATGGACAAGGCGGAGACGAAGTCCTCCAGCAGCATATAGGTGCGGCTAAAGGTGAAGGGCTGGAACACGGCCCATACACGCTTAAAGTCCAGCTCCTTGGCGGCGGTGAGGGTGGCGCGCAGCTCGGCGGGGTGGTGGGCATAGTCATCGGCAACGGTAGCGCCTTTATGCGTTTTGCCCAGCACCTCAAAGCGGCGGCCCGCCCCGGTAAAGGCCGAAAGCCCGGCGGCAGCCTGCTCCGGGGTGGCGCCCAGCTGCATGGCGCCCGCGGCGGCGGCAATGGCATTGAGGATATTGTGGTCGCCGGGGATTTGCAGGTGGATCTCGGTGAGGGGCTTGCCGCGGAACATGAGGGTAAAGCGGCGGTCCAGACCACCCAGGTGGCGGAGATTGGCGGGGGAATAGTCGTTGGTGTCCTCCCAGCCAAAGGTGAGGAAGGTTCTCCCCTCCCCAGCCGCTTCCTCCATGGCACGGCAGGTTTTTTCATCGCTGCCGTTATACAGGACGGTATGGGCCTTTTGGGCGAACCTGGTGTAGCTCTTCATGGCGTTTTCCACGGTGTGGAAGTATTCCATGTGGTCATTATCGATATTGAGGACGAGGGCGATATCCGGGTGGGTGGAAAGGAAGGTATCCTTGAACTCGCAGGCCTCGTACACAAAGCGCTGCGTTGCCCCGCTGCGCCCGTACCCGCCTATGGTCCGCAGCTTGCCGCCGATAACGGCGGAGGGATCCAGTCCCGCCATATAGAGGATCTGCACGATCATGGCGGTGGTGGTGGTTTTACCGTGGGTACCGCAGACGCCCAGCGCCTCGCTGTACCAGCTGGAGACGGCGCCCAGCATTTTGGCGCGTTCCCACAGGGGCAGGCCACTTTCCCGCGCGGCGATCAATTCGGGGTTGGTATCCATAATGGCGGCGGAATAGAGAATGAGATCGGCGCCCCGGATATTTTCCGCCCGCTGGCCCATCATCACCTCAATGCCCATCTGACGCTCCAAATTGACAATGTCGCTTTCGTTATTATCGCTGCCGGTAATGGTGTAGCCCCGGCCGTGCAGGATCTGCACCAGCGGGAACATGCCGCTGCCGCCGATGCCAATGCAATGGATATGTTTGACCCCTTCCGGGATTGTTTCAATCGGTTTTACCATACTGTGACCGCCACCTTTAAGAATTTCATACATGGTATATTATACCCCATTAGTAGGGCTTTTGACAATAGCGACGGGCATTTTAATACAAAAAGCGGCGGGAAGTGCATAATTTGCCAGGCGGCGGACAAGGCTAATGGCAAGCGAAGCCCGCAGGCGCAGGCGGCGGGCGGCAGGATCGGATGAGGGCAAGGAGGGGGCGAAGGCAGGCTGGCGCCCGGTGAAGACGGGCTGGCGCCTGTCGAGGCCCTGACACAGCCCTCGCCGATCATTCCGTTCGCTGCCTGCGCCCAACAACAATAAAAGGCATCTGAAAGGAGAAACAGGCATGAATATCACCGATATTCGGATCCGCAAAATTTACGAGGACGCACGGCTGAAGGCGTTGGTTTCGGTCACCATAGACGGCGACCTGGCTGTACACGATATCAAGGTCATTGAGGGGCCGGAGCGGCTCTTTGTGGCGATGCCCAGCCGCAAGGATGAGAATGGGACATTCCGTGATATTGCCCACCCCATCACGCCGGAGGCGCGGCATACCCTGGAAGAGGCGATCCTGGACCGATACCAGACCCACCTGGCCCAGCTGGAGGCCGAACAAGCCGCGACTCCGCATATTCCGGCATAAGGCTGCATAATATGGGAGGAAAGGACCGGCAGGCTCTTTCCTCTTTTTTCTTTACAAGACACCGGAATTTTGCTATAATATCACATGGTCAAAGCGCCAGTACCGCCCGGTTTGTGTACCGCGGGCGGATGACGAGGTGGAGGGAGTATCGAAAATTCGGCGGATGCCCTCCCGCTGCTGCCACAGCGCAGGCCGGCGCAAAAACACGGGCGACCGTGCAACAAAGAGCCGGCCATGGATAACGAACAAAACAGATATCCCATGCGGGGAATGTTTTTTGGCATCCCTGCGGGACTCCGCGGAGAGAAACAGCCTGTATTCTCCCCTTTGGTTTTCGTTATCCTGCCGGCGCAGCTGCTGTACCGGCCCGCCGTGCCATAGGGTAAAAGCACTTTTAGCGAAGGTTTCTCTCCCGCGCCATGGATATCTGCGGGAAAGGAGCCTTATTATTTATGTGTGGAATCATTGGTTATTCGGGGGCGGAATACGCCCGGGAAAAGCTGCTGCATGGGCTGGAAAACCTGGAATACCGCGGCTATGATAGCGCCGGTATTGCCCTGTGGGACGAGGGAAAAATAGAGGTCATCAAGGCGGCAGGGCGGCTGAGCAACCTGCGGGCCGCCTGCGGCGACCAGTGCCTTGCCAGCCACTGCGGCATCGGGCACACCCGCTGGGCCACCCATGGCGTGCCCAATGATGTGAATGCCCACCCCCACCGGCAAGGCCGTGTGACGCTGGTGCATAACGGCATTATAGAAAACTACCGGGCGCTGCGGGAGCGGCTGGAGCGTGAAGGATATCACTTCCTGACCCAAACCGATACCGAAATAGCGGCGGCACTGCTGGACCACCATATGAAGCTGCACGAGAGCCCTGTGGCAGCCATCCATGCCGCTACGGCGGAGATGGAGGGAGCTTACGGCTTCTGTATGCTGCTGGAAGGGGAACCAGATACCGTTTACGGCATCCGCCGGGGCAGCCCGCTGATTGCGGCCAAGGATGAGACCGGTAGCTATGTGGCCTCCGATGTACCTGCCATTATAGAATATACCCGGCAGTATTACCTGCTGGAGGAGGAAGAAGTGGTGGTGGCCCATTACGGGGAGCTGCGTTTTTACGCCCCGGACGGGACCCCCATCGAAAAAGAAGCCAAGATCGCCAACTGGTCGGTGGAGCAGGCACAAAAGGGCGGCTATCCCTGCTTTATGCAGAAGGAGATTCACGAGCAGCCCCGCGCCCTGGCCGATACCATTGATGGACGCACCGAGGATGGGTTTGTGACTTTTGAGGGTGATGGCCTGCCGGATGGCTTCTTTCGGGATGTGACCAAGCTGTATATTTCCGCCTGCGGTACCGCCATGTACAGCGGTATGGTAGGTAAGGCGATCATAGAAAAGCTGGCGCGGCTGCCGGTAGAGGTGGAGGTTGCCAGCGAGCTGCGCTACCGCGATCCCATCTTTACCCCAGGGTGCGCGGCGGTGGTGGTGAGCCAAAGCGGCGAAACCGCAGATACCCTGGCGGCGCTGCGGCTCTTTAAGGAAAACCATATCCCCGTTATAGGTATCGTGAATGTGGTAGGCTCCTCCATTGCGCGGGAGGCCGACTACTGCCTGTACACCTACGCCGGACCGGAAATTGCGGTGGCCAGCACCAAGGCCTATTCGGTGCAGGTGGCAATGATGTATCTGCTGGGCTTCCGCATTGCGGCGGATAAGGGCGCCCCGATGGACTGGTGCCGCCGCCAGCTGCCGAAGCTGCTGAATGCTGTCAGCTACCTGCCGCATGTATTGGCCATGGAACCGGAATTTTTCCGGTATGCCGAGGGACTGAAAAATGCCGAGCATCTCTTCTACCTCGGGCGGGGGTTGGATTACTCGCTGGCGATGGAGGGCTCCCTGAAGCTCAAGGAGATCAGCTACATTCACTGCGAGGCCTACGCCGCCGGAGAGCTGAAGCACGGGACTATTTCCCTGATTACCGACGGCACCCCGGTGATAGCATTGGCGACCCAGCGCAAGACGCTGGGCAAGATGATAAGCAATGTGAAGGAAGTAAAAGCCCGTGGGGCGCATGTGCTGCTCATTACGCTGGAAGGGCTGGAAGTCGACCCCGAATGCTATGATGAGATTATCCGGCTGCCGGCAGTGGAGGACGAATATGTGCCGCTGCTGTTAGTTGTCACCTTGCAGCTCATCGCGCTGGGAGCGGCCAATGCCCGCGGCTGCGATGTGGATAAACCACGCAACCTGGCTAAGAGTGTAACGGTGGAATAATCAATAAAACGCGAAAAGAGACCCTGCGAAGGGTCTCTTTTTTGCGGCATGCATAAAGGCAGGGCGGCGGGGCAGAGCGAGGGAGGGTTGCCTATCCCAAAGGGATGGCGCCCCGACGGAGAGCGGAGCGCCGCCGCCCGGATGGGGCAAGCTTAGGCTTTGGGGTAGCCCTGCGGGTTTTTGCTTTGCCAGGCCCAGGTATCCCGGCACATATCCTGCAGTGTATACTGTGCCTGCCAGCCGAAAAGCTCCTTTGCTTTGGCGGCATCAGCCCAGTATTCCGGCAGATCGCCCGCCCGGCGGGGACCAATGACATAGGGGACCTCCCGGCCGCTGGCTTTCCGGAACGCTTCGATGACCTCCAGCACACTGTACGGGGTACCGGTGCCCAAGTTGACCGCCGTGACACCAGGGTGTTCCATGGTGTAGCAGGCCGCCCGGTGGTGCCCCGCAGCCAGGTCCATCACATGGAGATAATCCCGGCGGCAGGTGCCATCGGGGGTGGGGTAATCATCGCCGAACACCATAAGGCGTTCCCGCCGGCCCACCGCGACCTGTGCGATGTAAGGCAGCAGGTTATTGGGGATGCCCTGAGGGTCCTCCCCGATGAGGCCGGAGGGGTGCGCTCCGATGGGATTAAAATACCGCAGCAGTACCGCCGAAAGGGTGGGATCGGCATGACAGGCATCCTCCAGAATCTTTTCGATCATGGCCTTGGTGGTACCGTAGGGGCTGGAACACTCCCCACGAGGCATATCCTCCCGGTAAGGGATTGGATTAAGTGAGCCGTAAACGGTAGCGGAGGAAGAGAAGATAAACCGGCTGACACCGGCCTCCTTCATACACTCCAGTACCGTCAGGGCGGCATCGAGATTGGTACGGTAGTAGGAAAGGGGAATTTCGACAGACTCCCCCACCGCCTTTTTCCCGGCAAAGTGAATGACACAGTCGATTTTATTTTCACGGAAGATGCGGCGGACGGCTTCGCGGTCGGTTACATCGACATGGTAGGCAGGAAAATCCCGGCCGGTGATCTGCCGGAGGCGTTCCACTGCCACGGGGCTGCTATTGGAATAATCATCCGCTATGACAATATCACAACCCCGGTTCAGCAGCTCTACTGCGGTGTGGCTACCGATATAGCCGGCCCCGCCGGTCAACAGTACATTCATGGGTTCACGCTCCCCTCTTTTTTAGCTTAATTATAATCGACTGCCCAGTAAAATCAATCCCCCTGCCAAAAGTGACAGGGGGATAAAGTTATAAAAGCTCAGGAGCGCTTGTCCCGATCGTGATTGAGCATATCAATGAGGGCACTGATATCCAGGTCATCATTGATGGGCTCCTGCTCGGTCTGCGGCTCCACTTCAGTGATCTTGTCTTCCGGGACCTCGGTATCCACCGGGGGAGTGGGGATGCGGAAGCCGGATTCATGGTCAAAGTTGGTGGCAATGACAACGATCTTGATCTCATCCTCCAGCTTTTCATCAAAGGCGACACCCCAAATGAGGTTGACATCCGGGTGGGCGGCATCGTGGATCATCTGGGAAGCATTGGTGATGTCCTCCAGATCGACATCGGGCGGAACGAGGAAGTTGACGATAACGCCGCGGGCACCGTTGATGGAGGTTTCCAGCAGCGGAGAGGCGATGGCCATGCGGGCGGCTTCCTCGGCCTTATTGGGGCCGCTGGCGGCGCCCAGGCCCATGTGGGCATAGCCGGCGTCCTTCATGATGGAGGTGACATCGGCGAAGTCCAGATTGATGATACCGGGAATATTGATGAGGTCGGAGATGCTCTGTACCGCCTGCAGCAGCACTTCATCCGCCTTGGCAAAGGCATTGGCCAGAGTGATCTTTTCCTGCGAGATACTGCGAAGGCGCTCATTGGGGATAACGAGCAGAGCATCCACATGCTCCTTCAGCCGCTCGATGCCGGCCGTGGCCTGATCCATGCGGCGCTTGCCCTCAAAGGAGAAGGGCTTGGTAACCACACCGACGGTGAGGATACCCATATCGTGGGCGATGCGGGCAATAACGGGAGCCGCACCGGTGCCGGTGCCGCCGCCCATACCGGCCGTGATATATACCATATCGGCACCGCGCAGCACCGAGGTGATCTCATCTTCGCTTTCCTCCGCTGCCTTTTCGCCCTTCATGGGGTCGCCGCCGGCACCCTGCCCGCGGGTCAGCTTATCACCGATGTGCAGCTTGTAAGAGGCATTGGAAAAACGCAGGGACTGATTATCGGTATTAACAGAGATAAATTCCACGCTGCTCATGCCGGATTGGATCATACGGTTGACGGCATTTCCGCCGCCGCCGCCGACGCCCAATACCTTGATCGCAGCCATTTTTTCGTAATCGTTATCCAGCTCTATATTCATCATCAGCACTATTGCCTCCTGTTTAGAGTTTTCTCCTAATCTATCATAACAGAAACATCATGAAAATGCAACCCAAAAGGCGTATATCTGCTACTGTTTTCCACCCAAAATGGCCAGATATTGTGCATCCGCCACCTGGGTAAGAGGCAGCTGCCGGGTGTAGGCCCGACCGCTGACCGAAACATCAAGGTACCCGATAAAATCGGCGGGAAGCTCATCCTGGATGATCTTTTGGGCGGTGAGCAGCTTGGTGGCCAAATCGTATTCGCTGCCCAGGCGCAGCTGGATGCGGTCCTGATAGACAGCCTTGTAGCTCTGCTCCTCCCCGATCTCAATATACCCGATCTCAGGGAGCATCCCGGCGTCCTCCAGGGCCGCGCGCACCTTATCCACACCGGCCAGGGTCTTCTGCCATTCCTCCGGCAGCTTTTCCCCGGCGGTATAGCCGGAAAAATCGGCACCAAGCAGCAGACAGGTATACTCCGGCAGAGAGGCACACTGCTCCAGCACCTTGCCATTGGCGGAAAGGGTGGTGACCCGCCCCATGCTGCCGATACAGGCGTAAATGGTATTGAACTCGTGCAGCTCCAGTTCCAGGGTATCAGGCAGGCGGCGGTGCAGCGTTACACACTCAATGTAGGGGCACAGGGCGGTAATTCGCTCATTCAGGGCCTTTTGGGAAATGGTGAAGATATTCTGCTCCTCCCCTATGTCGGCGGCTTCTATGATATCCTCGGCGGCGTAGCGGGTACTGCCGGTCACTTCTATATGGGTGGCCCTGCAAAATACACTGACACAGTAAAAGCCCACGCCGCACAGCACCGCCGCAAGCAGCAGGATAAACACCGCACGGCGGCGGCGACGGGTCTGCTGTTTACGGGTGGGCTTGGCAGTCATGGGCTTTGGTTCTCCTTCCTTTGGTTTAGACTTCCGTCAGGTAAATATCCGCGCCCAGATGGCGCAGGGTTGGAACAAAATCGGCATAGCCGCGTTCGATGTGGGAGATAGCTGTAACGCTGCTTTCTCCCTTTGCCGCTAATGCTGCTAGTACCACAGCGGCTCCGGCGCGCAGATCGGTGCAGGTGAGGGCTGACCCGATAAGGGGCGCCCCCCGGATGACTGCATGACTGCCGACCACCGTGATATCCGCACCCAAGCGGCGCAGTTCCTCCACATGGGCCCAGCGCCGGGGAAAGACCGTTTCGGTAAAGGCGGTGTAGCCCTCTGCCGCGGCGGCCAGCGCCATAAAGATGGCTTGCAGATCGGTGGGAAAGCCGGGATACGGCAGCGTAACGATGCTGCCGGCCCCCTGTAAATGTTCTGGAGCGGTAAGGGTGATGCTCTGCTCCCCGGTGGTGATACGGCACCCCATACGCCGCAGCGCCGCCAGGGGCGCCGCCAAGTGTTCCGGGCTGGCGTACACTGTGATCTCTCCGCCGGTAATGGCCGCGGCAGCAAGGTAGGTCGCCGCCTCGATACGGTCCGGGAGGATGGCATAGCAGCAGCCGGTTAGCGCTTCCCTGCCCTGCACCAGGATGGCGCCATCGGGCTGGGATTCTATTAGGGCGCCGCAGCCCCGCAGATAGGCCAGCAGATCGGAGATCTCCGGTTCGGCGGCGGCACCGGTGATTTTGGTTTCGGCAGGCGTTCCCGCCGCCGCGATGAGCAGGTTTTCGGTAGCGCCCACGCTGGGGTAGGGCAGCTGCACCGCGGCACCATGCAGACCGCCGGGAGCGGCACAGCGCAGGGTATCACCCTCCTCGCTGATGACCGCGCCCATTTGGCGCAGGGCGGAAAGATGCAAATCAATAGGACGGCCGCCCAGGGCACACCCGCCGGGCGGGCACAGGGTCACGCTCCCACAGCGGGCCAGCATCCCGCCTAGGAACAGAATAGAGGACCTCATGGCCCGCATCCATTCCGACGGAACATCCCGGCAGCCGGTATCCTCCCGGGTAATGATCAGGGTATCCCTCGCCCGTTCTACCGCAAAGCCCAGGTGCCGCAGGATGTGACAGCTCACCGCCACATCGCTGAGGTTAGGGCAGTTTTTAATCTCTGAACGACTGCACAGCACGGTAGCCGCCAGAATGGGCAGCACCGCGTTTTTGGCGCCGTGCGCCGCTATGGTCCCGCTTAGTCTGTTTCCTCCTGTGATCCGCAATCCGCGCATAAACGGCATCGCTCCCCCCTGTATTTGCCCTTGGGCTTTCGGGGGTATTCTATGCCTATACGGAATATTGGGTGAAAAAACAGGCCTTACAGCTTATTTTCTGTGAGTTTTATAAAGATCCAACAGTTCATCGGTGATATGGCCGCATGCATTGGGGACACCCAGTGCCTTGGCCGCCAGACCGATCTCCCGCAGCTTTTCGGGGTCGGCGGTCATTTCCTTTACAGCCGCCACCAGCTTTTCACCGGTCAGATCTTTTTCCTCAATGACCACGGCAGCCTTATGATTGGCCAACACCATGGCATTGTGGTACTGGTGGTTTTCCGCCACATTGGGAGAAGGGATGAGCACTGAGGCCCGCCCCACTGCGGTCAGCTCTGCCAGCGTTATGGCACCGGCCCTGGCTATGACCAAATCGGCAGCCGCCAAACAATCGGGCATATCATGTATGTATTCCCGGATATCCAGGTTGGGGTTATTCTCATAAGCGACGCCCTTTTCCCGCAGCAGCCGTGGCAGCAGCTCCACCCCATACCGGCCGGTGGCGTGGATGTGGTGCAGCTTTCCCTCCGGCACATGCCAGGCCATCAGCGCCGCTACGGCTTCATTGATGGTCTGCGCCCCCAGACTGCCGCCAAAGGACAACAGACACAGCTGCCCGGGGCGGACCCCCAAACGGGCGCGGGCGGCGGCCCGGTCGGCCGCAAGGATCTCCGGACGGACGGGGTTGCCGGTGACGATGTAATCTTGGCGCTGTGGCAGGTGCTTTTCCGCTTCCGGCACCGCCAGCAGGAACTTATCCACCTTCTGCGCCACCATGCGGTTGGAAACACCGGGCAGGGCATTGGCCTCGTGGGTCATGCAGGGGATGCGCAGTGCCGCCGCGGCCAGCAGAATGGGGGCCGAAATATAGCTGCCGGTACCCATCACCACATCAGGCGCAAAATCCCGCAGAATTCTCTTGGCGCGGCTGCGGGCCGTTACCAGCAGACATACGCTTTTGGCGTTATATTTGATGTTATTCCAGCTAAAACGGCGCTGGATGCCCATGGAGCGATAGGGGGCAAAGCGAAAGCCCGCCCGCGGCACCAGGGTCGCCTCCATGCCACCGGGGTTGCCTACAAAAAGGATCTCGCAATCCGGCACCCGGCGGCGCAGCTCGGTGGCCACCGCCAGCGCGGGATTGATATGACCGGCGGTACCGCCGCAGGCAAACAGAACTTTCATACGGATGTTACTCCTTTTCTACTGTCGTTTGGCGGGAGACTGAAAGCACGATGCCCATTTCTCCCAACAGAATGGCCAGCGCCGTGCCGCCGTAGGAAAAGAACGGCAGGCTGATGCCGGTGGAGGGAATGGTATTGGTGACGACCGCCATATTAAGGATGGCCTGCACCCCCACCTGGGCAATGAAGCCGGTGACCAGCATGGCGCCGAAGCGATCGCGGGCCTTAATAACAATGGTAAAGCCCCGCCAGGTGAGAAGGGCGAACAGCACAATGACCACCAGTGCCCCAATGAAGCCCAGCTCCTCACAGACGACCGAGAACACATAGTCATTCTGCGGTTCCGGCAGGAAGAGGTACTTCTGCCTGGAGTTGCCGATACCGGAGCCCATCAGGCCGCCGGAGCCGATGGCATACAGCGACTGCAGGATCTGATAGCCGGTGCCCAAGGGATCAGAGGCCGGATTCTTCCAGATGGTGATACGCTCCATGGCGCGCTCGTGCAGCGAGGGCACCAGCATAATGGCGGCGACACCCGCGGCGGCAATGCCTCCCGCGGCGGCGATCCACTTCATGGGCAGGCCGCCCACCACCAGCATGATGCCGCCCATCACCACCAACAGAATGGTGGCGGAAAGGTGGGGTTCCTTTACGATGAGGCCGGCATAAACGCCCAGCACCACCGCAAAGGGGAAAATACCGTAGCGGAACCGCCCCAGCTTTTTTTCATTGGAAACAAGCAGGTGCGAAAACAGCAGTACCAGTGAGAATTTAGCCAGCTCCGAGGGCTGAAACTGGAAACTGCCGATGAAAATCCAGCGATGGGCGTCATTGACCGGCGGCATGAAGTAGCACAGGATAAGCATGGCGGTGACCACCGGGAACAGCGGCCAGGCCAGCTTGCGCCACACATGGTAATCCAGGCGGGAAAAAACAAACATGGCCCCAAGGCCCACGACCGCCCACAGCAGCTGCCGCACAATGTAGTGGTAGCTGTTGCCTTCGCGGTAATAGCCCTGCGCATAGCTGGCGCTAAACATCATCACCAGCCCAAATACCAGCAGCAGAATGACCATTACCAAGAAGGTGAGGTCCACACTGGTATTCTCATATCGGGGGAACAGGCGGCGGAAGAATCCCTCCTGTGATTTGGGACGCGCTCTGCGCCTACTTTCTGCCATGGCTTTCCGCCCCCTTTCCGTTGCTTTCTAAATTAAATCATCAGATAAACCGGAGCGCTAGAATGCCCAGCGCACTCCCGATGGCGGTGATAACGGCAAACATCACCACAATCTGTTTTTCGGTGTAGCCGCTCATCTCAAAGTGATGGTGAATGGGGCTCATCTTAAAGATGCGCTTGCCATGGGTCAGCTTAAAGTAGCAGCGCTGCAGCACCACCGAGCCGATCTCGATAACATAAATAATGCCGAACAGCACCACAAAGAAGGGCAGCCCGGTGCCAAAGGCCAGCGCGATGACCATACCGCTCATAAAAAGGGAGCCGGTATCGCCCATGAATACCTTGGCGGGGTAATGGTTCCAGAACAGGAAGCCGATGCAGCCGCCGCCCAATGCCCCCGCCATGATGCCCATTTCTCCCATGCCCAGCAGGTAGCAGAAGATGAGATAGCCGATGGACAATACCAGCGTCACGGAGGAAAGCAGGCCATCCAGGCCATCGGTGAAATTGACAGCATTGGAAAGGGCAATGATGGCAAACATGGCAAACACATAATAGAATACCCCAAAATCGTAGGTGCCGATATAGGGAATGGTTACCATGGTGGACTGCGTGCCGCTGATGTGCAGAAGCAGCAGGTACACCGCGCCAAACAGAATCTGCAGCGCCATCTTCTGCTTTTCGGTCAGGCCCTCATTCTGCTTTTTTACGACCTTCAGGTAGTCATCGAGGAAGCCGATGGCCCCGAATAGCAGCGCCAGCACCAGGCCATAGAACATACGGGCCCGCATAATTGCCGACATTGGATCGCCCACGGTAGAGGCATGCATGAACAGATAGGCTACCACCACCGCAATGGGAATGCCTATGATAAACATAAGGCCGCCCATGGTGGGGGTACCCTGCTTGCCCTGGTGCCACTTGGGGCCGATCTCTAAGATAGTCTGCCCAAAATGCAGACGGCGCAGCATGGGCAACAGCCAAAAGCCCCCCACAGCGGTAATAACACTGGCCAGCAGTACGGCCACGATGACAGCGGTAATATTCATGATGCACTTCCCTTTTCTGTTCTGTTATATTATGCGTGGTAATCCCGGTAAAATGCGGCAATAACCTCTTCCAGCGCCATGCCGTGGCTGGCCTTGCACCATATCACATCGCCCCGGTGCGCCGTGGCGGCCAGATATTTTGTCAGCGCTTCCTTTTCCTCAAAGTGATGGGCTTCCATCCCGGCGGCTTTGGCGGCCCGGGTGGCATACTGTGCCAGGGGGCCCCAGGTCAGCAGCAGGTCTATCCCCTCTTGGGCACACAGGGCACCGATCTCCCGATGGCTTTCTTCGGCGATATCGCCCAGCTCCAGCATATCTGCCGCTACAAAGATGCGACGGCCGTCACAGGGGAAACGCCCCAGTGTCTTGATGGCCGCCCGCATGGAATCGGGACTGGCATTGTAGCAGTCCTCCACCATGGTAATGCCCTCATGCTCCACCACCTTTTGGCGCTGGCCGCTGGGGGTGTAGTTTTTTAGGGCCTCTATGGCGGTTTCCGCCGGAATACCCATCGCCCGCCCCGCGCCAAATGCCGCCAGGGCGTTCAGCACCAGGTGCTCCCCAGTGCCGGGGATAGTGGCGCGCCAGCTTTGGCCCTCGGCATGCAGCATAAAGTTGGTGGAAAGCGGTGTGGCACTGACGATGGTCGCCTTGATCTCCGCCCGCGGGCTGTTCAGGCCATAGCGTACTACGTGAAGGCGAGGAATGTCAACGGTATGCAGCAGGTCATTATCATCACACAGCAGCAGTGTGGCGCCATCCGGTAAAGCGTCGGCCAGCTCCAGCTTAGCCTTCAGGATATTTTCCCGGCTGCCCAGATGCTCGATGTGGGAAACGCCGATATTGGTGATGATACCCATCATCGGCTTTGCCGCATAGCACAGGTCCTTGATCTCATTCGGGGCGCTCATGCCCATTTCCACCACCGCTACCTCAGTTTCGGGGGTAATGCTCATCAGTGTTTTGGGCGCGCCGATCTCGTTATTTTGGTTGCCCTCGGTTTTGATGATGCGGAAGGAGGAGGCCATCACTGCCGCTACCATTTCCTTGGTGGTGGTTTTGCCCACGCTGCCGGTGATGCCTATCACCTGGGCCGGCATTTTGGCGCGGTACAGCGCGGAGATTTCCAGGAGCGCCCGCAAACTGCTCTTTACCCGCAGTACCTTCTCTGCTGGGGTGTAGTCGCCGTCATGCTCGGCCACCGCCGCTTCGGCCCCTGCCGCCAGTGCCCGGTTGATGTAGTCGTGGCCATCCACCCGTTCCCCGGGCAGCGCAACAAAAAGCGTCCCGGGGCCGGCTTCCCGACTATCGGTGATCACACGGGTGATCTCTCCCTCCGGAGGCTGGGGACAGCCCAGCTGGGCGGCTATTTCTCGCAGTGACAGTTTTTCCATGGGATCCTCCCGCTTTTTAGTATCTCAGTCACAATCTCCCTTTCATCAAAGGGGATCGTTTTATTCTGTATGATCTGGTAATCTTCGTGGCCCTTCCCCGCCAAAAGCAGCAGATCGCCCTGCCGCATCATGGCAATGGTCTGCTCTATGGCCTGCCGCCGGTCGGGCACCTCCCGCCAGCGGGTGTTTTTCGGCAGCCCCACTACGATCTCCCGTCGGATCGCCTCCGGCGCTTCATTCCGGGGGTTGTCATCGGTAATGATGATGCCATCTGCCCAGCGGGCCGCGGCTTTTGCCATCAGCGGGCGTTTTTGGCGGTCACGGTCGCCACCGCAACCAAAGAGCACCAGCAGCCGGCCCTTATGCACCCGCCGCAGGCTGCGCAGGATGCGTTCCAGCGCATCGGGGGTGTGGGCGTAGTCCCGCAGGATGGTCCTCCCCATGCCTTGCCATAGCAATTCGGCCCTGCCTGGTACGGGTGGACACTGCGGCATCGCCGCCATCACCTGACGGGAAGTAAGCCCCAGCACCAACGCCGTTTCCGCCGCAGCCAGCGCATCGGGGAGAAAGACTTCTCCCGTCAATGGAACGATAAGCTGCCCGCCCCGCCACGGAAGAATGCTCCTGCCCGGTTCGCAGCGGTATTGCCACGGCAGGTGGTAACCGGAGAACGGCACATTGGCCCTGTCCAGCAGGCGACGCCCATAGGGGTCGGCGGTATTGATGACCGCGCAGCGGCATTGGCTAAAGATCTTTGCCTTGGAGGCAAAGTATCGCTCCATATCCCCATGATAATCCAAATGCTCGGGCGAAAGATTGGTAAACACGGCAGCCGCGAAGGTGATCCCTTCCACTCGCTGCTGTTCCAGCGCCTGGCTGCTTACCTCCATCACCACTGTGGTGATGCCGTCCTCCACCATCTGGTGCAGGATGCGATGCAGTTCGGTAGGTGGTGGGGTGGTATAGGGGTTGGGCTGTGTTTTCTCTCCCCACACTATGCCGTCCGTTCCAATGCGCCCGGTCTTGATCCCGGCGCTTTGCAGCAAGTGGCACAGCAGGTGGGCGGTAGTGGTCTTGCCGTTGGTGCCGGTAATGCCGATGATTCGCAGTTCTTTGGCCGGCTCACCCCAATAACGGGCACACAGACGGGCCAGCGCCGCGCGGGTATCCGGGACGGTATATTCCCGGGGCAGGCCCAGCTTCTTTTGGGTCACTATGGCGGCAGCACCCCGCCGCAGCACTCCCGCGGCATCGGTGTGGCCATCGTGGCGGCCACCCTTGATGCAAACAAAGATCTTATCTTTTACTTCCCCGCGGCTATCGCAGATGGGTTCCATCTCCGGCGGCAGCGCTTGCAGCAGTCCTTCGCATTGAACCTCCCAATCGGGTTGGTTCTGCATGGCAGCCTCCTGTGGGTCAGTTTATGGTGAGTTTTCCGCCTTGGCGGTATTGCTGAAGGTCACGGTGATCAGTGTTCCTCTCGGCACCTCGGTACCGGGCTCTATGCTTTGCTCTATGGCTACCGCGGTATCGCTTATCCTGCCGATGCCATCGGCATCCAGGTTCAGCCCGGCGTTGGTCAGGATGGTATTGACCACCTGCCCGGTTTTGCCGCGCACATCGGGCACGATCGCCTTTTGCTCCTGCGATTCCTGATCGGTATACAGGATGACGGTGCTGCCCTTTTGAATGACGGAACCGGAAGCCGGCACCTGGGCGATAACGGTATCGCCGCCGCCTACGATAACAGCGGAAAGCTGCTTTTGGGTCATGGCCGCCATGCCCATATGGGCACTCTGGCCTACGGCATTGGGCACCGTCACATTGATAGTCGCCAGTTCCGCGGCGGTATAGTTAGTTTCTACCCCCATATAGGGCAGGATCTCGGAAAGGATAGCGCCCACCACAGGAGCCGCCACGGTAGAGCCGTACAGGTCGGTCTCATAGGGTTCATCCAGAATGAGCAGTACCGCCACCTTGGGGTCATCCATCGGGGCCACACCTACAAAGGAGTAGGTGTAGTAGCCGCGGTCGGAATCCAGCTTCTCACTGGTGCCGGTCTTACCGCCGATGCTGTATCCCGGTACGGCCGCGTTTTTACCGGAGCCGTAGGTCACAACACCTTCCATCAGTTTGCACACCTGGCGGCTGGTTTCCTCGCTGATGACCTGGCGGCGGATGGTCGGTTCGGTGACCGAAACCACATTGCCTTCGCTGTCCAATACCTTATCCACCACATAGGGCTCATACAGGTAGCCGCCGTTTACCGATGCGGAGATGGCGGTGATGAGCTGAATGGGCGTCACCTTAAAGCTTTGGCCGAAGGAGGCCGTTTCCAGGTTGCCCTGGGTGGAATTGAGCTGTGCTTCACTGTAAAAATAGCCGCTCTCCTCGCCCGGCAGGTCAATACCGGTGGTCTCGGTGAGTCCGAAGGAGGTAAAGAAATTATAGAAATTGGTTCCGCCTATCCGCTCACCAATCTGCATATAGGCGGGGTTACAGCTGTTCTGCATAGCCTGCGCCAGTGTTTGCAGGCCGTGGCCGGCATGCTTCCAGCAGTGCTTTACTATACCGCCCGCCACATAGCTGCCGGTACAGTTAAAGCTGGATTGCATCGTCACCGCACCGGTTTCCAGCGCCGTGGCCGTGGTGATGACCTTAAATACCGAGCCCGGCTCGTAGGCCTCATTCACTGCCTTATTGCTCCACTGGATTTGCTGCTCGTAGGCAAAGGCCTCCTTATACTCATCGCTGCCCTCCTCGTATTGGGCCAGCTTTTGCAGGGAGATCTCCGAAACGATGGCCTGCGGATTATTGGGATCATAGTCCGGCATGGTGGTCATGCCCAGGATCGCCCCGGTGTTCACATCCTGCACAATGACTGTCGCGCGGTTCTGTACCGCGTGCTCGGTCAGAGCGGTGGCCAGATGCTTTTCTATCACCGATTGAATATTGCTGTCCAGCGTCAGCACCAGGCTATTGCCGTCCTCCGCCTTGGTGATATCCTGGTAGGTATATGGCATATCGGTGCCCCAGGCGTTCTTGGCAGTCACTACCTTGCCGGGAGTGCCGCTTAGGGTGCTGTTGTAGTAGGCCTCCAGCCCGTAGGCGCCCTCGTTATCGGCATTTACAAAGCCCAGCACGGTGGAGGCCATGGTGCCGTAAGGGTAGTAGCGGGTGGTATCCGGCAGCAGCGTCACGCCGTTTATTTTATTATCCAGGGCGAACTGATACGCCGCATCGGCGGTTTCCTTATCCACCTGTCTTTTGATGACCTGATAAAAGCTCTTTTTGTTGCCGGCGCGCTCCAGGATAAACTCCCGATCCACACCCAGGATCTCGCTCATGCCATCGGCCAGCAGTGTTGCCTGCTCATCGGTGATATCCGCCGGGGAAAAGATGACTCGCCAGGAGGTGGCGGAAGCGGCTAATATCTGTCCATCGGCGGAGTAAATGGCCCCCCGGTTGGCATTGATGGTGGTGGCCCGCAGCTGGCGGCTCATGGCCTCCTGCTTATAGGATTCTCCCTCCACCAGCTGCACCCGGTACAGCTGGTGAATGACCAGCCCAAAGCCGACGATGATAAGCAATGCCGCCACCAGTATGGCGCGTCCGCGCATTTTTTTATTGGGGATCGAGGCCATTCGGAGTCTCCTTTCCGCTAAAATGAGGAAAATAGGAGAATTTGTCGTTCTCCCGTAAAATGTGGCGAAAGAGGTAAGACAGGATCTTACCTCTTGGAATCTGCACCACCGTTACAGTCTATTTTATTTGATCCGCAGGTATTCCAGCGCGGTATCCATGCTGTCCATCAGGCTCTCCAGCACCGAACCGGAAGGCGCCGCTTCGGTGCGCACCGCTACATCGGTATCATTCAGCCGGATGTAGCTCACCTGGTAATCCTGCACCTTGCACAGGCCCTGGGCAGCAGCGTAGCTGTCCACCTCCTGCGCGGTCTTGGCAGTCAGCTTGCCGCTCAGATAGCTGTATTCATCCTGCAGGGCGGCATACAGGTCGTTCTGGGTCTGTATCTCATTCCCCAGTTCAATGGTGGAAACATTCTGATACAGCACTAGCGCCAGGAAAACCACCACCAGCACGGCGCAGGCAGTTAGGCGCCGCATCGCACCTCTCTGGGCTGCTTTCCTGCTCTGGGCTTTATTCTTGGCCGCCGGGACGGGCTGCGGACGCTTGGCCGGCTCGGCCGGGACTTCGTATAGTGAAAGGTCGTATGCTTCGGTGCTGTTCCAACGGGAATTCATCTGCCGCCCCTCCTTTCCGTTTCACACCGGTGTGGGTGGCAGCGCCGGTGTTACAGTTTTTCCAGTATTCTCAGCTTGGCGGATTTACTGCGGCTGTTCTGTGCCAGCTCCTCGGCATCCGCTTCGATGGGTTTTCGGTTGATGAGTTTTGCTCTCGGCTTTTTGCCGCATACACACACCGGGAATTCCGGCGGGCAGGTACAGCCCTGGCAATATCCCGCAAATTTCTGCTTCACCATCCGGTCCTCCAGCGAGTGAAAGGTTAGGATGACGAAGCGTCCGCCGGGGTTTAGGCAGTCAAAGGCGGTATCCAGACATTGGGAAAGCTGGTCCAATTCGCTGTTCACTGCAATGCGCAGCGCCTGGAAGACCCGTTTGGCGGGGTGTCCGCCTTCGCGGCGGGCGGCGGCCGGTATCGTCGCGTAGATGAGCTCGACGAGCTGGCCGGTATGGGTAAAGGGCTCTTTTTCCCTCTGTGCGGCAATTCGCTTGGCAATGGGATAGGCAAAGCGTTCTTCGCCAAATTCCCGAAAGATGCGGGCCATAGCGTCCACATCATAGGTGTTTAAGATATCGGCGGCTGTCATGCCTTCCCGGCTCATCCGCATATCCAGCGGGGCATCCACACTGTACGCAAAGCCCCGTTCCGGGTTATCCAGCTGGTAGGAGGACACGCCCAGATCCAGCAGGATGCCGTCTACGCCCTCGATGCCCTTTTCGGCCAACACCTCGGGGATGCGTGCGAACTCGCTGTGGATGACCTCTGCGGCCGGGTAGGGCGCCAATCGTTTTGTTGCTTCCGCTACGGCATCGGGGTCACGGTCAAAGCTTAGCAGTTGTCCGGTGGTCAGCCGCTCGGCAATGGCCCGGGAATGTCCCGCGCCGCCTGCGGTACCATCAATATAAATGCCATCCGGTTTGATATTCAGCCCCTCCATGCACTGGGGCAGCATCACCGAATAATGCGAAAATTCCATAGGCCCCTCCTTAGAATTCCAAGGAGTCCAGCTCCTCGGCCACGCTTTCGCTGGTCAGGTGGCCAATGTAGCTCTGCCAGCGTTCCACATCCCAAATTTCCGCGTGGTCGGAAGCGCCGGTTACGATAACATCCTTCTCCAGGTGGGCGTATTCCCGCAGGTGGGGCGGCAGCAGGATGCGTCCCTGCTTGTCCGGTTCTACTGTCACCGCGTTGCTGAAGAAGTACCGCTTCACGCTGCGTCCGCGGCTCATGGGCAGCTGGTTGATCTTCTGCTCCAGCTTGTCCCATTCCTCAGCGGAATACACCGCAATACATTCATCCAGCCCTACGGTCAGAATAAAATTTTCGCCCAGCTGTTCCCGGAACTTGGCGGGGAAATTGATCCGGTTTTTCGGGTCAATGCTGTGCTCGTACTGTCCCATCAACATCTCGGATCGTTTCCCCCTTTCCGGTTTGATATGATGGCGAAACAGGGTAGACGCTCCACTCCTACCCACTTTTCACCACTTACAAGCTGATTATAAAGCGAAAATGCCTACATTGCAATACAAAACTGTTGTTCGCGCAGGGTGTACATGCGCGGTTTTTGTCCATTCTGGCCCCCAATGGCCGCATTTCCCTAATAATGCCCAGTTTCTTGGTGATTCTGCCCATAAACAGCACCAAAATTTGATTAAAAATGTCGAACGCTTTTCCCTACTCCAAAGTACCGTTTTTCCGCTTCTTTGCAGCAAAAAACACCGCCCGGATCTCCTCCGGGCGGTGCTGTATATTCTGTTTTCTTCGGGCTTACTTTTCCAGCGGTTCCTCCCGCAGGCCCGCCTGGCTGGCGGCCTGGGCCAGCGCCTGCCGGGTGGTGGTGATGTTCCCCAGGCTCTTGGCCACTACCTCCTGGCTGGTGCGCAGGATATTCTCGGCAAATTCATAGCTGGCCTGCTTCATTTCCCGGCTGCGGGTGCTGGCCTCGGTCCGAATCGCCGTTGCCTTAGCTTCAGCGTCATTCACCGTCTGCTCGGCCTGCTTTTGGGCATCCTCCACCAGCTGTTGGGCACGGGTGCTGGCGTCGTTCAGCAGGGCCATGGCCTTGGCATTAGCCTGCCGCACGATGCTCTCCTGCTCCAGCAGCTGCTTGGCCCGTTCCTCCGCCTTGCGGATCAATGCTTCCGCCTCTCCCTTGGCCAGAGAAAGGATCTGGTTGCGGTCGGCCACCACGGCGCGTGCCTGCTTTATTTCGGCCGGCATATTCATACGGATGGAATCAATGAGGTCACGCACCTTTTCGGCGTCCACCACGCAGCGCCCGCCGGAAAGCGGCAGGCTCCAGGAATCCTCTAGCAGCTCATCAATATCATTCAGGATACTTTCAATGGTATTCATCCGTTCCCCTCCCGTTCATTCTTCAGTAGCATTCTGTTCCGGGATGCGATAAGCTGTCAGCTTGATCTTCCCGTAACGGTATTCCTTTTTAATCTGGAACGCCCCTACCTTTGGCGGCAGTGCTTCGTCCAGCGCCGATTCACACAGGATCACCCCGCCGGGGGACATCTTCGGCTCCAGCAGCGGCAGTGCCTTTTCCAGCAGGCCGCTGTGGTAGGGCGGGTCCAACAGTGCGATATCAAAGGTATCGCGGCAGCCCTGCAAGTAGGCAATGGCATCCATGGCCGTTACCCGGCTGTGCTCCGCCAGCTTGGTGGTCAGCAGGTTCTGGCGCACCATCTCCTGTGCCTTGCGGCTCTGTTCCACAAAGACCGCCAGCCGGGCGCCCCGGCTCAGCGCTTCAATGCCCAGCTGTCCACTGCCGGCAAATAGATCCAACACCGCGGCGCCTTCCACCTCAAACTGGATGATGCTGAACATGGCCTCTTTCACCTGGTCGGTGGTGGGACGCACATCGCGGCCCTCCAGGGTATTCAGTTTACGCCCGCGGGCGGTACCGGTTATTACTCGCACAGTTTTTCTCCTTAGGGGCAGTAGCCCTTTTTACTAATGGTATATTTTTTCCCGTCCGCTGTCAATCCCATCGGTCGAAAAAGTCAGTTTTCTGCCGTTTCTTCCCCATGTAAATGCTGATACAGCGCCTCGGCGGCAGGCCGACTCATACCCGGGGCCTTTGCAAGGGTCTCCACATCGGCTGTTCTTATCGCCGCCATGCTCTTAAAATGCTTTAGGAGCTTCGCCGCGCGCTGCTCCCCAATGCCCGGCACCGCTGTCAGTGTGGAGGCAAAGCCGGCTTTTTGGTGCTTTTTGCGCGAAAAGCTGATGGCATACCGGTGGGTCTCATCCTGGATATTGGTGACCAGCCGGAACACCGACTGGCTGGCACGGATGGCGATCTCCTCGTTTTCCGCCCGGATAGCCCGGGTGCGGTGCCGGTCGTCTTTCACCATGCCGAAAACGGGGATCTCCAGTCCGAACTGCTCCACCACCCGTTTGGCCACCGCTACCTGCCCCGCGCCGCCATCTATCAGCCACAGGTCGGGCAGGATCTCAAAGCCGTCCTTTTTGCCGGTCTCGGCCGCTTCGCGGTAGTGGGTCAGCCGGCGGGTAAGCATCTGCTCCATCGCGGCGTAATCATCGGGCGCTGCCTGGTCCTTTATCGTAAATTTCTTATACAGCCTTTTTTCGGGTCTTCCCCGGCGGAATACCGTCATCCCGCCCACAATGGTCTGCCCGCCAATATTGGAAATATCGAACGCCTCGATATGATCCGGCGGGTTTTGCAGTCCCAGCAGCCGCCCCAGCTCGGTCAGCGCTGCTATCTCCTTGCCGGTGCGGTTGGTATCCCGGGCCAGCTCCTGCGCGGCATTATTCTGCGCCATCTGGCACAGCTTGCGGCTTTCGCCCCGCTGCGGCACCGTAAATTGAATCTTCTTCCCCCGGTGCTCCCGCAGCAGCTGCTCCAGCAGCGGCCGGTCGGGTAGCTCCCGCTCCAGGAAGACCTCGGCCGGGGCGGTTTCCGCCTGCATGTAGTAGCTCAGCAGGAATTCGGTCACCACTTCCTCCGGTTCGCCCATGCAGTCAAAGGAAAAGTCCTTCTTATCCCGCAGGCGGCCCTCCCGCAGCACCAGCAGCGAGCAATAGATCTTATCCTCCCCCTGCACCCAGCCCAGCACATCCAGGCTCTCGTGCGGGAATTCAATGACCTTCTGCTGCTCGGTGATGCGCCGAATGGCGGAAATGCGGTCGCGGTAGCGTGCCGCCCGCTCAAAGTCCAGTGTCTCCGCCGCCTCCTGCATCCGCTCGGTCAGCTTCTCCACCGATTGCATCCCGCCGGTGCGGATAAATTGTAATGCTTCGTCCAGCGCCTCATGGTACGCCTCCCGGCTGATCTTGCCGCTGCATACCCCCATGCACTGGTGAATGTGATAATTCAGGCAGGGGCGCTCCTTGCCAAAGTCCTCCGGGAATTTACGGCGGCAGGTAGGCAGCAAAAAGGCCCGGTTGGCCTCCTCCACCGTCTGCTTTACCACCATGGAGGAAATAAACGGCCCGATGTATTCATTGTCGTCGTTCCCCTTCTGCAGCGCCAGCCGGATGCGGGGATACTCCTCCCTGGTCACGCACACATAGTGGTAGCCCTTATCATCCTTCAGCAAAATGTTGTACTTGGGGCTGTGCAGCTTGATCAGGCTGCATTCCAGCACCAGCGCCTCAAACTCGCTGTCGGTCACAATATAATCAAAATCCTGTACCATTTCCACCATACGGTAGACCTTCGGCAGGTGCCGCTCCACCCCGCGGAAGTAGGAGGTCACCCTGTTTTTCAGCTTTTTGGCCTTGCCCACATAGATGATCTCGCCCCGCCGGTCCCGCATCAGGTAGACCCCCGGCTCCATGGGCAGGGTATTGGCTTTTTTTCGCAGCTCGGCTACCTTTTGCATATCCATCCGGCGGCACCTCCTCTTTGCTTTTATTATACCATAAATGCGCCCCAGGTAAAAGTTTTCGCTTCAGCCTTTTTAGATTATCAGTATGCCTATCCGGCAGGGACTTCCTTTTGCTCCTGCAAAAGGAAGCAAAACAGGGCAAAGGGGAACCAGGCTTTCCCCTTTGCAATCCCCTTTGGCGCTTGGCTGTGCTGGATACGAACGATGTAAACATCGTCCGTACTGCGCACAGATGCGCTCCAAAGGTAGCCACAGGCGTATCTGCCCCCTCTCCCCTGCCCCCTCCCCCGCTATCGGGGGAGGGGATGTCTATCCCAATCCCTGCTTACCCTCTCTTTCATCTCGGCAATTGCTTTCTGCTCTTTCTGCGGCAAATCTTCCCTCTGTGGCCTCACCGCAGGTGATCTTTCCACGCCGGAACGCAATATCCTTTTCCGTCTAAAAATAAAAGGGTGCGGCAGCCCATGGCTTTCCGCACCTTTTCTTCTCTGTCTCTCCCGGCAGATATCACTCCGCGAAACCAGTCTCCACCAGCTTCACCAGGGCATCTACCGCTTCCTGCTCGTCAGCGCCATCGGCGATGATCTTAATGGTCGTGCCGCCCACGATGCCCAGGGAAAGAACACCCAGCAGGCTCTTGGCGTTTACCCGGCGCTCTTCCTTCTCCACCCAAACGGAAGCCTTGTACTCATTGGCCTTCTGGATAAAAAAAGTCGCGGGCCGCGCGTGCAGACCAACATGATTCTGAACGGATACTTCTTTTGCGTACATATCGACATCTCCTCTTCGCCTAAAGAAATGGGGGTCCCTTATTTCTCCATTAAGCATTATAGCAAAATCCGCCGGCTCTTTCAATTGCAAAACCGCCCTCAACTTTTCAATTTGCCATTTTTCTGACGAACCGCTAATATCCGTCGGTTTTCGGGGGGCGCATTTGTGCAGAATTCCTATAATTTTTTGTCACTTTCTATCCGTTTCGCCATCCGTTTGGGCCGCATTGGAATCGTTTCCGTCTTTTGCCGCCTGTTCAGCTTTCATCTGCGCCACCAGCCAGCGGTCTTTCTGGCTCAGCTCGGCCTTTTCCAGCAGATCAGGGCGCTTGATCAGCGTGTTCCGCAGCGACATCTCATGCCGCCATTTGGCAATTTTGCCATGGTCGCCGCTCAGCAGAATATCCGGAATTCTTCTCCCGTTCCATTCCACCGGGTGGGTATACTGCGGATATTCCAGCAGTCCGTTCCAGTGGCTCTCCTCGGTAAAGCACTCCTCGCTGGGCAGTACACCCTCCACCATCCGGCCGATGCAATCCACCAGTACCAGCGCCCCCAGCTCGCCGCCGGTCAGCACATAGTCCCCTATGGAAAGCTCCTCATCCACGATCTCATCCAGCACCCGCTGGTCCACACCCTCATAGTGGCCGCACAGCAGAAAAAGGTTTTCCTTCTCCTTCAGCTCCCTGGCATGGGCCTGGGTCAGCACCTTGCCCTGCGGTGAAAGATAGATGACATACGGCTTCTGCCCGATCTGCTCGCTCACGGCCTTCCAGCAGTCATGGATCGGCTGGCAGGTCATCAGCATACCCATCCCGCCGCCATGCAGCCGCAGGTCGGTGCGGCGGTGCTTATCGGTGGTGTAGTCCCGTATCTGGTGGCAGTGCACCTCCAGCTTGCCGGCCTTTATGCCCCGCCCGATGATACTGCTGTTCACCACCGTTTCGCACATTTCCGGGAACAGCGTCGCGATGTCAAACCTCATAGTCGTCCTCCGTCACATCGTCAAAAAGCCCTGCCAGCGGCCGAATCTCGATCACGCCCTCCTCCGGGGCCAGCCGCAGCACCACCTGTGGAATATCCGGCGCCAGCCGCACCTTGCCATCGGCAAAGCGGATATGGTACACCCGGTTCGCGCCCGTTTCGGTAATATCGCACAGCTTACCGTATAACTTCCCGGTATCGGCGTCCCGCACCTCACAGCCCAGCAGGTCCTGCAAGAAGTATTGCCCCTTTTCCAGGGGAATATCCTCCCGCCGGGCAAAGAGCACCTTCTGCCGCAGCGCGCTGCCCGCCTCCGGGGTTTCCACGCCGGCCAGCGTCAGCAGCACCATGTTCTTGTGCACCCGCGCGCCCTTTACCGTCAGCGGGGTCTTGCCGCCATCCAGGTACAGCGTTTTCAGGGCGGTCATCTCCTCGGGGCTGTCCATCCACACCTCGGCCTTCACCTCGCCGCGCACCCCGTGGGTGGAAACGATCTTTCCACATTCCAAAAATTCCTTCATCGGGCTCTCCTTTTCCGTGTAAAAAACAGTAGGGGAGGCACATCTCGTCCTCCCCCGCAGTTTTGTTCAGTCAATCTCGACCGTCGCGCGGCCGCCGGACTTATTGGTACCGGCACGCACTATGGTACGGATCGCCTTAGCGATACGCCCCTGCTTGCCGATGACACGCCCCATATCCTCCGCACCTACATGCAGATGATAAACGACATTGCCCTCTTCGTCCGCCGGGTCAGCGGTAACACTGACTGCCTCTTTGTCATCCACCAGGCCTCTGGCGATGGTTGCAATCAATTCTTCCATTTGTTGGTCTCCTTATCGCTTCAAAAAACAGGGGACTGCTTATTTTACGATCCCCTGGATCTTCAGCAGAGCCTTCACGGTATCGGTGGGCTGAGCGCCGTTAGCCAGCCAGGTCTTGGCCTTCTCCTCATCAATCTTGATAACAGAGGGCTCCTTGGTGGGATCGTAGTAGCCTACCTCCTCAATGAAGCGGCCATCGCGGGGATAACGGGAATCCGCTACCACGATACGATAAAAGGGAGCCTTCTTAGCGCCCATTCTGCGAAGTCTGATCTTTACTGCCATGTTAGTTTACCTCCAAAAATGTTTGAATGAACCGGCATTACACCGACTGTTTCCTATATTTTTTCCGGCCCTGCCGGGAAAAACCTGTGTTACATCATACCGGGCATCCCGCCGGGGAACCCACCGGGGAAGCCCATGCGTTTGGCTTTTTTGCCGCCCTTGCCGCTCATCATCTTCATCAGCTTGCGGCTCTGCTCCAGCTGGCGCAGCAGGCGGTTCACATCCTCCACCTTGGTGCCGCTGCCGGCCGCGATGCGCCGCTTGCGCTTCGGGTCGATGAGGGAAGGCTTGGCACGCTCCGCCGGCGTCATGGAATAGATGATGGCGCGGGAACGGGCCATCTCCTTTTCGCTGCGCTCGGCGTCCTCGTCGCTCAGCTTACCCGCCGCGCCGGGGATCATATTCATCACCGAGGAAAGCGGGCCCATCTTCTTCAACTCATCCATCTGGTCCAGCAGGTCGTTAAAGTCCATTTCATTGCGGCGCAGCTTATCCACCATCTTCATGGCCTTCTGCTCGTCAATGCCGCTGGACGCCTTCTCAATGAGGGAAAGGATATCGCCCATGCCCAAAATACGGGAAGCCATCCGGTCGGGATAGAAGGGCTCCAGATCCTCTATCTTTTCGCCGACGCCCGCAAACTTGATGGGCTTGCCGGTCACCGCCTTTACCGAAAGCGCGGCGCCGCCGCGGCTGTCGCCGTCCAGCTTGGTCAGGATGATACCATCCACGCCCAGCTGGCTGTCAAAGGCAGTCGCCACATTCACCGCGTCCTGGCCGGTCATTGAGTCGATGACCAGCAGCGTTTCGTCCGGCTTGGCGGCCTCCTTCACGGCCTTCAGCTCGTCCATCAGCGCTTCATCTATATGCAGCCGGCCGGCGGTATCGATGATGACGATATCATTGCCGTAATCATGCGCATGGCTCAGCGCCTTCTTCACGATCTTCACCGGGTCGGTCTGGCCCATCTCAAAGACCGGCACCCCGGCCTTTTCACCTACCACCTTCAGCTGCTCTATGGCCGCCGGGCGGTAAATATCGCAGGCCACCAGCAGGGGGCGTTTTCCCTGCTGACGGAACATATACGCCAGCTTGGCACTGTGGGTGGTCTTACCACTGCCCTGCAAACCGCACATCAGCAGCACGGTGGGAATGCGGGAAGAAAGATTGATGCGCTGGTGGGTACTGCCCATCAGCTCGGTCAGCTCGTCGTTTACTATCTTTATGACCTGCTGGGCGGGGGTCAGGCTTTCCAGCACGCCCGCGCCAATGCACTTTTCGGTCACATCCGCCACAAACTTCTTGGCCACGCCGTAGTTGACATCCGCCTCCAGCAGTGCCAGGCGCACCTCCCGCATGGCCTCTTTTACATCGGCCTCGCTCAGCTTGCCGCGGTTCTTCAGTTTTTTGAATGTCCCGGCCAGTCTTTGGGTCAGTCCTTCAAATGCCATAGGGTCTCCTTTTTATCGGTTCAGTCCTCGTCCAGCTGCTTGGCCAGCCGGATGATGCTCTGCGCGCTCCGGTCTATCTCCGGCGCTCCGCCAAATCGGTCATTGAGCTTTTCTATCAGTTCGGCCTCCTCCACGATGGAAGAAAGCACATTCTCTATCCTGCGGAAGCGTGCCGCCAGGTGCAGCCGTTCCTCGTATTCCAGCAGCTGGCCCTCCGCCCGCTTGATGGAATCCCGCACGCCCTGCCGGGTAATGCCGCTGTGCGCCGCTATCTCCGCCAGGGAAAGATCCTCATTGTAGTACAGCTCCACCACATCCCGCTGCTTATCGGTCAGCATATCGCCGTAAAAATCCAGCAAAAAGGATATCTCCAGGTTTTTTGCCACGCCGCGGTCACTCCCGTCCTTCCGCCTTGTAAAGCGGATTTCTTTACAGTTCACATTATACCCTATTCCCGCTCCTCTGTCAAGCGTTTTTCTTTACACCGCCAAAAAAAGACCGTATTTTTATGGCTTTTTGCCCGCTCAACCGCCGGTTGCGCCGTTTTCCAACCGCCGGTTGTGAATTTTGCCCCCACTTCAACCAACGCATTCTTTTCTTTGGGCCGCACATCCGTTATACTTTAGTCATGGAACGGAGCTCCCACCCCAAACATTACACAACATTTGGAGGTAACATTATTATGATGAATCAGACTCTCGGCAGCCGCATCGCGGAGCTGCGCCGCAAAAAGAATATGACCCAGGAAGAACTCGCCGCCGAACTCGGCGTCACCCCGCAGGCCGTCAGCAAATGGGAAAACGATCTCTCCTGCCCCGATATCACCCTGCTGCCGCAGCTGGCCCGGCTCTTCGGCGTCACCACCGATGAGCTCCTGGGCAACCAAAGCCAGCCGGAAACCGCCCTGCTGCCCGAGGAGGAGCGCAAGCCCATCAAGGATATGATCCTGCGGGTCATCGTCAATTCCCACGGGGGCGATAAGGTACGGGTCAATCTGCCCATGACGCTGGTGCAGGTGGGACTGCAAATGGGAATGCAGATGCCGCAGGTGACCGGAGGCAGCGCTGCGGAGGCCATGAAAAGCATCGATATCGAGCAGATTTTCAAGCTGGTGGAGCAGGGTGTGATCGGCAAGCTGGTGGAGGTGGAAAGCGCCGATGGTGATACCGTTGAAGTATTTGTGGAGTAACCCATGAAGATCATCGTCCGCACCAAGGAAAAAAAGCTCCGGCTGTGGCTGCCCGGCGGCCTGCTTTACGGCAGGATTTCCGCCCGCATCGCCATCGCCGCCATCACCAAATATGCCCCGGACTGCGGCATCCCGCCGGAGGAGATGGGCCTGCTTCTTGCCGCCCTGCGGGATTTCGCCCACGCCCACCCCGGCTGGCTGCTGGTGGATATCACTACCCACAAGGGCGATATCGTCAAAATCACCCTCTGATCCCTCGCGCAAAAAGCATTCCGGAACCACTGTCCCATAAAACCCAAGGAGCCGCCCCCACGACATGTGGGGACAGCTCCTTTTTTTGAGGCAAATTCAGTTATCCGCTTGGCATCAATACATGCCGCCCATGCCGCCGGTGGGGTCACCCATGGGGGGCGCGGGAGGGGTCGGCTCCTTCTTATCAGCCACCAGGCTCTCGGTGGTCAGTACCATCCCGGCGATGGAGGCTGCATTCTGCAGGGCGCTGCGGGTCACCTTGGTCGGGTCAACAATACCGGCCGGGATCATATCGCAGTATTCCTCCTTGTAGGCATCAAAGCCGTAACCGGCCTTTCCGCTGCGGCGGATGGTATCGATGATGACCGAGCCCTCCAGCCCGCCGTTGGCGGCGATCTGGCGTACCGGCTCCTCCAGGGCCTTCAGCACAATGCGCACACCGGTCTTTTCATCGCCCTCTACGCTGTCGATCAGCTTGGCGACGGCATCGGTGGCGTTCAGCAGCGCTACGCCGCCGCCCGCTACAATGCCTTCCTCTACTGCTGCCTTGGTGGCCGCCAGGGCGTCCTCGATGCGCAGCTTCTTCTCCTTCATCTCCACCTCGGTGGCAGCGCCCACCTTGATGACGGCTACGCCGCCCGCCAGCTTCGCCAGACGCTCCTGCAGCTTCTCACGGTCGTAGTCGCTGGTGGTGGTCTCTATCTGGCTGCGGATCTGGGCGATGCGCTCCTTGATCGCCGCGGAATCGCCGGCGCCGTCCACGATGATGGTGTTCTCCTTGGTGACCTTCACCTGCTTGGCGTGGCCCAGCTGCGCCATGGTAGCGGCGCTCAATTCCAGGCCCAGCTCCTCGCTGATGACCTCACCGCCGGTCAGAATGGCGATATCCCGCAGCATTTCCTTGCGGCGGTCGCCGAAGCCGGGAGCCTTGACACCGACACAGGTAAAGGTGCCGCGCAGCTTATTGACGATGATGGTGGAAAGGGCTTCACCCTCGATATCCTCGGCGATGATGACCAGCTTCTTGCCGGCCTTCACGATCTCCTCCAGCAGCGGCAGGATCTCCTGGATGGAAGCGATCTTCTTATCGGTAATGAGGATGTAAGCATCATCAATGACAGCTTCCATCTTCTCGGTATCGGTCACCATGTAGGGGGTGATGTAGCCGCGGTCGAACTGCATACCTTCCACTACTTCGCTGTAAGTCTCAGCGGTCTTGCTCTCCTCCAGGGTGATCACGCCGTCGGCCGAAACCTTCTCCATCGCGTCCGCGATCAGCTTACCAATGGCCTCATCCCCGGAGGAAATGGTAGCAACACGGGCAATATCATCGCTGCCACTCACCTTCTGGCTGTGCTCCACTATGGAAGCCACAGCGGCATCCACAGCCTTCTGCATGCCCTTCTTCACGATCATGGGATTGGCGCCGGCGGTCACATTCTTCATGCCCTCCCGTACCAGCGCCTGCGCCAGCAGGGTGGCGGTGGTGGTGCCGTCGCCGGCGGCATCGTTGGTCTTGGTGGCAACTTCCTTTACCAGCTGGGCGCCCATGTTCTGGAAAGCGTCCTCCAGCTCAATATCCTTGGCAATGGTCACGCCGTCATTGGTAATGAGGGGCGCGCCATATTTTTTATCCAGTACTACATTGCGGCCCTTGGGCCCCAGGGTGATCTTGACGGTATCCGCCAGCTGATCAATACCCGCCTGCAGTGCCTTGCGGGCTTCTTCACCATATGCTATCTGCTTTGCCATAAATAAAAGCCTCCTATTCGCTTATCACGCGTTATTATTTAGTCCACAATGGCCAGTACATCGCCCTGGCGCAGGATGGTATAGGTCTCGCCATCCACCTTCACCTCGGTACCGGCGTATTTCGCCAGCAGCACATGGTCACCGGGCTTCAGGTACATCTCTACCTTTTCGCCATCCACCAGGCCGCCGGGGCCTACTGCTACCACCTCAGCAATGCTGGGCTTTTCCTTGGCGCTGGGTGCCAGGATAATGCCGCCCTTGGTGGTCTCCTCCGCTTCCAGCATCTTAATCACGACTCTGTCTGCCAAAGGTTTGATTGTCATAACTGTATCCCTCCGTAAATTGATATGATTTCCTTCATTATTTTAGCACTCCTTGCTCTTGAGTGCTAACTATATATTATTGTAATCATTTTCGCGAAAAAATCAAGGGGTTTTTCGCACTTTTTTGCCCTCTTTGCAAATTTAACATTCCGTTCAAATATCGCCGCCCGCGGGGGCAAGTTTTCTCCCCTTCGGCCATAGATATATACAGAACACCGGCTTTCCGGCAGCGCCCTTTCCCGGGTTCTTTCCGGTCTAA
>OLSK01000545.1_pt1 | contig 33068 bp, 33 predicted proteins | sample 1672781 | NCBI WGS metagenome assembly OLSK01 (sample SAMEA3136723, study PRJEB25190) | human gut metagenome | biome: human gut; feature: human-associated habitat; material: faeces | place: Austria | collected 2013 | reverse complement strand
GCCCGCAGAAGCAGCTTAAGCCCGCAGAAGCAGCTTAAGCCCACAGAAGCAACTTAAGCCCGCAGAAGCAGCTTAAGCCCGCAGAAGCAGCTTAAGCCCACAGAAGCAACTTAAGCCCGCAGAAGCAGCTTAAGCCCGCAGAAGCAGCTTAAGCCCACAGAAGCAACTTGGGCCCACAGAAGCAACTTAAGCCCGCAGAAGCAGCTTAAGCCCGCAGAAGCAACTTAAGCCCGCTAAGGCAACTTATAAAGAAATATAGTTATCCAACATCATGAATATCAAACTTCTGTCAACATTGGCGATTGCCGCCGGCCTGTCGGGAATGACGGGAGCGTCGGCCCAGAAAAAAGCTATGGACCACGATGTCTACGACTCATGGCAGAGCGTGTCCGACATCCTCAAAAGCGATGACGGCAACGTCCTGGTGTGGAACGTGAATCCACAGGAAGGGGACGGCACCCTCTATGTCAGGAATATGACACCTCAGCGGAAGGGCAGGCCTTCCTGCCGCGAGATAAGCATCCCGCGTGGCTCGCAGGCATCCTTGGATCCTAAGGGCAAGTGGCTCTACCTGCGAATCAAACCTCAGTTCGCCAAGACCCGCCAGGAGAAGATAGACAAGAAGAAGGCCGAGAACATGACGAAGGACACCCTCGCCATCGTTGACCTCACCTCAATGACAGTCAAGAAATATGGTCGTGTGGATTCCTACACCACAGGCTCGCTCGCCAAACCTTACATAGCCTACAAATCCACTTGGAAGCACTACAAGGACACATCCGACAAGAAAGGTACAGACAAGTCCGGACTCATAATCCTGAATCCTGCCACGGACAGGAAAGACACCCTCAAGTACATTGACTCTTACTCTTTTAATCAGGAAGGGACAACTCTTGTGATGACTTCGAAGAAAGACAAGAAGGATTCTCTCTCTGTCACGGCAGTGCTGGTCGCCCATGCTCCGGCGGGCCTTGACACTCTTGTCAAAGGGGCGGAATCATACAGCCGCCTGACTCTGAACGACGCTGAGGACCAGTTGCTGTTCCTTGGTTCCAAGGACAAGAGCAAGAACCGCAACAAGTGTCAGGCCCTCTACCTGACAAGCATTCAAGCGATCAAGACAGGGAAGAAGGCCGCTCCTGTGGCCACAGACAGCACCACCGTCATCAGCAAGGATGGCAAGTGGGCATATTCAACAAAGGAGATAATTGCCGAGGGAACGAAGGTGGAAGGCACTCCTGGCTGGACTCTCAACGAGAACACCGAACTCCGGTTCACACCTGACGGGAAGCGCCTTTTCCTCGGTATCGGTGCCATCCGCCCTCCGAAGGACACCACAATCGTGGATTTCGAGACAGCCCAGCTGGACATCTGGAACTGGGATGCCGTCTATACCCCTCCGCAGCAGAGGCTCAATGTCAACAAGACTCTCAAGAAGACATATTCAGCGACGATCGACCTCGCTAATCCAGGGAAAATCGTTCCGCTGACCATCTCGAGGTCCGCAAGTGTCCGCCTGATGAACGGAGGACTCTCTGAATGGGTGCTTGTCAGCGATAACGCCAAGTACGCACGCACCGCTGTCTGGGACTACAACAACCGCTATGACTTCACCCTTGTGAATGTCAAGGACGGTTCCACAAAAGTTGTGGCCGAGGGACTTAACGTGGGACGTTTCGACATGTCACCGAGCGGCAGGTACCTTGTCTGGTTCGACAACGACGAGATGAACTGGTTCACCTACAACACCCTGACAGGCGAGAAGGTCAACCTGACCGCCCAGACAGGCGTTCCGTTCTACGATGAGGAGGACGATCATCCGACCGCCGCTCCGGCGCACGAGTTCTCCCCGAAATGGTACAAGGATGAGGATGCCGTGCTGATCATAGACCGCTATGACATCTGGAAGTTCTCTCCGGACGGCAAGACAGCCGTCAATCTCACAGGGGGAGTGGGCCGTCAGACCCACAACCGCTTCAAGATCATGGATCCGAAACCGGACACCAGAAAGCCTGACGAGCGTCGCTGCGGAGTCGCCAGACCGCTTGACCCTAAGCAGACTGTCTATCTCAGTGTGTTCAATGAGGAAAGTCAGGAGAATGGTTTCGGCCGTATGAATCTTGCCAAACCGTCAAAGACTCTTGAATATTTTACCGACACTGTCAGCTTCAAGTACGTCGCGGGAACTCTGACCACCGACAGGATATTCTTCCAGAAAGGCAATTTCCGCAACTGCTATGACCTTTATTATACGGATAATTTCTTCGCTAATTCGGAGAAAGTCACAGAGATCAATCCTCAGATGGCAGACTTACGCTGGGGGCGTGCCGAACTCTTCCACTGGAACGCCTACGACGGAACTCCTTTGAAAGGTCTCGTCTTTATCCCGGACGGCGTGAAGGAAGGCGAGAAGCTTCCTGTGATGATCTATTTCTACGAGAAGAACGCCAACAATCTCTACTCGTTCTGGACACCGGCGCCTTCCCGCTCGATCGTGAATATTCCTTTCTACACCTCAAGAGGCTACATAGTCTTCGTTCCGGACATAGTATATAAGGTAGGACACCCTGGCGAGAGCGCCTACAACTGCATCTGCGCCGGAGCCGAGGCCCTTTGCGAGAAATATTCCATCGTCGACAAGAGCAGGATGGCGATCCAGGGCCAGAGCTGGGGCGGCTACCAGACAGCCTGGCTCATAACACGTACGAATATGTTCGCGGCGGCAGGTTCCGGAGCACCGGTCGGGAATATGACATCGGCCTACGGTGGCATCCGTTGGGGCTCGGGCATCACCCGCGCCGGACAGTATGAGCATGGCCAGAGCCGTATCGGAAAGAGCATGTGGGAGCCGGGGGCGCTTGACCTTTACATCGAGAACTCTCCGGTGTTCCATGTTGACAAGGTGCAGACACCGGTGCTCATCATGCACAACGACGCTGACGGAGCCGTTCCGTGGTATCAGGGCATCGAGTTCTTCTCGGATCTCCGCAGGCTCGACAAGCCGGCATGGCTGCTCCAGTACAACAAGGAAGCCCACAACCTCGTTCAGAGGCGCAATTGCAAGGATCTCTCAATCAGGTTGCAGCAGTTCTTTGACCACTACCTGAAGGGAGTTCCGATGCCGGCGTGGATGAAGACCGGTGTCCCTTACGAGGACAAAGGGGAATATTTCGGCTTCGAGAATGCGGAATAGTTTTTTGTGAACATCGCTTCGGCGGGTTCTGCGACCGGCATTTCAGGTCGCGGAGTCTGTCGAAGTGACTTATAAAGACTGGTCGCAGAGCCTGTCGAAGTGACATAAATATAAAATATTCAATGACAAAACTAGCGATTTTCGACCTTGACGGCACCCTCCTGAACACCGTCGAGGATCTGGGCAACGCCACCAATTATGCTTTGGAGCAGTGCGGCTTCCCGATTCATCCGAAAGATGAATACTACCAAATGGTCGGCCGCGGAATCTACAACCTCTTCCGCGCCGCCATTCCTTCTGAATATGCCACTGAAGACAACGTACAGAGGATGGCATCATATTTCATTCCCTATTACGACGCTCACAAATGCGATTGCACCAGACCCTATGACGGCATCCCCGAAATGTTGAAGACAATAACTGACAGGGGAGTGCGCCTCGCTGTCGCCTCCAACAAGTATCAGGACGGCGCGGAGAAACTCGTCAGTCACTTTTTCGGTGAATATGACTTTGTGAAGATTCTCGGCCAACGCGACGGCCAGCCGATCAAACCCGATCCCGCGATTGTGGATCAGATTCTGGCTGATGTTCCAAAGGTCGCGAAAGAGCAGGTTGTCTATGTCGGAGACTCGAATGTGGACATGCAGACCGGAGCGAACGCTCAGGTACGCACAATCGGAGTCACTTGGGGATTCAGGAGCAAGGAAGAACTTGCTGCCTACACTCCTTCGGCCATTGTGGATACACCTGAAATCTTGTCAAAAGTGATTTTGGAAGGCTGAATCAGGTTCATTTAAGGTTCATTTTGATGTTGTTATTGAGGTGAATAGAAGATTAGTGCGAGTCGGTTGTGGGGGTGTAACTAATTGATAGTTATATTGTTAATTCGTATGGGGGGGGGTGATTCATGATTGTGAAATGCTGTCTGCATATTGAAATTATCTTCACTTCCTCTTGTTTTAGAGTGTGAATTATGCTACTTTTGTCCCGTAAAAGGCAGGTTACGAAAGCGGCTCTTGGATTGGAGTCCTTCGAGATCAGAATTCTTATGCTGACAACCGTAGAACTTACCCTTGCTCATCGGCTGAGGGGATAATTTTCGTATTACATTTTGTAACTGCTTATGCATCTTGTTTTTAACCAATGACACAATTGGCTTTTGATGGGTCTAATCCATTAGATGATGTCAGACTTGCGTATAGTTCGATTCCTAATTGGTATGCGCTTCGCATTTTTTACAATCGGATTGAACCGCTGAGACAAACCTTGGACGTTGCCGCGATCCGCTATTTCTACCCTCATCATTTGGTGGAGAAATGTTCGGATGGTGGTCTTGATTATGTTCAGGAGCCAATTATCAAGTCGTTGATTTTCATAAGATCAACTTGTGAGAGTCTGGACATGATCCGACTGAAACATGTAGGCAGCGTATCTCCGTATTTTGACCATCGGACCCGAAAGCCATTGATCATTCCGGATGAACAAATGGAACCGTTCATAAAGCTCTGCGACATTAAGGACTCGGGTCTTGAGTATCTGGGAGAGGATGGCCCGCAGTTCCACAAAGGTGACCGCGTGAGAGTCATTGACGGCATATTCAAAGGTTATGAGGGTCACATCAAGCGCATCAAACACGACAGGCGCCTTATAGTTACCATTGAGGGTGTTGCCGCTTTCGCAACCAAATTCATTCCTCCCGCTTTTTTGGAGAAAGTGGAGACAGATAAGTAATAGTCTAATAGTCGAATTATAATCTTTCATAAGAATAAGAATATGAAAAGAATTTCACTACTGTTATGGCTTCTGGCCATAGGCATTTTGGCAGTTCCATCCTGTTCTACGCCGAAGGAGATCAGTTACTTCCAGGACCTCGAGTCGGTGGAGGGCCAGCGGATCGGTGGCGCGGAAGGGATCACGGTGCGGCCCAAGGACAAGATCTCGATCATCGTGAACTGCAAGAGCCCCGAGCTGACGGCGCTGTTCAACCTGCCTTACGTGACGCAGCGTCTCGGTGAGAACAGCCGCAGCACGATCTCGTCGGGCTACAGCCAGGGCTACATCTCTGGCTACACGGTGGACGACCGGGGCTGCATCGACTTCCCTGTCCTTGGCGAGGTGGCCGTGGCGGGGCTGACACGCGACGAGATCGCCTCCGTGATCAAGAACGAGCTCAATGAGCAGGGGCAGGCGACGGACGCCGTGGTGACCGTTGACTTCATGAACCTGTACTATCAGGTGCTTGGCGAGGTTGAGAAGCCGGGGCGCTACGCCATCGACAAGGATGCCGTGACGATTCTCGACGCCATCGGAACCGCCGGTGACTTGACCATCTACGGAAAGCGCGAGAACGTGAAGGTGCTGCGCAACGAGAACGGCAAGATGCTGACCTACGAGGTGAACCTCTGCTCAGCCGCCGACCTGATAGCCTCGCCGGCCTACTACATCCGCCAGAACGACGTGATCTACGTCGATCCGAACGACGTGCGGGCAAGGCAGTCCACGGTGAACGGCAACAATGTCCGCTCCACCTCGTTCTGGATCTCGCTGACGTCGCTCGCGGCGTCCATCACCAACACGATCGTGATCATCGCCACGAGGACCGGGTCGGGGAAATGATCCGCCTTGGAACCTTGTGAAGAAACACTATAACATCAAAGCGATTCAAAATAATGGAGAACAACATCAACACGGATAACAATACCCGACAGCAGGAGGAGACCGTGCAGATCAGCCAGCTTGTGCGCCGCTGCCTGTCCAGATGGAACTGGTTCGCCCTGAGCCTGGCGGTCTGCCTGGCTTTAGGTGTCCTGTACATCCTCAGGTCAACCCCTACGTACAACACCTCCGCTGACATCCAGATCAAGTCCAACACCAAGGGCGCGTCCATGCCGGGGGACATCGGCGAGTTCGGCAACATGGGCCTCTTCGCCGTCAAGTCAAACGTCAACAACGAGCTGCACGCCTTCGGATCCCCGGACATCATGAGCGAGGTGGTGGCCAGGCTTCGCCTGTACATGAGCTACACGGTGGACGGCACCTTCCACAGGAACGTGCTCTACGGCACGTCGCTGCCGGTCTCCGCCGACCTGCTCGACGTGGACGAGAACGTGGGGGCCGGATTCACCGTCAGCGAGAAGGGCGGAGACATCACCCTGGATGACTTCGTCCATAAGAAAGAGAAGGTCGGCGGCAAGCCTGTCGTGGGACACTACGGCGACACGCTCCAGACCCCTGTCGGAAGGATCATCGTTCAGAAGACGAAGGACTACTACGAGGAGGCGATGAAAAAGCCGGTCAATGTCAGGAAGTCGAGCCAGCTCGGCGTGACACAGTCCTACCTGAACAGACTCCAGGTGAACCTCGCCGACAAGAACTCCGACATCATCACGCTCTCCATCAAGGACGTGTCCACCCAGCGTGCCCAGGACATCCTGAACACCCTGATCGCCGTCTACAACGAGAACTGGGTGCGTGACAAGAACCAGATAGCGAACTCCACCTCGGTGTTCATCAACGACCGTCTCAGGGTGATCGAGGGCGAGCTGGCGGGCGTGGACTCCGACATCTCCGCCTACAAGTCGGAGAACATGATCCCTGACGTGGGTGCCGCCGCGACGATGTACATGCAGCAGAGCACGGTGCTGAACCAGCAGCTCCTGGACGTGAGCAACCAGCTCTACATGGCGCGCTACATCAAGGACTACATCGGCAAGGAGGACAACCGCAACCAGCCGCTTCCCGCCAACATGGGATTGAGCAGCCAGACGATCGAGAGCGGCATCTCCGAGTACAACTCCAAGATCCTGCAGAGGAACAACCTTGTGGCGAACTCCGGCGAGGAGAACGTGCTCGTGAAGGATCTCGACCAGGCTCTGGCCTCGATGAGGGGGTCGATCTCCCGGTCCATAGACAACGAGATCCTTGCCCTCAACACGAAATACGAGAATCTCCAGGGCACCGCCCGCCAGAACACCGCGCGCATCGCCGCGAATCCTAACCAGGCGAAGCGGCTCCTCTCGGTCGAGCGCCAGCAGACCGTGAAGCAGGCCCTGTACCTCTACCTCCTGCAGAAGCGCGAGGAGAACGAGCTGTCGCAGGCGTTCACCGCCTACAACACGAGGATCATCAAGCATCCGATCTCAGGAATATTCCCGGTCTCCCCGCAGTCCATGAAGATCATGATGATGGCGTTTCTGCTGGGTCTGATGATTCCTGCCGGGGTTATCTATCTGCTGATGGCGACCGACACTAAGGTGCGCTCCCGCCGCGACCTCAAGGGAGTCTCCGTGCCTTTCGCCGGCGAGATCCCGCTCTCCGCCGGCGCCGGCTCCTGGGCGTTCGGTAGGCGGAAGGCCCTCGGCGGGGCCGACGCCGTCGTGGTTCGCCAGGGCTGCCGCGACGTGGCCAACGAGGCCTTCAGGGTGCTCCGCACCAACCTTGAGTTCATGATGCGCGAGCCCGGGAGCAAGGTCGTCGCCGTCACTTCGTTCACCCCCGGCTCGGGCAAGTCCTTCGTGTCGTCCAACCTGGCCGTCAGCCTCGCCATCAAGGGCAGGCGCGTGCTGGCCATCGACGGCGACATGCGCCACTGCACGCTCTCCGAGATTGTCGGCTCGCCGAGGCAGGGCCTCAGCGACTATCTCGCCGGGATCGCCGCCGATGTGCACGACGTGATCGTCCGTCCGAAGGACACGGCGGCACCCGACGTCCTGCCGGCCGGCGCCATCCCGCCGAACCCGGCCGAGCTGATAGCCGACCGCCGCTTCGCGGACATGGTCGCCGCGCTGAGGGGCGAGTACGACGTCATCATCATCGACTGCCCGCCGGTCGATATCGTCACGGACGCGAGGGTCATCAACGACTATGTGGACAGGACACTCTTCGTCCTCAGGGCCGGGCTGTTCGAAAAGGCCATGCTCCCGGACCTCGACGCGCTCTACCGCGACGGGGAGTACAGGGGCCTCTGCTGCGTCCTCAACGGGACCGCGTCCTCCGACGGCTACTACGGAAACTACGGCACCTATGGCCATTACGGTTACTACGGCCACAATGGCGGCTCCTACTACAGCACCGACAACAAAGCCAGGTAAATCCGCCCGCTGACTTCGCCGGCGCACCGGCCCCTCCGGCGCACCGGCGAAACCATAACCTAAAAAACATATCTTATGCGAAATCTGAAAGAGTTGAGGATCGCCGTGGCCGGTACTGGCTACGTCGGCCTCTCCATAGCCACCCTGCTGTCCCAGCGCCACAAGGTGACTGCCGTTGATGTGATCGCCGACAAGGTCGATAGGATAAACCGTCGCGAGTCCCCGATCCAGGACGAGTACATCGAGAGGTTTCTCCGCGAGAAGCCACTCGACCTCACCGCCACGCTTGACGGTGAGGCCGCCTACAGGGACGCGGACTTCGTGGTGATCGCCGCTCCCACTAACTACGACCCGAAGAAGAACTTCTTCGACACGTCGCACGTGGAGGAGGTGATCGACCTCGTGCTGAAGGTTAATCCCGATGCAGTGATGGTCATCAAGTCCACCGTCCCTGTGGGCTACACCGCCTCTGTGCGGGAAAGGTTCTCGTACAGGGAACGCCTCGCCGACGGCACGATGAGGGTGGTGGTGCCAAACATCATATTCGCTCCTGAGTTCCTGCGTGAGTCCAAGGCGCTCTATGACAACCTCTATCCGAGCCGCATCATCGTCGGCTACGACAGGGGAGACTCCGCTCTCGATGAGGCTGCCGGCACTTTTGCCGCACTCATCAAGGAAGGCTCTCTGAAAGAGGATGTTCCGGTGCTGTTCATGGGTTCCACGGAGGCGGAGGCGGTGAAGCTGTTCGCCAACACCTACCTTGCCCTCCGCGTCAGCTATTTCAACGAGCTGGACACCTATGCGGAGATGAAGGGACTTGACACGAGGTCCATCATCGACGGCGTGTGTCTGGATCCTCGCATCGGCTCGCACTACAACAATCCGTCCTTCGGCTACGGCGGCTATTGCCTCCCGAAGGACACCAAACAGCTGTTGGCGAACTACGCCGACGTGCCGGAGAACCTTATCCAGGCCATTGTGGAGTCCAACCGCACCAGGAAGGACTTCATCGCCGACCAGGTGCTCCAGAGGGCCGGCTATTATTCCGAGAACAGCCAGTACGACAGCGCCCGCGAGAAGAAATGCGTGATCGGGGTCTACCGTCTCACGATGAAGTCCAACAGCGACAATTTCCGCCAGAGCGCCATCCAGGGCATCATGAAGAGGATCAAGGCCAAGGGCGCCGAGGTCATTGTCTACGAGCCTACGCTGGAGGACGGCGCGTCCTTCTTCGGCAGCAAGGTGGTCAACGACATCGCCGAGTTCAAGTGCCGCGCCGACTCCATCATCGCCAACCGCTACGACCGCGCCCTGGACGATGTCCGGGTCAAGGTCTACACCCGCGACCTCTTTGAGAGAGACTAGCCGCCTACTTCACCGGAATACCTATTAATCAAAATTATTTTCCATAATGCTGTCGATCCGCAAGATAGTTGACTCGTACTTCTCGAAGCGCACGTTCCCGTACTGGTGCGTGCTGCTTCTGGACAGTGCCATTCTGTTTTTGTCCGGAGTGTTCGTCTACTGGTGCTTCAACCGTGGCACCGCCCTTCAGCTGAACTTCTGGCCGTTGACCTACCTGATGCTGCTGTGCGTCGGCGTCCACTTCATATTCTTTGCCATCTTCCGGACATATTCGGGAATCATCCGCTACTCATCGTTCAACGACCTCATCCGTGTGGCGCAGGCGATGGGATGCTCCGCATTGGCGGTGATAGCCGTCCATTTCTTCACGAACAGCTGCCCGTCTCGGGTGTTCGCCCACGTGCAGGTGCGGCATATCCTGATTGCGGAAGCCATCGCGACCGGTTTGATGTGGCTGCTTCGCGTTTCTATCAAATGGGTCTACGACACCTATTTCCGGACGGAGGGTGCGAAGAATGTCTTCATCTATGGCATCCGCGCCGGCGGCATCGGACTCGCGAAGGCGATCCGCAGCGAGAAACCGATGCACTACCGTCTCCGAGGCTTCATCTCCCACGATCCGGCGCTTGGAGCCAACGGCACGCGCCTGATGGGCGAGCCGGTCTACGAGGTTGACGCCAGTCTGCCGGATGTGATCCGCCGCAAGGGGATCTCCGCCGTGCTGGTCGCTCCGGGCTGGATCGACAGGTTCCGTAACGACACGGCTCTTCAGGACTACATCCTGCAAAGCGGAGCAAGAATATTCTCGGCCAACAATGTCGTTGACACCGAGCATGATGCGATCAAGAGAGCGCCGACCTTGAAGGAGGTCAGCATCGAGGATCTTTTGCCGCGTGACGAGATCCGCGTCGACCTTGAGTCGGTCGCGGAGTCCCTGCGTGGCCGCCGCGTCCTGATCACGGGCTCCGCGGGTAGCATAGGCAGCGAGATAGTGCGCCAGGTGGCGTCGTTCAGCCCGTCGTCCCTTATGCTGATCGACTCCGCGGAGACTCCGCAGCACGACATCCGCCGGATGATGGCGCGTGACTTCCCGTCTGTGCCATGCGCCACCGTGGTGACGTCGATCACCAAGGCTGACAGGATGGAGAACATATTCAAAACGTTCCTTCCTGAATATGTCTTCCACGCCGCGGCGTACAAGCACGTTCCGATGATGGAGGACAATCCTTGCGAGAGCATCCAGAACAACGTCCTCGGCACGAAGATCCTGGCCGACCTTTCGGTCAAATACGGCGTTCGCCGCTTCGTGATGGTGTCCACCGACAAGGCTGTGAACCCGACGAACGTGATGGGATGCAGCAAACGGATATGCGAGGTCTATGTTCAGAGCCTCAACAAGGCGGAGCGTGACGGCGTGGTGAAGGGGCAGACCCAGTTCATCACCACCCGCTTCGGCAACGTCCTCGGCTCCAACGGCTCCGTGATCCCGATTTTCGAGCGCCAGATCAAGGCCGGCGGCCCGGTGACGGTGACGGACCCCGACATCATAAGGTACTTCATGCTGATCCCCGAGGCCTGCGAGCTTGTCCTTGAGGCCGGCACGAAGGGGGAGGGCGGCGAGATCTTCGTCTTCGACATGGGCAAGCCGGTGCGGATCGCCGACCTGGCGCGTCGCATGATCGAGCTGAGCGGGGCGAAGGGCGTGGAGATCAAGTACACCGGCCTGAGGGACGGGGAGAAGCTCTACGAGGAGCTCCTGAGCGAGTCGGAGGCGACGAAGCCTTCGTTCCACGAAAACATCCGCATCGCCTGTGTCCGTGAATATGACTGGTCCGATGTGAGCCGCGAGATAGACGCCCTGATCGCCCAGTCCCACACCTACGACGACATGGCCGTGGTAGCCTCCATGAAGCGCCTCGTGCCGGAGTACATCTCCAACCACTCCAAGTACACCGTCCTTGACCACAAGTAACCGCCCGGGTTTCCGCCTGCGAGCGTCGGGAAAGGAAAGGCGGAAAAATCATTTGAAAAGTTGACTAATTTAATTATCACAATACCATGAGCATTTTTGCTGGAAAGACATTGATGATCACCGGAGGTACCGGTAGCTTCGGGAATGCTGTCCTGAAGCGTTTTCTCAGAACAGACATTGCTGAGATCAGGATTTTCTCACGCGACGAGAAGAAACAGGACGACATGCGCCACGAGTATCAGGCGAAATTCCCTGACGTTGCACACAAGATAAAATTCTACATCGGTGACGTCAGAAGTTTGGAAAGCGTGCGCTCAGCGATGCCTGGCACAGATTACATCTTCCATGCAGCCGCCCTCAAGCAGGTCCCTAGCTGCGAATTCTTCCCGATGGAAGCAGTGAGGACCAATGTGATAGGCACTGACAATGTTCTTACGGCAGCTATCGAAAACAATGTCGGAGCAGTCATCTGTCTCTCTACCGACAAGGCGGCCTATCCGATCAACGCTATGGGCATCACAAAGGCCATAGAGGAGAAAATCGCCGTAGCCAAGAGCCGTAACTCCCGCAACACCAAGATCTGCTGCACACGTTATGGCAATGTCATGTGCTCACGCGGTTCTGTGATTCCTCTATGGATTGAGCAGATCCGCAGCGGCAACCCTATCACTCTTACGGAGCCTAAGATGACACGTTTCATCATGTCCCTCGAAGAGGCTGTGGACCTGGTACTTTTCGCATTTGAGCATGGCCACAATGGCGATATTCTCGTTCAGAAAGCACCGGCCTGCACCATACAGACACAGGCAGAAGCTGTCTGCGACCTTTTCGGCGGCAAGAAAGAGGACATCAAGGTCATCGGCATCCGTCATGGCGAGAAGATGTACGAGACGCTCCTTACCAAGGAAGAATGCGCCAAAGCCGAGGATATGGGCAACTTCTACCGTGTCCCGGCAGACAACCGCGACCTGAACTATGACCAGTACTTCACCAAGGGTGATGTAAAACGTGCCACCATAGAGGAGTTCAATTCTGACAACACTTACCGTCTGAACTTGGAAGAAACAATCGCCAAGATAGGTGCCCTTGAATATATCCAGAACGAATTGAACGGAGTTGAAAATCTCGCGAAATAATGAAGATTCTCGTTACCGGCGCCAAAGGATTCGTGGGAAAGAACCTTTGCTGCCAGCTGAACAACATAAAAGAAGGCAAGGCCCGCTGCTATGGAGACCTCCAGGTCGATGAAGTATTTGAATACGACATTGACTCGACTCCAGAGCAGCTGGACAACTGGTGCGGCGAATGCGATTTCGTCTTCAACCTTGCGGGCGTGAACCGGCCGAAGGACAATGACGAGTTCATGAAGGGCAATTACGGTTTCGCATCCACACTGCTCGACACATTGAAAAAGCACCACAACACTTGTCCTGTGATGCTCTCAAGCTCACAACAAGCCTCATTGACAGGACGTTTCGGCAACAGCGAATACGGCAGGAGCAAGAAAGCCGGCGAGGATCTCTTCCTCGAATACGGCAAAGAGACCGGTGCCAAAGTTCTCGTCTATCGTTTCCCGAACCTTTACGGAAAATGGTGCCGTCCTAACTACAATTCGGCCATCGCCACGTTCTGCAACAATATCGCCAATGACCTCCCTATCCAGGTCAATGACAGAAGCGTACAGATGGAGGTCCTCTACATCGACGATCTGGTCGAGGAGATGATCCGCGCGCTCAAAAGTCAGGAACATCATTGCGAATTCGAGGGACTTGACGTACTGCCATCCGCTGAAGGACGTTATTGCTATTGTCCTGTCACTCACAAGACCACGCTTGGAGAAATCGTTGATACCATATATGAATGCGCACGTGCAGTACGTGCCGTGCCGGATTCTGCGGAAGGACCTTCGACCGCTGTTGAAATGCCGCAAGACGGTCTGCGTTATCGCCTGATGTCCACATTCCTCAGCTACCTGCCGAAAGAAAAGGCGATTTTCGATTTGAAGATGAACGAGGATCAGCGCGGGTCTTTTACCGAGCTGGTACACACGCTGAATTGCGGTCAGGTAAGCATCAACATTTCCAAGCCTGGCATCACGAAAGGCCAGCATTGGCACAACTCGAAATGGGAACAGTTCATCGTGGTTTCCGGCCACGGCCTGATCCAGATGCGCAAGGAGGGAAGTGACGAGGTCATTGAATATGAAGTCAGCGGTGACCGCATCCAATCCGTCATCATGCTGCCTGGCTACACTCACAACATCATCAATCTTTCTGAGACCGAAGACCTCGTGACCGTAATGTATTGCAACGAAGTGTTCAATCCTGAAAGACCAGACACATATTTCGATAAAGTGGAGAAATAAGGAAATGGAAAAGACACCTAAATTCGATTATTCAGATATTCACTGGAAGGAGAACGGCAAACTCAAGCTCTGTATAGTAGTAGGTACGCGCCCTGAGATTATCCGCTTGGCGGCGGTCATCACCAAATGCCGCCAGTATTTCGATGTCATCCTCGCCCATACAGGCCAGAACTACGACTACAACCTGAACGGCATCTTCTTCAGGGATCTCAAACTCGCTGAACCGGAGGTCTATATGGACGCCGTCGGTGACGACCTCGGAGCGACATGCGGCAACATCATCAACTGCTCATACAAACTTTTCGCCCAGACCAAGCCGGACGCAGTGCTGGTTCTCGGCGACACGAACAGCTGTCTCTCTGTCATTGGCGCGAAACGTCTTCACATCCCGATCTTCCACATGGAAGCCGGTAACCGCTGCAAGGACGAGTGCCTCCCGGAGGAGACGAACCGCCGCATAGTTGACATCATCTCGGATGTCAATCTGGCATATTCAGAACACGCGAGAAGGTACCTCGCCGAGTGCGGCCTGCCGAAGGAGCGGACCTACGTGACCGGGTCGCCGATGGCCGAGGTGCTGCACCAGAACCTCGCCGAGATCGAGGCCTCGGATATTCATAAGCGGTTGGGGTTGGAGAAGGGAAAGTATATTCTTTTGTCCGCCCACCGCGAGGAGAACATCGACACGGAAAAGAACTTCCTCAGCCTTTTCAATGCAATCAACAAACTGGCCGAGAAATATGACATGCCTATACTCTACAGCTGCCACCCGCGCAGCCGCAACAGACTGGCATCCAGCGGATTCAAGCTAGACCCACGTGTCATACAACACGAACCTCTCGGATTCCACGACTATAACTGCCTCCAGATGAACGCCTTCGCAGTGGTCAGCGACTCCGGTACCCTCCCGGAAGAAAGTTCATTCTTCACCAGCGTAGGCCATCCGTTCCCTGCCATCTGTATCCGCACCTCAACCGAGCGTCCCGAGTCTCTCGACAAAGCTGGATTCATTCTATCAGGCATCGACACCAATGGTCTGCTCCAGTCTGTTGAGACTGCCGTAGAACTTGTGAAGAATGGTGACTACGGCACACCGGTTCCAAACTACACAGACGAGAATGTCAGCACAAAAGTCGTGAAGATAATTCAGAGCTATGTGGGAGTGGTTAACAAGATGGTTTGGAGGAAGTTCTGAGCCACCGGCAGCCATTATGCACCCAATGAGTGCAATATTTGACTTGATTCTGCACTCATTGAGTACAAATTCAGTATCTTTGTAAAAAGCATAGAATATGGCAAAAATCAAAATTCAAAATTTTGGATCGCTCAAGGAAAATAATTCTTGGATTGACCTTGGAAAAGTAACCATTTTCATCGGAAATCAAGGGTCGGGCAAGAGCACGATTGCTAAACTCATCTCGACTTTCACCTGGATTGAAAAGGCCTTGAACCGAGGCGACCATGACATTAAATTCTTCGAGAGAAAATCTAAATTCAAGAACACTTTCTTGTCATATCATCGCATCCAGAACTACATAAAACCGGACACTGACATCCAGTACGAAGGGATTTCACATAAATTTCACTATGCTGAAGGCGTGCTTCACATCACTCGGTTCGCAGAAAGTGCTGAACTGCCTCAGATCATGTATGTCCCTGCAGAACGCAACTTCCTGTCATACATAGAATCATTCAAGGAACTGAAAGTATCATCTCCGTCACTACGGGAATTCCGCGATGAATATAAAAATGCTCAGAAATCAATAAAAGGACAGTTTGAACTTCCCGTAAACGGCACGAGTCTGGAATATGACCGACAGAACGACATCCTGCACCTGCGTGGAGAGAACTATAAGCTTCGGCTCAGCGAAACATCAAGCGGCTTTCAGTCTCTCGTCCCACTATACCTTGTTTCTATGAATTTGGCTCAGTCTGTATTGCATGGCAGCGATCACACTACCATGACGGAAAATGAACGCGAGCGTTTCAGGAAACTCATATCAGATATCGTCAACAATCCTACATTTTCAGAAGACCAGAGACGCAGTGCAATGAATGCAGTCTCAGCCCGATTCACAAAGACAGCTTTCATAAACATCGTGGAAGAGCCGGAACAAAACCTGTTCCCTACCTCACAGTGGGATATGCTTGCCGGACTTCTCAAGATCAACAACATGAGTAGTGGTAATAAACTTATCATGACAACGCATAGCCCCTATATCATAAACTACATGGCTCTGTTCATCAAAGCTTATCAGATAAACAGCATGGCATCATCTCCTGAAAAAGAGCAAGACTTGAACAAGATTGTACCGGCAGAATCGCGCCTATCTCCAAATCAACTTTTCGTCTATGAACTGGACGAAAAGACAGGACTCTATTCCAGACTTGAAGACTATAACGGCATGCCTTCGGATGAAAACTATCTAAACAACGGATTAGCCGAGAGCAATGAAAAATTCGCAAAACTCTTGGAACTGGAGGACACAAGCAGGTAGATTTTTTCGACAATCCACATAAAGCCATGACTGATAGTCCGAGATTCGGGCTATGCGATGATGTTGCAGCCGAGAACTGCCCCAAGAATCCTGCATACTTGGATGAATCTTCCCCGATGAAATGGACTGCCGTTGTAACTAATAGAGAAAGGAAACACGCAACCTTTTATCCGATAGATAATTGTATCGAGATATTACGCCCAGACGGAGAAATGGACAACCGCTGTGATGGGATGCTGAACTATGACTCGAATCTGCTGTTCGTCGAACTGAAAGATAGAATATCCACACATGGATGGGTAAAAGACGGTCTGAACCAGTTGAAAGTGACGATACAGAACTTCAAGAAGTATCACGACACAGAGGTCTACGGCAGCATCAAGGCTCAGTTATGCAACAAGCAGCGTCCAGCAGCCGTAGTCGCCTGCAATAACGAAATAAGCAAGTTTAAGGACGAGACAGGATACATAGTGAGAGTGGACAGGAACATCACAATATAGCATACGCCACCAGCTCGCTCCATACAAGCCGAATGCAGACAGTCTGGCGTTAGTGGTCAAATTTTGGACCCGGAGAAAATCCCCTTACCTTAGCCGGAAAAACGAGACCAATGTACAGCAGCGAAGACTTCTTCGAGGACGTGGTGACAGGCGGCAGGAAGCATCTTGGACATCTGAGGCTTTCATCGCATGCTTGGAATTGTCTTAAAATACATTATCTTTGTGAAAAGCATGATGATATGATCACGAATTTTGATCAACTTGATTTTGCCACATATTGCATCGGATGCTTGTCAATGAAGTTGTCATTGCCTCAACCCGATGTCTATCGTCGTTTGAAGAGTTCCGGCATTCTTGATGATTATATTGTCAAAGGTTATGACATACTTCATACCTTCAGCCGAGAGTACTTGATGTCCGACCTCATCTCCTACATGAAAGATAAAGGAGTGCTGTCATGATAGTCTTCCATTCTTCTCCATGCATCGTGAACCATCCGGATGTCTCTTTTTCAAGAGACTATCTGGATTTTGGCAAGGGCTTTTATGTCACGACTATAGAGGAGCAGGCGCGGAAATATGCCAGGCGGTTTTTATTAAGAGGTATGAATGCCTACTTGAACAAGTATGAACTTTCTGATGACCTGCGAAATTACAATGCACGTTACTTCGATTCGTATGATGATTCATGGTTGGATTTTGTGGCGTTATGCAGAGCCGGAAGAGATAAGTCAGACTACGATATTGTTACGGGTGGAATCGCAAACGATAAAGTGTTCAGAACGATAGACCTGTTCTTCTCCGGCGAGATCACAAAAGACGAGGCCTTGCGAAACCTGCTTTACGAGACGCCCAATGTTCAGATTTGTCTAAGGTCGCAAGAGCTTTTGGATGCGGAACTTACATACATTTCAAGTGAGGAGATCAGATGATTGACGCAAGTAAACAAATCGTGCTTCAGGCAAAGTACGCAAGAATAATTTCACTGATTGCCACTAAGTCAAACATCACTCTTGACCAAGCGATGGAACGATTCTATGGTTCAGAAGTGTTCCTCTTGATACAAGATGGTGTTGCCGATCTGCACTGCCGCAGCGACCAATATCTGGCCGATGAGGTTTGTCGTGAGAAACTTAAACAATAGATGATTGTCCGGATGCCCTTTTTCTCTATCGCAGGGACGGGCGATACCAGATAGACAACAATCTTGCGGAACGTCAGGTGAGACCGTTCACGGCATTGCGGAAAGTGATCCAGCACTACGGCAGTGACGAAGGCGCGGAGATGGCCTCGGTCTATTTGAGCGTGGTGAGCACGGTGAAGCTAGTGGGGGGTGTCGGTATGGCGTTTCCTCGGAGACTCCTTCGAGGACGCGGTGACAGGCGGCAGGAAGCATCTTGGACACCTGAGGCTGTCGCCAGCGTAGAAAAAGTAAAAAAATAATCAACAAGAAATACCAAAAACGGACAATTATTGGCCTGGCGACGGGTCGAGCGGACGCTATGTCTCTGACTGTGAGCCGAGTCCAAAAATTGACCACTAACTTGTTAATAAGCGATTTGGAATTAAATTTAAAATACATTACCTTTGAAATGCTAAATGATATTTTAAATGGTAACGACTATGCTGTCAATAAAAACTTACCGTTTGACATCCGATAAGGAACCTTCCGACACTTTCCTCAGAGTCTTGATGTCACAGGTTGGAACCGATGCCAGGCACGGCAGCCGAAAGGCCAAGGCTGAGCTTGCACGTCGTATGGAGGAGACGATAAGGATTTGCTCAGAAGAATAGGAATATGCTGAAAAGAAAACCTGTGCTGTGTGTCGTCGCCGGTCCGAACGGATCCGGCAAGACATCCACAACGGTCAGGTTATTCTCCCATGAATGGGCTTCAGATTGATCTATATCAATCCGGATGGTATCGCCCAGAATGGTTTTGGAGATTGGAACTCCGAAGATGCGGTTTGGAATAACGAGTCTTCTAGGAAAAGATTATTATCTATTCTGTATGACGTGGTTGTATTATGCGATTTCACAAAACTTTACGTTTCATATCTATGGCAAAAAAATATAATAAGATAAAGCTTGAAAACGTTGTTATCAAAGGCTATAAATCAATAGGTTTTGATACTCCTGTTTCTCTTTCCCTCGGTTCTGTTAATATCTTGCTTGGGGCTAATGGTGCAGGTAAGAGCAATATCGTAAGTTTCTTTAAGATGCTGAGCTATATGATGAGCAAGTCTTTTGCTCGTTATGTGGAGATGTCCGGTACTGCAAATTCTTTGTTGCATTATGGTGCGAAGCAGACCCCAGCAATGGAGGGAACATTGACTTTCTCAGATAGTAAGTCGGTAGATACATATCATTTTAAGCTCGTTAATGCCGCACCGGATCGCCTGATAGTCACGGAAGAGTCCGTACGATGGCATAGAAAAGGAGAAGACAAACCATATGATGTGTTGATCGAACCGGTCTTTAAGGAATCGGCTTTAGCAGATAGCCATGATGCCGTAGCAAAATCCATTTATTGGATGTTGTCATATTGCAAGGTTTATCAATTTCATGATTCCTCTGCCGCGGGTCCTTTGCGTCAGGCTTGTCCTGTAGAAACCGCTGAATATTTGCAGGCTCACGGAAATAACCTGCCTTCTTTCCTTTATTTTTTGCGGGAACATTATAGTGACTCGTACAACCGCATTGTCACTTATGTGAAAGATGTCGTCCCTCAGTTTGAGGATTTCTATCTGGAACCAGTAGGAAATTTCATATCCCTTAGGTGGAAGGATAATTCCGCTACTGACTATGTGTTTAATGCTCATCAATTTTCAGACGGCTCTATTCGTTTCATCGCTCTGGCTACACTTCTATTGCAGCCTAAAGAAACGATGCCGAATGTTATAATTTTGGATGAGCCCGAATTGGGGCTTCACCCATATGCGGTAACCCAATTAGCTCAAATGATTAAGGATGCGGCCATCCATTCTCAGATAATTATCGCATCGCAGAGTAAAGATCTGGTGGATTATTTCGATATTGATAACATATCAGTTGTAGAGATGGATGAGGCTAGTTTCTGCACAACTGTGAAAACTCTGAATGAAAGTGACTATAAGCTATGGCTTGAACGTTACACTGTCAGCGAATTGTGGGACAAGAATATTATAGGAGGCCGACCGGTATGAGCGTGAAAATAGTTCATGTGCTATGTGAAGGGCAGACTGAGCAGGGATTTGTAGAGGAGGTGCTGAAGCCGTATTTGATGGCAAAAGGTATTACTTCCGTTAAGAGCGTCCTTGTTACAACAAACAAGAAAAAGAATGCCCGTGGAGGGTTGGTTACTTACCAGCACGCGTTCGACGATTTGTCTATCATGTTGAAATCAAATACTGATGGGGAATATGAGAGACACATATTTACAACGATGTTTGACTTGTATGCGTTGCCTGGCGATTTCCCAGGGTATGCGGAATCGCACTCTATTGATGACAGGTATTCCAGAGTCGCATCATTTGAACGAGCATTTTATGAAGCTATTGGGTCTGAAAGATTCGTGCCGTATATTCAGCTTCATGAGTATGAGGCACTGGTCTTTTGTGGGTTGGATTACTTGCCGCTGATGTACAAGGGGTGTGATGGAAATATTGAGAAACTCAAGTCGGAATTAGCAGAGGTAGGTAACCCTGAGTTAGTAAATGATAGTCCAGACACAGCCCCGAGTAAGCGAATAATTAAGGCCGTTGAAGGCAATAAGAGAACGCATTACAACTACGATAAGCCTAAGGCTGGAAAATTTGTGGCTCAAAAGGTGGGCATTGAGACGCTCCGTGATCAATGCCCTCATTTCAATGGATGGATTGAACAATTGATTAACATCTAAGAAGTATTATGTATTCAAGTACCACAATTATGTTTTGGGGAGGGAAGTAGATCAAATTTTGGATTTGGTAAAAACATCCCTAACTTGGCCGAAAAACGTGGAGCTTATACGGCGGTGAAGATTTGAAACAGAGTCAAAATTGACTACTAACTAGTTGTTTAATAGTGTTGAGAAAGTTATAAAACTCTTTTCCTATGGCTGTTGCAAAAGAAAGGCAAGATAAATTCTTGGAGACATCTACAAAACCTCCAAAACTCTTCATCAGTCATAAAACTGAAGATAAAGAATATGCTGATGCTCTAGTTTCTCTCATTAATTACATTATAGGTTGAGATGACGACAAGATTTTTTGCAGTTCCATAGCAGGCTATGGAATTAAGCCGTCACAAGACATAATAAACGAAATCAAGAACCAATTTGACAACTATAATGTATTTATGGTCATCATCCATTCGCCTCGATATTACAAAAGTCCAGTATGTCTGAACGAAATGGGAACTGCTTGGGCTACGAATGCTAGATTTTGCTCATTCCTCACTAAAGATTGTAGTATTGATCTTCTTGGAGGCGTGATTGGGAAAGGAGAGATCTGCATCAACCCTAATGATGAAGAGGAAATGTTCAATTCTCATCTCAATAGTTTCAAGGACGATCTTATATCATTCTTTGGTGTCCCTCCTATGGTAGGGACAAAGTGGGAGCATGAGAGAACCAAATTTGCAAAAGCTTTGGAATCTATCACAATCAAAGAAACAGAAGGCCGAGATGGAGACGACACATATAATCTGTTCGATATTCTATATCTCCCATCCCTAGATACTATTTTTGAGCAACTAGATGTTGACCACTTCAGTAAATGGGCGTATGACTGTGCCATTAGTGGAAACACTATTCTTCGTAAGTCAACATATGAAAGAATAGAAAGGACTATATCATATATCAAAAGCCGTCCCAAACATGAGAAATATGAAAGTTGGGATTCTCTCATAAAGAATCTTGGTCAATTACTTTCCGATTTCAGATATGTCTTCTCTTTACATTCTGATGATTTTGGTGATGATGCCTATTATGTTACAAGGTTTTATAAAGAAGGTCCATATGGTAAGGGCTTTAACCCGAATTATGATGTCGATTTAGAAGCCTATGATGAATATGTTAGTCTCATTTCAGACCTCATTTTTGAATTAGCAAGGTTTTGCAACCTACTTCTTACAAGGGTTGGTGAGATTCATCCTGAATATAGGCAAGAACTAGGTATCCTTCATATTGAAGGCCTAATATCTGATTCTGACTTAGTATATCGCAGTGAAGAGATTTCAGACAATCCATATCCTGGAATTGCTGCCTTTATTTCTAAAAGGCTCACTCGTGAGAAGCATTTTGGTCATAGTGGTACTATAAATATTGATGGATATGAACGATAACCATTCAGCAAATTATGAATGCCAAGAAACTCATAGAAGAAGTTCTATTGGACTTGGGCAACAACAAGTCTTTGAAAGATGTCTCGACAAAGATTCAAATCATTGTTAGACTACTGAGTGATGATAAACTGAAAGAATGGTACAACAATGAATTTATATCGGGGTATAAAGGCAAAGAATATCCAGATTATCGAATTACACAGGCCGCTGACATAAAGGCTGACTACTTCATACCACAAGGGTTGGGTGTTTGGCAAATCAAGGGGCAAAGTGTACCTGTTTCAAATTTGGGTGCAGAAAAGTATAAGAAGATAATGACAATTACGTTTGATGATACAGGCGATTATAAACTATTCAAAACATCCGAAAGATGTGGTTGTGGCTCTTTCTCCATACGAACGCTTACAAGTACAGGAGGTACTAGGTGAAGCCCAAATACAAAATGCCCACAAAGTAATTTCTCCATCGACGTTTCAGAGTATTATTGACAATGTGCAAGGTAAAATCATTGACCTGTTTATGGACTTGAATGATACTGTATTCAATGGCGAAATAGATATGAAGTCACCATCGACAAAAGAAGAAATTCATCAAGTGATAACAAACAATTTTACTGCTGGGATCATCCAAACAGGCACAGGTGTTATTGATGCCCGACATTCAACGATTGCTGCGAATATGGATAACTCGCTATCAAAAGAGGTGATTTCAAAGTTGCTATCACTGACTAATGAAATTGACAAGATCATACGAGAAAATGATGAAGAGCATGATGAGATTGCTCAAGAGATAATCGACATTAGAACAGAGCTGTCAGAGGTTAAACCTAAACGAAATCTATTGAAGAAATCATTTAAAGCGTTAGCGTATAGTGTGGCATCAATCTCATGTAAGGCTGCTTTAGAGGCTATAATTTCGGAGGTGATGTTTTTATTGTCATAGTAATCAATATGCTACGTGGAATTATAATAAGTTCATAATTATACAAGGAATGCAATTGTATGCGTCCACATTTCCGCATTGAGTTCTGAATAAGTCTGAATACATTTAGCTCGAACATAAAAACAGAGCCAAAGATGAAAGAAGAACCAACGATCAATTACGCGTTTGCGCTGTCATCACATAATAATAACTTAAAAACTAATCTCGATGTTATTTTCATTTCAATGTTTTTCTGAACTCTCATGGAAAGACACGTGGTGGGCGATAATTGCCTTACTAATATCCACAGGGATATCATTGTACTCCCTTATCATGGTTGCAAGAACCGCAAAGAACGTCCAAAGGGTGTCAGGCACTTCCCAACTGGCGCAGTTGAGAGACTTGATCCGGCATTTGTACAGAAATCTGATAGTTACAATCGCTTTCTATGAGAAGTTTAACAATGAAAACGATAGCTCGCAGGAGGGCCATTCCCGCTATCCGTCGGAATCACATTTACTCAAGCTCAAAGTGGACGGCAACGATTTCATACACATGGAGAAATACAATTCTGTCAACGACAAGAATGATGACATCAACTCTCGCATGCATGAAGTGAAATTGTTGTTGCGCAATTATGACACAGAGATTGACGTGGCGCTGGAGCATATGAAGAACAAGAATATGTCCTGTGATGTCATCAATGATGATATGGGAAACCTATTGTTCAAGCCATTCTATCTAACATCATACATATTGAAATTGATGCACATGATCATCCGTGCTGAAAAACTCGATAAGGGCTTTGTATCGCGGAAGATAACGATTACGCCGGAAGATGACGCCATTAACCTGATATTGACCAATCATTTGATAAAGTTAAATGAGAACATTTCCAATTATATTGTAGGGAGCCATTGGAAGAGCGATCTTGATTTCGGCAAAGAACTTCCAAATAGCGTGTCAAGGTCTCTGAAGATGCTGGAAACAGGAATAACGTTGAAGACTACCAGAGAAGACGCCCTTAAGTATTACTCGAGGACCCACCGGTCGGTTGACAAAGAATTGTCCGATACAATGGACCGAATCTCTGAAAACTTCAATGATTTACTTAATTCAACGTATGTCAATGAAAACCCTCAATATAGGGTGTTCTTGACAAAAGACGAATGGGGTGTTGAGGATTATCCTGTCATCATTAAAACTGATGTGGCTATCGAATATGGCAAAATACACATGATAACTTGCCGATAAAAAGTCAAACCTATAAAACAATCTATATTATGAATTGGAAAGAATTAATTCTTGAGGCAACGGTCATCATCTGTACGACTGTACTCGCAGGTATGTCACTACATGAATTTGAATGTGAAAGCGCCGTTTGTATGATTTCCATTGTCCTAATCTTTTTCGCGATAATAATATCGGTTCGCTTTATTCTGGAAGTCATCAAGGACATAAAGATGATGAGGAACCTGATTGATTCAAAAGACGAGGTTATCAAGAACCTTAAAGAGCAGTTAAATAACAACGAGAGTCTGAAAAAACTACAGAAAGATTACAACCGCATCCTTGAAGACAGAAATCGTTTGTACAAAGACTTGGAATTGTTCTATGATGCGAAACTAAAAAGAGAGCCACAAAATCAAGGCGAATCGAAGTCAGTTGATTTATGCACAAAGAATTTTGTGGAGGTGAAGAAAGCCTTTGACGCATATCAAAGATTATTGCACTAGTATTTCATAGTATGAAAGGAATAGTATTAGCCGGTGGCAGCGGTACGAGACTGTACCCTATCACCAAGGGCATCAGCAAGCAGTTGATGCCGATTTATGACAAACCGATGGTTTATTACCCGATCAGCGTGCTTATGCTTGCCGGGATCAGGGACATCCTCATCATCTCCACACCGTTCGACCTGCCGGGGTTCAAGAGGCTTCTGGGGGACGGTTCTGATTATGGTGTTCACTTTGAGTATGCGGAACAGCCGTCTCCTGACGGATTGGCGCAGGCGTTCACCATCGGGGCTGACTTCATCGGCAAAGACTCTGTCTGTCTGGTACTGGGTGACAACATATTCCATGGAGCTGGCTTTACCGGAATGCTGAAGGAAGCTGTAAAGACAGCCGAGGAAGAGAGAAAAGCCACGGTGTTTGGGTATTGGGTCAGCGATCCTGAACGTTACGGAGTGGCCGAGTTTGATAAGAGTGGCAACTGCCTCTCCATTGAGGAGAAGCCGGCAAAGCCCAAGAGCAATTATGCGGTTGTCGGGCTGTACTTCTATCCTAACAAGGTGGTCGATGTGGCAAAGCATATAATGCCGTCAGCGAGGGGCGAGTACGAGATCACGACCGTGAACCAGCGGTTCCTGTCCGAAGGCGAGCTGAAGGTACAGACTCTTGGACGGGGATTCGCATGGCTGGACACTGGCACTCACGACAGCCTTTATGATGCGTCAACCTATGTCGAGACCCTGGAGAAGCGCCAGGGGCTGAAGATCGCCTGCCTGGAGGGTATTGCATATCGCCAAGGATGGATAGACGCTGACAGGATGCGCGATCTTGCTAATCCAATGCTCAAGAACCAGTACGGACAGTATTTGTTGAAGGTCATTGATGAACTCAAAGAAACCGGAGAACCGAATTTGGATTGATATAATGGAAGTAATAAAAACAGATATAGACGGTGTCTTTATCATTGAACCGAAAGTGTTCAGCGATGCCAGAGGATATTTCTTTGAGAGTTTCTCCCAGAGGGAGTTTGAAGAGAAAGTCCGGAAGATAAACTTCGTGCAGGATAATGAGTCAATGTCTAGTTACGGAGTGATGAGAGGATTGCATTTCCAGAATCCTCCGTATGCGCAGAGCAAGCTCGTCAGGTGTGTGCATGGAAAGGTTATAGACGTGGCGGTGGACATTCGCAAAGGAAGCCCGACATATGGACGACATGTGACCGTGGAACTAAGCGAGGAGAATCACCTCCAGTTCTTTATCCCCCGTGGCTTCGCCCACGGATTCTCTGTTCTCAGTGGAAAGGCTGTCTTTCAATACAAGTGCGACAATCTCTATGCGCCGCAGGCGGACGGTGGGATAAGCATACTTGACGAAAGCCTTGGCATAGACTGGGGAATACCTGCCGACGATGTAATCCTGAGTGAGAAGGACACAAAGCATCCACTATTGAGGGACTTTGATTCGCCCTTCTCTTTAGAAAAGAACCTTTATCCGGAGTTTGAGTAATGAATATACTTGTGACAGGAGCCAACGGACAGCTTGGCAACGAGATGCGGCTGGTCAGCCGCGGGAGTGCCGACAGATACATTTTCACTGATGTCAATCAGGCAGAGGGGGTGGAGACGGTCTATCTGGACATCACCGATTTGGATGCGATTCGCAGGGTCGTGCGTGAGCATAGTGTGAACGCGATAGTGAACTGCGCCGCATGGACGAATGTCGATGCGGCGGAGGATCCGGACAAGTATGATCTTGTGGAGAGACTGAACGCCACTGCTCCAGAGAACCTTGCCAAGGCGATGAAGGAGGCAGGCGGATGGCTTGTCCAGATCTCAACCGACTATGTCTTCGGCAAGGAACCGTACAACACACCTTGTCGTGAGGATCAGGAAGGGACACCGACTGGAGTCTACGGCCTCACCAAGCTCCATGGGGAACAGAAGATTATTGCGACGGGGTGCAAGTACATGATCTTCCGCACGGCATGGCTATACTCAGAGTTCGGAAAGAACTTCTGCAGGACAATGCTGAATCTTACCGCGACGAAACCGCATCTGAAGGTAGTCTTTGACCAATGCGGCACTCCTACTTATGCGTTGGACCTTGCCACTGCAATTGTAGGAGCGCTCAACAATCCGGTAGAAGGAATCTATCATTACAGCAACGAAGGGGTGTGTTCATGGTTTGATTTTGCAAAGATGATTGCGGAATACAGCGGTAACACGGAATGCGATGTTCAGCCGTGCCATTCCGATGAGTTCCCAAGTCCGGTTACCCGTCCTTCATATTCAGTGTTGGACAAGACAAAGATCAAGAAGACTTTTGGTGTGAAGATCCCCTATTGGACGGATTCCCTGAAGATATGCATAAACAACCTTAAGAAGTAATTTGTAATGAGAAACATAGTTATCACAGGAGGAGCCGGTTTCATCGGCTCCCATGTTGTCAGGCTTTTTGTGAACAAGTATCCTGGTTACAAAATCATAAACCTTGACAAACTGACGTACGCCGGAAATCTTGCGAATCTCAAGGACATAGAGGACAGACCGAACTACCAGTTCGTGAAGATGGACATCTGTGACTTTGATTCCGTGCTGAAGTTGTTTCAGGATGAAAAGGTGGATGGAATTATCCATCTTGCGGCAGAGTCTCATGTCGACCGCAGCATCAAAGACCCGTTCACCTTCGCCAGGACCAATGTCCTAGGCACGTTAAGCCTGCTTCAGGCCGCGAAGATGTATTGGGAGAGCCTCCCTGAAAAATATGAAGGCAAGCGTTTCTATCACATCTCAACTGACGAGGTTTACGGGGCGCTGAAGATGACCCATCCTGAAGGTATAGAGCCGCCGTTCACGACCAAGGCATCAAGCAAAAGCCATCACGAGGCCTACGGCGAGGATTTCTTCTACGAGACGACAAAGTACAACCCCCATTCACCGTACAGCGCCTCCAAAGCATCAAGTGACCATTTTGTCCGCGCGTTCCATGACACCTACGGAATGCCGACAATCGTGACGAACTGTTCAAACAATTATGGCCCGTACCAGTTTCCAGAGAAGCTTATTCCTTTGTTCATCAATAATATCCGCCACCGCAAGCCTCTTCCAGTCTATGGCAAGGGCGAGAACGTGCGTGACTGGCTGTACGTGGAGGATCACGCCAGGGCGATAGATCTTATATTTCATAAAGGGAAAGTTGCTGATACTTATAATATCGGTGGATTCAACGAATGGAAGAACATAGACATCATTAAGGTGCTCATCAATACCGTAGATAGGCTTCTCGGCCGCTCGGAGGGTGAAGATCTGAATCTGATCACGTATGTCAAGGATCGTCCTGGCCATGATGTCCGCTACGCCATTGATTCCACAAGGTTGCAGAAAGAACTTGGTTGGGAGCCAAGCCTCCAGTTCGAGGAGGGCATCGAGAAGACGGTAAGATGGTACCTGGGCAATCAGGTGTGGCTGGACAATGTGACTACAGGGAACTATCAGAAATATTATTCAACGATGTATTTAGATAGGTGATTATTCTGTCCCCTTGACTGTTTATGAACTTTAGATCCTTATATGTCATCTTCTTCAAGTAATAATAAGCGGATAGCAAAGAATACGATATTCTTATACATAAGGACTGCTATTGTATTGCTTGTGTCTTTATACACTTCAAGAGTGGTCCTTCGGGTTCTTGGCGTTGAGAATCTTGGAATCTACAATGTCGTGGGAGGCATTGTAGCTATGATGGGCTTTTTTCAGTCGGCTCAGACAAAGGCGACAAGCCGTTTCATAACATATGAATTAGGCAGAAAGGGGGATCAGGCAACGTTAAGGAGGGTGTTTTCGGTATGCATGACCATTCATGTTTTGATTGCCTCCATAGGGCTAATCATTGGAGAAACACTCGGTGTTTGGATTATTACCCATTGGACATCCATTCCGGAGGGACGACTGGATGCGGCGATGTTGGTGTATCAATTTGCACTGGCAGTTTTTTGTATACAAATAATAAGGGTACCCTATGATTCTGTCATTGTTGCGCATGAACACATGTCCATGTTTGCATATTTGTCTGTTTTAGAAGCGGTTCTTCAACTTGGGGTCGTGTATGCTCTTATGACAATTTCTGGAGATTCTTTGATCTATTATTCAGCGTTTACGGCTTTTGTCGCACTTGTTATTTACCTGTTCTACTATTTGTATGTAAGGCTGAAGTTTAAGGCATATCGGTTCGAATTTGTATGGGATAAAGATTATAGTCGACGTATTCTGTCTTTTTCTGGATGGACTTTGCTAGGCACAGGAGCCAATACGGCTACTCAGCAAGGTGTTAATCTTTTGATGAATAATTATGTTGGGCTGGTTGCTAACGCTGCTTTAGGTCTCGCTGGTCAAGTAAATAATGCTGTCTCTCGGTTTGTCAGCGGTTTTTCGACAGCATTTACACCCCAAATTATCAAGTTGTATGCGCAAAAAGATTATGCTCAGCTTCATGTATTGATGAACAGGTCATCAAAGTTTTCGTTTGCCCTTTGTTACATTTTCGCATTGCCTTTGATTGCGAATATGGGGTTGATTCTCTCTCTTTGGTTGGGGAATGATGTGCCTATGTTTACGAAGGAGTTTTGTCAATTGATTTTGGCTTGTACAATCATAGATGCAACAACTGGAGTGTATAATACGGCAATAACTGCGACAGGAAAGGTAAAGGGCTATCAATTAGCCATTTCTCTTTCTTTCTTGTTCGATCTTGTATGCAGTTTTGTTCTACTCCTTTGTCATGTGAATCCTGTATATGTTTTTGGCAGCAGGATAGCTACTAGAGGATTCGTTAATATGTTTATAGGTCTATATTTTATAAGAAAGTATGTAGAGTTCGATGTTGCATCGTATTTCAGGTCGGTCATTATTAAAATAGTGATTACCTTATTAATCACTATCCTTCCTGTTTATTTTATCGCTTTGGTTACAGAAGGTTGGCTCAGACTGATTGTCACGATTATTGTTTCTGTGGCATTAGTGTCGTTAAGCACGTTCTGTGTCCTAATGACCGAATCCGAAAGGAAAACAATTATGAGTCAGATGTTTTTGAGACGCGAAGTGGAACGGTAATCACGATCTTCCATGATTGTGCTGTATGTATATGATTATTCGATTACTTTATATATTATGATGGACAGGAACAATTACCTTAAACTTAAATATAACTATGTGGTTTGTGGGTCAGGAGGGTATTATGCAATAGGGTATAATGATATAATGGGACATCCTCAGATAAAATATCATGATAACTATTTATCCGGCGTTGATGGCTTTTTGATGAGATCCATTGTCAGGCTAAATTTTTCTCGAAAGATTAACACCTTAGTCAAGACACCATTTTCTCAAATTGTTAATCGATGTCTGTTCAAGAATGAATTCGACAGACAATCTCGGATTTGCTATCTTTTCTTCATGAACCACAATATGATCTTCAACTCATCGTATCCGCAATATCTTCGTAGTATTTATCCTAATGTTAAGATTGCTTTATACTTACAAGATATAATCTCATCGAGGAGCAAGCATGACTTGGATATGGATTATTTGAAAAAAGTGTTTGATGTCATTTTGTCGTACGATAAGCATGATTGCGAGCGGTATGGCCTCATTTATCATCCTACTCCAATGTCAGTTGTCAATGTTCCAGATAATAAGAGCATCTCTTTTTCGGATGTGTATTATTGTGGCTCGGCAAAAGGACGATACCCTCTGATTCATCGCATTTTTGAGGAATGTCAGAAACAAGGCCTCGTATGTGATTTTAATATTTTAGAGAATCCACGTGATCCAGTTAAAGACAAACTTGATGGGGTAAATTACATTCATTCACCGTTGTCATACATTGAGAATCTTCAGCATGTCGTAAAAACAAGTTGCATCCTTGAGGTTATGCAAGAGCATGCAATAGGCTATACTCCTCGTCTTTGGGAGAGTATAGTGTATGACAAGCACCTTCTGTCTAACAACGCAGAAATAGTTAATTCCGAGTATTATAAAAAGGGGATAACGCATATTTTCGATGATGGTTTTTCTTTCGATCTATTTAGGAAGGATATAGAAACTAAGGTTGAATATCCTGCTTTGTACAAGCAAAAGTTGTCCCCGATACATCTATTTCAAACTATTGATAACCTGTTCTGAAGAATCGTATGACCTATTTAGCATTCTTGTATTTCTTCTTATTGACTCTTATGCATTTTTTCAAAAATAACAAACGTGCTGATTTGCCATTTTTGATAATGCTTATGTATACGATCAACTCTTTTTTGTCAATATTTGTTGATAAGTATAACATGTTGGGTTTGAATTATCACCCTTCATTGTTGTCAACGATTGTGTATTGTGGGCTTTTGACGTTATGTTGGTTGCCTTTCTCCAGATACTCGAATCTGAACATTAATAAAGTAAAAGCAATTTCCAACACAAAAGCCTTAAAAATAGTTGCTTGGGTGTCTTTTTTATGGTTTGTTATTTATCTGTATTTATCTATAGACACACTTCAATTAGTTTTAACTGGTGGTGATATGTTGGCATTACGGGGGATGATTTACAAAGGAGAGAGCATCAACGTTGGACAGGGTTTGCCTGTTTATCTGCATATTCCGTTTACATTGGCAAATTGCCTTTTTGGGTGTTCTTGGATTTTCATATTTTTAGCATTTTTTAGCAAGTTCATTCAAAAGCTGCCTAACAAGTATTTTCTGTTATTTCTGTTGACATCATTATCAGGGCCATTGGCAGGGATAGTTGAAGTGGATAGAAGTAAAACGACATATTGGATTATCAGTATGGTTATAAATTTCCTCTTTTTTTCCAAATTCATGACCAGAAAGCAACGGACTTGGGTGATGTCTGTATTGGCTATTTTTGTCACAGGGGGACTTATATATAGCGAACCTAACTACAGCAAGATTTGATGATTATGATTCGGTCGCAGGGTTATCAGGTTCGTTTTCTGGGGTTCTTGTCTATTTGGGACAGTCTTATATTAACTTTTGTTATTTCTTTGATACTTTTACACCGCCATATCATACTTTAGCCATTATTTTTCCTAGTTTCTTCTATTTTGTTTTGGGAGATGATTTAGTAGGTGGGACGGTACTTCAAGCGCATTGGGATTTATTGACGGGTTATTCTACGGGTGTCTTCTATACGTTTATGGGGCATATAATGATCTTTGCCGGGTTCTTCGTCTTGGTTGTTTTTTGTGTGTTATACTCAACGATATCTAATTCGATTTTGAAAAGAAATGTTTTGAAAGGCGGAACGTTGCATAGTCTGTTTATGTATCAGGCGCTGGCCTCAGTTATGGCCTTGGGTCTCTTTGGGCACTATTATGCCAGTTACATACTGACATTCTCACTTGTGTTTTTTTATTGTTTTACCAAATATTTATCGAAGTATTAGTAGAATCATCCTATTATGGAATTCATTTTTAAAATTCGAGGGCGGCGTGTGTCTCTGCCTCAACTTGTTTGTTTGGCTTGTTATTATTTAGTTGCAATGCATCTGCCTGATAATATGCTGTTTATAAAGTGGGGGGGTACGAGTACGAAGAATGCTATGCTCTCATATCTTTAAGAAATGCGGTAAAGGCGTTATGATTCACAAAGGAGCAAATTTTGGTAGTGGCCTTGATATAGAAATTGGAGACCATTCTGACATAGGGGTGAATGCTGTAATTCCAAGTAATACGATTATAGGGAATGATGTCTTAATGGCACCAAATTGCTATATATTCGGTTGTAACCATAGGTTTGACAATGTCAATATGCCAATTAGGACACAAGGAACAACAACAAAAAAACAAACAGTGATAGGCGACGATGTGTGGATAGGACGGAATGTCACTATGACGCCAGGTCGTTCGATACAAAAGGGAAGCATAATTGGGGCTTGTTGTGTTTTAACTAAAGATTTTCCTCCATATAGCATAGTCGGGGGGAATCCCAGCAGATTGCTCAAATCGCGTTTGAATTAACTAATAGGTATTATGATGATCAATAGTTCGTTAATTTTTCCAGGGTCTAAGCGTCCCTGGCAGTAAATAAAACCAGTTCTTTGAAAAGTTTGTCAATAACTTGTGGGTC
>OLSK01000539.1_pt1 | contig 33272 bp, 24 predicted proteins | sample 1672781 | NCBI WGS metagenome assembly OLSK01 (sample SAMEA3136723, study PRJEB25190) | human gut metagenome | biome: human gut; feature: human-associated habitat; material: faeces | place: Austria | collected 2013 | reverse complement strand
TGACGGATAAAATGCAGGATTGTTCAGAGCGTATGGAATATGAGGAAGCCGCTAGATACAGGGATTTATTAATCAGTGTTAAGCAGATTGCACAGAAGCAGAAGATAACAGCAGATGATGCAACAGACAGAGATGTAATTGCGTGTGCTATGGACGCAGAAGATGCAGTTGTACAGGTATTCTTTATAAGACAGGGCAAGCTTCTTGGACGTGAGCATTTCCATATGAAGGTTGCAACGAATGACAGTAGAAGCGGCATTTTGTCAGAATTTATGAAGCAGTATTATGGCGGAACACCATATATTCCCAATGTGATAATGACACAGGAGGAGATTGAGGATGCTGGTACAATCGCCGACTGGCTTTCAAGCAGGAAGAAGCGGAAAGTTACAATTATCACGCCAAAGAAGGGCGATAAGGAGAAAATGGTTGAACTTGCCCATAAGAATGCACTTATGGTATTAACTAAAGATGCAGAGAAGATTAAGCTTGAGGAGAAAAGGACAACAGGTGCTATGAAGCAGATAGCAGACTGGCTTGGGCTTGCTTCGATAAGGCGTGCAGAGGCTTATGATATATCTAATACAAGTGGTGTTGAGTCAGTTGGTTCAATGGTTGTATTTGAGGACGGAAGACCTAAGAAAAATGATTACCGTCGTTTTAAGATTAAGACGGTTAAGGGGCCGGACGATTATGCAAGTATGAAGGAAGTTCTTACAAGAAGATTTAGCAGAGCCATTGTGGAACAGAGCGAAGGCGACAGCAAAACCAGCTTTTCCAAGCTGCCGGACGTGATTCTGATCGACGGCGGCCCGGAACAATTGCTCTTTGCGCACCGCGCCATGCAGGAGCACCTCTTCGACGAACATGGCGGCGTGTTTGAAAGCCTTTTGGAAATGGATAAGCAGGTAAACGGGCTTTCGGACAGCCAAAAGGAGGTCCTGGAGGGTATGTACCGCCAAAAGGACAATAAGGCGCTCTGCGAGGCCATGTCGATCAGCGCCGCGACCGTACGAACGCATAAATTTAACTTGCAGAAGATGAAGCGGGAAGCGAGAGTTTTTTTGGCAATCATGGAGCAGATCGAGAACGAGGAGCTCGTTGCCGCGCGCAAGCGTCTCGAATTGCAGGAAGATGCGCATACTCCGCGCAAACCGCATTTCGATCCGCAGTTTGCCGCTAACCTCCTGCATCCGTTCTTTACGCAGTATAATTTGAAATAGATTTGAAATGTATGCTTTACGCAATCAGTCACTGACTGATTGCGCCATGCGGTACGACAGGAGGGCTATATGATGGAACATGCACAATCTGTGCAGCAAAGACAAAAGAGAAATCTGATTTTGTTCATCGTCAGCTATGTGATCAATAATCTGGCGAGCGGCATTTTATATGATACCTATGTCAACTATTTGCAGGAGGTATCTCTGCCGACGGCAACGTCTTTTTGGGCGTTTTACGGCTATGCGACGTTTTTGAGCGCCTTCATTCTGCTTTTGGCGCCGAAGAGCGGCTACAAGAAGCTGCTGCTGTTCTGCGCGGCAGCTACTTCAGCGGCATTCTTCTGCGTCGTATATATCAAATCGGAAATGGTCTTTTATCTGTCAACCCTGCTGGCGCTGACCGGCGTACAGCTGCATTTCATCATGCTGGCTCCATATGTGGCAGCCTACGCGGATCATGCGGGAGGCAAAAGCATCGACTGGTATACGCGTACCTATTATATGGGCTATGTCGGATATTTTCTGACTACGTTTTTGGGCGGTGCGGCGACCGTCAAGCTCTTTTCCGTACACGCGGGATTTTCCTATGCCGAGGCGAAAGCGCAGACCGCCTATATCGCGGAGGTGTCAGAGAGCGTCCGCGCTGCCTATCTTGACGGAAACAGAGATGTGCTGATTATCACCGGCCTTGTGACGCTGCTTTCCATCCTCCCGATTTTATTCATCCACGAAAAAAAAGAGGACTATGCGGCATCAAAAGAAGAAACAGAGCAGAAGCAGAGCCTGCGGGAGAGAGCCGGAGATATCATCAGCGTCTTGTTCCGCAAGGACGCGTTGATGTATCTGCTGTATTGGGCGTTGATTTCCTTTGCCATGGGACTCTTCACCTCCTACTATACGGTATTTCTCAATCGGAATCTGCATATCGACAAGGCGACTGCGTCGCTTTTGGTTTCGATTTCCTACGCTGCGATTGTGCTCTTCATGCTGTTTACGCCGTATGTGGTCAAAAAGCTGGGAACGGTGGGAACCATCTGTTTTACGGTCCTGCTGTCCGTACCGTTTATGCTGATCATCGCAAACGGAGACCGGTTTGGCAAAGCGATGATCCCGATGGTCGGCATCGGACTGTTTATGCGGGCGGGTCTTGCCAATCTGGGAAGCCCTGCGGAAAGCTCGCTTTCGATGATGATCGCGCCGAAGCATCTGCGTCCGGCCTTTACCTCTGTGGTGAATTTTATGGCAGGCATTGTCAGCATCATCAGCGGTAATTTTACGGGAAAATTTCTCTTCGCAACGCAGGAGGGATATCGCAGCGCGTATTATATCGCAGCCGCCTTATATTTCCTCGCCGCGCTGGTCATGGTGACACTGTTTCAAAAGTACAACAGAAAAGAGGAGGAAGCATGAGCTACCAGTCACAGCTTGCTGCGTTAAAAAGCATCATTGAAAAAATAGAATACTATAAATATACGACGAATTCGCTGATTTACTGGGATAAGATTACCTACATGCCTAAAAACGCGATTGGATATCGAAGCAAGGTGATGTCCTTCCTCGCGGGAGAACAATATCGGCTTTTGTCCGACAGCCGCTTTCATAAATTGGCAGACTATTTTAAGGATAACCGAAAAAACGATTTTTTGACAGACGCGATGATCAAGAAGCTGCTTGTCAGCGCTGAAAGCGTGCGCGCCATTCCGGAAGCAGAATATCAACGCTACGTGGAATTAATCGCGGTTTCCGAGCAGGTTTGGGCGGAAGCGAAGGAAAAACAGGACTTGCAGAGCTTCCTGCCGTATCTGAAGCAAATTTTCGACACCTTTCGCGATTTCACGCGGTATTGGGGGTATGAAAAGGAACCTTACGACGCGCTTTTGGAACACTACGTCGAAGGACTTACAGTAGAGATCATCGACAGCATGACCGCGGAAATCAAGCCGCCGCTCATCGCGCTTTTGGGACGCGTGGAGGAAAAAAACAGAAGCGGCGACGCGCCGAAGCGCATTGCGGTCGGACCTGTCAGCCGCGAAAAGCAGCAGGCAGTCTGGGAAATGATACTCAAAAAAATCGGCTTCGATTTTGACAGCGGGCGGGTAGATATCGGATCGCACCCGACCATTCTGGCAAGCTCGCCGGATGATGTACGCGTTGTCAATAGCTTTGCTGAGGACGATTTTTGGGGCGGCATTTTTAATATTCTGCACTGCGGCGGCCGGGGCATCTATCAGCAGTCGATCAGCAAGGAGCTGATGGGAACGCTGCTTGCCGAGGTACCGTCGTTCGCGGTAGAGGAAACGATTGGCAGGCTTTATGAAAACATCATCGGCAAAAGCGAGGGCTTTTGGCAGTACATTTACGAGCCGCTGGTTGAAATCCTGCCGCAGCTGAAGGCTTATACGCCGCGGGATTTATTTGTGTCCGTCAATTACGCGCAGCCATCGCTGCTTCGCCTGGAGGCGGATGAACTGACCTACCTGCTGCATATCATCATTCGATATGAACTGGAGAAGGACATCATCAGCGGCAGCTTAAGCATAGAAGCACTTCCGGAGGCATGGAGCGAAAAGTACGAAGCCTATCTGGGCATTCGCCCGCAAAACGACGCGGAGGGGGTACTGCAGGATATCCACTGGGCGGCAGGCTATGTCGGATATTTTCCATCGTACTTCATTGCCAATATTACCGCGGCGCAGCTGGCGGCGGCAATGAACGAACAGATCGGCGACATGCATACGCTGATGGCAGACGGCGCATTCGATGAAATCCATGCGTGGCTTTCGCAGCGAATCTATCGGTACGGTTCGCTGTATTCCAGCAGGGAGCTGATCGAAAACGCGTGCGGCAGACCGCTGTCCTCCGACGATTACATGGATTACTTACGGAACAAGTTTTCCGAGGTATATAGATTACACTAAATATTGAATTTTACCAGAAAAGGAGACAAAGCATGAATAAGTTACTTGCAAAGATGGGACTGGGCGAAAAAATGTCCAAAAACTTTCTGGCGATCCTGATTGTCGCGTTCAGCGGCGCGATCATCTATGGGTTGCCGTACTTCCGTTTCGACTATTACGATGTATATTTGGAAACCTATCACCTTACCAATGTGCAGATGGGCGTTTTTGGAAGCGTACTCGGCGTATTCGGTATGATTTCCTACTTGTTCGGCGGTATCGTCGCTGACCGTTTTTCCACCAGAACGATTCTGACCGTATCCCTGCTCGGTACCGGAATCGGCGGACTGGTACACTTACTGCCGTTGAACTTTCCGGCACTCGTCTGCCTGTATGCGTTTTGGGGCGTCAGCTCGCTGTTCGCGTTCTGGCCTGCCTGCGTGAAAGCGGTTCGTATCCTGTCCGGCTCCGGAGACCAGGGAAAAGCCTTCGGTTTCTTTGAAGGCGGCAGAGGCGTCGCAGCTGCACTGATGGCCATGGCGGCTGTCGTTGCATTCCGAATCGGCGCGGGGCAGATGGAGGATCAAGCACAGGGTATGAAATATGTCATCGTATTCTATTCCGTACTGACCATCCTGATGGGCGTCCTGTCATTCCTGACGGTCAAGGATGATAAGATAGAAGAAAGCGAAAGAATTTCCTTCCAGGGTATCGGAGAAGTGCTCAAACTGCCTGCAGTATGGATCATCGGTTTCGTTACCTTCTGCAATTATGTTTTCACACTTTCCCTCTACTACTTCACACCGTATGCGACAGGTATCCTGGGAGCTTCTGTCACGTTCACCGCGACACTGGCTGCGATCAAGAGATGGTTCTCGCTGTTTGGCAACGTCGGCGGCGGTTTCATTACCGATAAGGTCGGTACCGGCAAAATGCTGCTGATTTCTTTCCTGGCTATGGCAGCAGGCACACTGGGCATTTTGCTTCTGCCGACAAATTCCGGAAGCATCATGGCGTTTACGGTGCTGTTTATTGTCATTTACATTTTCTACAATGTTAACTACGCGATGACCTGGGCGATGATGGATGAAGGCGCGATTCCGGCGAAGTACTCCGGTACAGCGGCCGGTGTCATCTCTACGGTAGGGTATCTGCCGGAGATTTTCTGCTCGCTTTTGGCAGGCGCGCTGATTGACGGCAACCCGGGCGTAAGCGGATTCAGACAGTACTTTGGATTCCTGATCGTGATGCTGCTCTTAGGCGTAGTCTTCGTATGCGTCTGGATCAAGTATTTGAAAAAAACAAAGAAAGAGGAAACTGAAAAATAATGGTGAATACGATGGAGAAGAAACCATACATCACAGAACGGGTCTACGTGGAAACGCCTGTGGATACTGACGGCGACGGCAAAAAGGATCTCATCGCCGTCTATCTCAGACTTCCGCGCGACCTGCGGGAAGGCGAGAAGGTTCCGGCGATTTACATTGCCAATCCATATATGCTGACCTGCAACGAGGATTGGTATGTTCCGCACGATGTCAATTGTGAAGTACAGGCGTTCGCGGCGCAGGACATCAAGGAGGAAGACATTCGCTTTGATTACGAGGCGTATGAAGCGAAGATCACCGCAGGACCCTTTGTTGAACGCAAGACGATGGGATTCGCGGAACACGCGCCGATTGACGCGGAACCGGAGTTTGAATGTGTTTCCGATATCTATGAATACTTTAACGCGCGCGGTTACGCGACCGTCCTTTGCGGTGGATTGGGGACCCGCGGCTCCGAAGGCTTCACCTTGACCGGATCCAGAGAAGAGGTATTGGCGTTCAAAGCCGTCATCGACTGGCTTAACGGACGCTGCCGCGCGTTTACCGACATGACGCAAAATATCGAAATCAAAGCCTCCTGGTGCAGCGGCAACGTGGCGATGACCGCGAAATCCTACCTTGGCACCATGTGTATCGGCGTGGCGACCACAGGCGTGGAGGGGTTGAAGACCATCATTCCGGAGGCCGCGATTTCCAACTGGTATGCGTATTACCGCGTCGGCGGACTGAATCTTCCTGCGATGGGCTGGCAGGGTGACGACCTGGATATTCTGGCAAAATACTGTTTTAGCAGAGCCAAGGACGCGGCAGATTACGCGAAGGTCAAGGAGGCCTATGACGCGGCACTTGCGGCGCTTGTACGCGGAGAAGACCGCGCCTCCGGCAACTACAATCGTTTTTGGGACGAAAGAAACTATTTGAATCTGGTGGATAAAATCAAAGCCTCGGTGTTCATCGTACATGGCATCAATGACTGGAACGTCAAAACCAACCAGTGCGTGCCGTTCTTCCGGGAACTGGAGAAGCGCGGCATCCCGGTGAAAATGATACTCCACCAAGGGCAGCATATCTATATCCACAAGCTACGGGATTCCCACATGCTCGAGATTCTGGAACGCTGGCTGGAGCACTATCTCAAGGGCGTGGACAACGGCATCGAAAACGAACCGGCAGTACTGGTAGAAAGCTGCGTGGATCAGTCCGTTTGGATGCACTCCGACACCTGGCCGCCGGCAGGCTGCCGGGAGGAGCGCTTCCCGATCAAGGCTATCGGCAAAAAGCTTATTGTTGATGATCTTGCCAAGACCGTTTATGATAAGGAAAAGGATAATTTGAAGGAATGGCTCGATGAGCTGGTGCTGCGTGATGAGGCGGAGCCGCTGCACCGCTTGAAGTTCGTTTGGGACCCGTTTACGGAAGCAGCGCAGACTGACGCGGAGAGCCTGAGAATAAGCGGAACAGTCAAGTTCTCTTTCGATGCGGCAATCGACCGCGAAACCGCGATCCTCAGCGCGATGCTGGTGGATTTGGGAGAGGCCTGCCGCATCACCGAGGAGGAGATCCAGCATCCGGACGGTACGTATACGTTCGGTCTTGAAAAAGAGCCGTCGGCATACAAGGTTATTTCCCGCGGCTGGCTGAACGCGCAGAACCGAAGCTGCCTCTGGAGTAAGGAAAAAATCGTGCCGGGCGAGTTCTGTCACTATGAAATCGATATGGTTCCGACAGATCATGTCCTCGCGTCCGGTCACAAGCTGGCACTGATTCTTTACGGTATCGACGCGGAAGAAACGCAAAGACCGGATACCGTAACGAACATCACCGTCGATACCGCAAGCATACGCGCAGCAGTGCCGATGCTTCGCTAAAGTAAAAAATATTTTGGAGTTGATTGTATAATCAACCTAAATCAAACAGATAAAAAATGATCACCCCGGATGATCTTACAAGAACCCCAAAGGGGCTGTCGCATTAACGGAAAAGAACCGTTAGGGCGCAGCCCCTTTTGACTGCAGTGCCTCATTATATAGAAACTATCGCGCAGCGATAGTTTCGGAACCAAAGGCAAAGCTCCTTATGAAGCGGCATTCGGCATTCATGGATGAACGGCATGCACACATAGAAATCTCAGATTTCGCTGTGCGCGCTTTTGTCATAGTTTGAAAGCATTTTTTGTAATTCACAGAGGTAACGCGCGCGAACTGCTTCCGGAGCCAACACCGTCACAGAGGCGCCAAGCTTCATTAAATTATGATATAGCCCGGCATTGTCCTGCGCTTTGACACAGAAGATTTTTGGATTTTCCTTTGCTGCAAGATTCACATTTTCAATTCCAAAGACGTCATATAAAATGCTTGGCAAAGCATCAAGACGCACAACGAAAGTGACTTTTTCACCCCAAAAACTGTCAGTATTGTTTCGCAGGTAATGATGGATTTCATCCGTTTTATCCCCGATCGGAAGGTGGCATGGGGAGAGCCTTTTTCGATCCTTTTGTATGACGACGTTCCGCATGCGGTCTACGCGAAAATAGCGCAGCGCCGCGTCCCCCTCCTGATAACTGACCAGATAATAAAAAGTGTTGCGTTTCACGATTTCGTAGGGGTGTACGGTGTAACTACCGGAGCCATGCGGCACCGGCACTTTTTTTTCATTCAGCTTGAAATATTCAAATTGCACCGGATGCAGCTCTTTGACAGCAGAAATCAAGGTACTTAGGTTTTTGGATAAATAGAGATCGCGTTCCTCTACCGTGTAATCCAGAGCAGGGCGATTCCTGCGCAGCAGTTCAGCATCTGTCGGACCCGCAAGTGAAATGATTTTTTCAATGATGTGGTTTAATGTACGCGGTTCAAAATAATCTGTCTGCGCGACACCATCGACTAACATTTTTAACTCCCAATTTTCAAAGGGATGAGAGGTAAAGTGAAACCCCTCGTTCCTTTTTGCGCGAACGAAACCGGCGTCCATCAGACAATACAGGTCGCTCTGAAGTGTTCGTTGATCCGCCTCTAAATGATATTCCTCATAAAGTAATTTGCAAATTTGCGTTTTTGTTAAAGGAACTTCCTCGTCACTCAATTCTCTGAGAATTTCATAAACCGCGAGTAAGCGCTGTCTTCCGCCGGATCTGTTAGCCATATCGAAACCTCCCAAAAAACCATAAAAAATGAATTTATATTGTTAATTCTATGACTTTTACAAATATTTGTCAACATAGGACGAAAAAAAGATGTATAATGAAGGCAATAAAGACAACGCGCGGAGGATAAGAAGTGGAAGAGGAGGGATAAAAAAAACTCGCTTTCGCGAGTTATCCACACCCTGTGGAGGCCCTAAAGGGCGATTAGAAAAATTCTTTATTTGAACCTGTAGTGTAATCTCATATGGTTGTCATTTGAGATAGCTAAAGTATAGCGCATGAAAGTTCATGTGTCAAGTGAAAAGAGAGGAAAATATGAAAAAAGTTATCAAAGAAGCACAAGGCTATTACGTTGGATTAGATATCGGGACGAATTCTGTCGGATGGGCGGTGACAGACCCCGCATATAATCTTTGCCGTTTTAACAGAAAGTCTATGTGGGGAATCCGCCTTTTTGAGTCCGCGAACACAGCGGAAGAACGTAGACTGAAAAGGGCAAACCGGCGCAGATTGCAAAGAAGAGCGCAGCGTATTGATTTGCTGCAAGACCTTTTTAAGGATGAAATTTTCAAGATTGATCCGACTTTCTTTATTCGATTAAATGAGAGCAGGCTTCACGTAGAGGACAAACAAGATGGCAATAAGGAGCGAAGGATTCTGTTTATATCGGATTCGTATTCCGATGCTGACTACTATAAAAAATATCCAACTATTTATCATTTAAGAAAAGAACTGATTCAAAGTGAAGAAATGCACGATGTTCGTCTTGTGTATCTTGCGTTGCATCACATCTTAAAGTATAGAGGACATTTTTTAATCGATGGAAGTTTGAGTGATGCGAAGAGCTTCGCGAATGTATTTGGAAGATTTGTGAATATCGTGGAAGATAACGAAAGCGGACTGGGAATTTCCCTTTCCATTGGACAAGACCTCAGCCCCGCAGAAAAGATTTTGACAAACGATAAAATTTCTAAAAGTGAGAAAGCCAAACAAATGAAAGATTTTCTCCTTGTGGAAACAGCTGATTGCCTGGATCCGGAAGAAGTAAAACGCAGAAAAAACGTGATTGATCAGATTTGCAAAATGATGGTTGGAAACAAAGGTGATATTTGCAAAATATTTGAAGAGGATTTTTCGACAATTGAAAAAACATCTTTCTCCTTTGCAGAAAGCGATTATGACGAAGCAATTCGCCCGGAGATGGAGGCATTGCCGGAAGTAGGTTATATTTTGGATTGCATAAAAGCTGTTTATGATTGGGGTATCCTTGTTGATATTTTGGGAGATGAAGAATATCTCTCTTTTGCAAAGGTGAAGCAATATCAAAAACATCAGCAGAACTTAAAAAGGTTAAAAAAATTGATGAAACAGTATTGCAAGGCAAATGAGTATAAGGCATTCTTTGATGGAGTTTTTGAAAAAAGCGCGAACTACGCAAGCTACATCGGAAGCGTGAAAACGAGGAGCAAGAAAAAAAGCTTAAAAAAGTGCAAGGAAGAAGACTTCTATAAAGAGCTAAAAAAGATTCTTGAAAAGATGGATGTTAAGGAAGAGGATCTCAAGCTGTACGAGGACGTATATGCCGAGGTTGAAAACAAGTCCTTACTTCCAATTCAAAGAAGCAAGGATAATGGCTCCGTACCAAAACAAATCCATGAAGCAGAGTTACGTAAAATATTGGATTGTGCGGCTGCTTACCTGCCATTTCTTACAAGTAAGGATGAGAGCGGATTGACTACGGCTGAAAAAATAGTATCAATTTTTAATTTTAGAATTCCATATTATGTAGGACCGCTCAGCACACGTCATCAGAATGACGGTGCGAACGTTTGGATACAAAGAAAAGAGGAAGGCAGAATTTATCCTTGGAATTTTTCGGAGAAAGTTGATGAAGAAGCATCAAATGAAAGATTTATTCGTCGTATGACAAATAAATGCACGTATTTGATCGGCGAAGATGTAATTCCAAAAATGTCGCTGCTATACAGCTGTTTCATGGTCTTAAATGAACTGAACAACTTAAAAATAAGAGGAAGAGAGATTACTGTTGCACAGAAACAACAAATCTATCACGACTTGTTTGAAACAAAGAGCAAGGTCACAGGGAAAAATCTTTTGGAGTATTTACAGCAACAGGATCCAAACTTAAAAAAAGAAGATTTAAGTGGATTTGATCAAGATTTTAAAGCAAATCTTACATCCTACCTCGATTTTAAGAAAAAGATTTTTGGAGAAAAAATACATGAAGAGCATATAGAGAAAATCGCCGAAGATATCATTCGCTGCAAGACAATCTATGGTGATGATTTGGAGATGGCACAAAAAGTAATACAATCCGATTACCCAGATGAATTGTCACAAGAGCAATTAAAGAAAATAAGACGTTTTCGATATCATGGATGGGGAAATTTTTCGAAAGCATTTTTAAATGGAATTACGGGTACTGATAAAGAAACAGGAGAAGTTTTTACAATTATAAGAGCATTATGGGAAACAAATTGCAATTTGATGCAGCTTCTCAGCAATCGCTTTACTTTTAGGGAAGAGATTGAAAAGGTAAATGCAGAAAAACGAGGTGTGATTACAAAAATTACTTATGATTCTGTTGTGCAGGATCTTGTTGTTTCTCCGGCTACGAAACGAGCAATTTGGCAGAGCGTAGAGATTTTGGAAGAAATCAAGTACATCATGGGTCACGCACCCGAGAAAATTTTTATTGAACTGGCGCGTGGAGCGGAAGAAAAAAAGAGAACTGTGTCCAGAAAAGCAAAATTGTTGGAACTTTATGAATCTTGCGAAAGAGATACCCGAGACTGGTGTAAGGAGATCGAAGCACAAGAGGAACGGAGCTTTAATAGCATGAAACTATATTTATATTACACACAAATGGGACGATGTATGTATTCCGGAGAGCCTATCGATATTCATCAGCTTATGGAGGGTAACGCAAAATGGGACAGAGACCACATCTATCCGCAATCCAAGATCAAAGATGACAGCATCGACAATTTGGTTCTTGTTAACAAAGAATACAATGCTAAAAAAAGCGATGGTTTGATTTCTCCGGAAGTGCAGCGACAACAAAAAGAGTGGTGGGCAATGCTTCTTTCAAAAGGCTTTATTTCAAAGAAAAAATATGATCGCTTAATGCGTCGTGATGATTTTAACGCGGAAGAATTAGGTGGTTTTATTAATCGACAGCTTGTGGAAACAAGGCAATCTTCGAAAGCTGTCGTTGAGCTTATGAAGCAGCTTTATGAAAAAGAAGGAACGCGGGTGATACCGGTAAAGGCAGGGATTGTCTCGGATTTCAGAAAAGATGACTTAAACCTGCTGAAATCCAGAAGAATTAACGATTATCACCACGCAAAGGACGCGTATTTGAACATTGTCGCTGGAGATGTATACAGTACCAAATTCACGCTGAATCCGATGCAATGGGTAAAAGAGCAGCAGAAGGATGAGAAAAAACGCGTTTATAATATCAGTAGAGTTTTTGACTATGATGTTTACCGCAACGGAACAAAGATTTGGGAAGCGCCGGAATATAATGGAAAAAAACGCAATGAGAATGGAGAGAAAGTCGGTGGGAGTTTAGAAAAAATCCGTAAGATAATGCGAAAAAATGACATTCTATACACAGAATATACTTATTGCGGGAAAGGACAGTTGTTTGACGAAACAATCTTACCAAAATCAAAGGCTGCGCCGATTCCACTGAAAGCCGGTTTAGATACCTCTAAATATGGCGGATACAGCAGTGCGAACACTTCTTATTTTGCCCTTATAGAATTTGATGGCAGAAGAGACCAGCGCGTTCGTAACATTATGGAAGTTCCGATTTATGTTGCCAATATGCTGGAACATAATCCGAACGCGTATTTGGAGTATTGTACAAACATAAAAAAACTAAAAAATGTGCAAGTGCTTCGGGCTTGTATTAAGAAAAACGCTCTGCTTGAAATTGATGGCTATCCGATGAGGATAAGGGGCGCAACGGTAGCACAATTGTCCATGAAAAATAGTATACAACTCGTGTTAAAAAAGAGGGAAGAAACAATACGTAGAATCGAAAAGTACTTAGAGAAGAATAGGAATTATAGTGTAAATGAAAGATTTGATCAAATAAGTGCAGAAGATATGGCATTACTCTATGATGAATTAACAGAAAAACTTCTAACAACCTATAAAAAAAGACCTGCAAACCAAGGAAATTTTTTAAAAGAAAATCGGAAGAAATTTGAAAGCTTGAATTTAACAGAACAAATACAGACTATTAATGGGATTATCACGATGCTGCGATGTGATATCGAAACAAAGTGTGATTTGGCAAGCATTGGCGGAAGTAAAAATGCGGGGAATATGGCCATAAGCAAGAATACGGTAGGTAAGAGTAAGCTGGTTTTGATAAACCAATCTGTTACCGGTCTATTTGAAAACAGAATCGAGCTGTAGCATGAGTTGGCGTACGATTGTGGTTCGCGGCTACGCAAAGCTGGACTATAAAATGGATTATTTAGTTGTTCGTAAACAGGATGAAATTAGGCGTGTACATTTGAGTGAGATAGGGCTGTTGATCGTAGAATCCACAGCGGTGTCTTTAACTGCGTCCTTGCTGTGCGAATTGACCAAGAAAAAGGTAAAAATTATTTTCTGCGATGAACAGCATAATCCTCATTCTGAATTGTTACCGTATTACGGGAGTCACGATACAAGCTCTAAGATTAAAAAGCAAATTGTATGGCGGCATAACATAAAAGAATTAGTCTGGATGGAGATTGTAGCCGAAAAGATACGAAAACAATCGGAACATTTACAAGAAAACGGATATACTGCGCAGGCAGCCATGCTTGCGCAGTATATCCAAGAGATTGAGCCATTGGACGTGACAAATAGAGAGGGGCATGCCGCAAAAGTATATTTTAACGCATTGTTTGGTATGGAATTTACCAGAAGCGCGGAGAATTCCATTAACGCTGCCCTGAATTATGGCTATGGAATTTTACTATCCTGTTTCAATCGAGAGATTGTGGCAAATGGGTATATTACACAACTCGGATTATTTCATGATAATATGTTCAATCAGTTCAACCTTGCTTCTGACTTTATGGAACCTTTTCGTATTTTGGTTGATCGGAGAGTAAACGCGATGCGGCCTACATGCTTTGAGCATGATGAGAAAATGCAGGTAATGCAATTTTTAAGCGATGAAATCATGATTGATGGCAAGTATAATTTTGTAAGTAATGCGATCAAGATTTACTGCCGCAGTTTATTTGACGCTTTGAACGAAGAAGATATTTCCCTGATAAAATTTTATAGAAATGAATTATAGATATATGAGAGTCATTGTATTCTTTGATTTGCCCACAGAAACAGGAGAAAATAAGCGGCAATATCGCAAATTTCGAAAATTCCTAATTCAAAAAGGCTTTCTTATGATGCAGGAAAGTGTATATTGCAAACTCGCGTTAAATACAACCGTCGCAGATGCGATTGTGCAGGCTGTCAAAGCGAATAAACCGAATGAAGGACTGGTACAATTATTGGTCATAACGGAAAAGCAGTATGCGCGAATGGAATTTGTGATCGGTTCGTCAAAAAGTGATATTCTCGATACGGACGAAAGGATCGTGGTGCTATGAAGTTCATCTATCCAAATCTTTCTTTGATAATGGAGTTAAAAAAGCAGAAGTTAAACATATTGGTATTGGAGTCTCCCGTCATATTTGAAAAAACGCTGTTTTCTTTAAAATCAGCATCGGATAAAAAAGGAGATGAGATTTCTTTATATAGAAATGAGGAAAAATGTGATTTTTCTCGTTGCGCTGATGTTATTTTTTCTCCGTTTGACTTAACTTACGAAAAGCGTGAAATACAGAAAAAGCTTTTTTTGTCCTTACAGAATACTGCAGAGACACAAGATTTATTAAGCGCCTTTGCTGAAACTAACGGTCGCGTGCTAGAACTTCTAAGTGCGCTTCATTACCAATCAGAATATCAACTTGACTATGCAGCAGACTTTACACTTTCTGAAATATTAAAAAATTATTCGGTGCGCCTAGCTGAACCGGTAGGAAACTTTGCGGAAAAAGCCATAGACTATATGACTAACATACAAAAAATGCTGTGCAAAGATGTTTTTATCTTTGTAAACTGCGAAGCGTATTTAGCAACGGAGGATTACGCCCATATTGCGAAATTCGCTGTTTATTATGACATATACATACTTTTTCTTCAAAATCGACAAATTTATTTGAATCAAGAATGCAATGAGTATATAATAGACTTAGATTTATGTGAGATACACTAATGTGTAGCCATATGAAAGTACAGCGTGTAGTGGCGTTTATTCGAAAATTGAGGTTTGAGAGTAGTGTAATTTCATATGGTTGTCAAACTTACATTTATTATTATAGCACTTTGTACATGTTTGAGAGTAGTGTAATTTCATATGGTTGTCAAACTCAGGCGACGTCACGCCAAAATGCGCCTTTGTTTGAGAGTAGTGTAATTTCATATGGTTGTCAAACTGTTATTGCACCCTATTCTACCGATCACATGTTTGAGAGTAGTGTAATTTCATATGGTTGTCAAACTTCGCGCAGCTTGACTCTGAAAAGACGAAAGTTTGAGAGTAGTGTAATTTCATATGGTTGTCAAACCAACCATAAGAAGGAAAAACGGTAGCAATCGTTTGAGAGTAGTGTAATTTCATATGGTTGTCAAACTCTTGCATCCGTACATCACACTCCGTTCTCTGTTTGAGAGTAGTGTAATTTCATATGGTTGTCAAACATGAAGATCATAAAGAAGAGCTATTTTCTGGTTTGAGAGTAGTGTAATTTCATATGGTTGTCAAACCAAAAGGTGGTCGCAAGGTTTACCCTCCGCGTTTGAGAGTAGTGTAATTTCATATGGTTGTCAAACAAATTTCTTGCATTCAAGAGTGGCCCAGTTGTTTGAGAGTAGTGTAATTTCATATGGTTGTCAAACACCCTGCGCGCGGGACAAGGCAGTCTCATCGTTTGAGAGTAGTGTAATTTCATATGGTTGTCAAACCGGCATCGTTTGCGGCATCTTCTAAGGCTCGTTTGAGAGTAGTGTAATTTCATATGGTTGTCAAACTGATGAGTCGAAAACCTGGTATTGCCCGCCGTTTGAGAGTAGTGTAATTTCATATGGTTGTCAAACATTAACTTAAACCCTATTTCGTTTAGAGGAGTTTGAGAGTAGTGTAATTTCATATGGTTGTCAAACAGTATGGTTCAGAGACTATGCGTCCACACTGTTTGAGAGTAGTGTAATTTCATATGGTTGTCAAACTGAGTTCTACGATATATACAACATCGAACCGTTTGAGAGTAGTGTAATTTCATATGGTTGTCAAACCGAAAATCGAGAAGACATAGGCCAAGCGTTGTTTGAGAGTAGTGTAATTTCATATGGTTGTCAAACATAAGCTTGATTATTTAGCTACAAAGGAGTGTTTGAGAGTAGTGTAATTTCATATGGTTGTCAAACATTTGCCTTTGTAATAATGCTTCCTAACGTGTTTGAGAGTAGTGTAATTTCATATGGTTGTCAAACAACAGGTTGATGGCTGCTTCTTTCAATGTTGTTTGAGAGTAGTGTAATTTCATATGGTTGTCAAACAGGCGCTTACCGATTCTCTTACCTTGGCACGTTTGAGAGTAGTGTAATTTCATATATTAACGACCTTGTCCAACAATCGACCGGCAAAAACAGGAGGGTGCTTTATGAAAAAAATGACAGCCTTAGAATTGATGCTGTGCGTAAAAAATGAGAGAATACAGATCTATTATCACAGAGATACAAAAGTATTTGATCTTATGCCTGTTTCGCAGTTTGAGCTAGAACACAGTGACTGGGATATTGCAGGAATTAGAACTATATGAGTAATTCACAAGCGTATGCGGAGATGTCTATACACAAATATTTCAAGAGTGGACAGCTCAAAACGGATTGAAATTTTAAGGCTGGAAACACAAAAAAATCGCTTAGCTTGCAATCCGACGTGGTTATTTTCATTTTCATTTTTGAGGGAGTGAGACGATGATTTTAGCAAAACCTGCAGAGAATCTTACCGGAGTTACAGCGGAAGGCAGCTTTGATGACTTTTACGAACTAACGGACAGCATTTCCGGAGGCTGTTTTTGTGGCTTTGTCTGTCCCGGAGCTTTTTTTATGGTAGAGACGCAACTATGGTCAGAGAGCCAAAAAGCCGGAAAATACAATTGCGTTTCCGCCGCTCAAATACGCAGATTATATCAGAGACACAGTGGTAATCGATACACTTTTGGCAGCGATTCTTGGTGCGCTTGCGGAAGCAATCGGTGATGACGAATTTGAGGAACTGTGCAGGATCAAAGAGAATCAGTACAGTGATTTTTTTTAGATTACGCCGCGCAATATGTAGATAAATGTAATCTTGAATATTTGAAGACGATACCGGAAAAGAGAAAAGACAAGCTTCGGAATATTGCAAAGAGCTTTATCAAGCAGCCGGTTTCATACAAAAAAATAAAGAGCGAGTTTGAATATTCAGCGAAGCAGCAGAACTGCAGTATGCATGAGCTGTATGATCCGAGGATGGAATACCCGGAAGAGATCCTGTGGTAACGCTTTCGCGGCGCGATTGTGACTCTTTGCTGTTTAGAAGGAAACCAAAGACATGGAAACAAGCACCCAAAGACATACACAGCAACAATATATATACTGCAAGGTTCGATTCAGCAGCACGCGGTTTCCGCTTTCGTATCTCACAGAGGATGAAAGCGTCCGGGCAGGCGATTTTGTTAAGGTGACATTTGGCAAGGAAAATGAAGAGCGAGTGGGTCTTGTAGTGCGCGTGATTCCATGCACGAGAGAAGATGCGCCGTACCCGCCGGAAAAAACGAAGCATATCCTTGGAAAAACCGAGCAGCCAAAGGACTGGGATGTGCCAAAACAAAAGAAAACGCGGGAAAGGGCAGAGCCGCAAGCGAGAAATGCAGCAAAAGAAGAAACTGCCGAGCAGAGGAAGCCGCAAGCGCATGTGGAACCGCAAAAAAAGAAAGGAATTGGCGGCAAATGCCTGGCCTTTGCATTGCTTGTCATACTTGGGATTACAATCGGCTGGCTCCTGCCTGATAAAAACGCGGGCAGCGTGCAGCCTGTGCCATCGCAAACGAATTACAACGAGTCGGACCGCGAAGAAGAGATAAGCGAAGAGGCGCTGAAGGAACTTTACTCCGGGAAACTGCCGGAAGAGGGAATGCCGCTGCGCGCATTGCGGTATACATCGTTAGGCGAGCCGGATGAACGGATTTTGTGCCGGGATTATGACCGGATGGATAAAAACCATAAGCAGGTCACCGTGCAGTGGTACCGGAAGGACGGCAGCCTGCTTGCGTCAGGACTCTGCTTTCAGCTGAAAAGCGAGCAGGAATTGACGCTGCATTCTTTTACATATTTTGACCAGAAGGATGATGCGAACGCGGATTCTAATGACACCGCTGGGCCAAAAATACCATGGGAAGGCATTCGCGAAGAGTATGATAATCCGGAGGATCTGTGGGAAGATAATCCGGGCGATTACGATGACGAGGATGAAGCCTGGGACGAGTGGTACGACGACGGAGACGAACCGTATGATGACTGAGAGCTGAAGAGGCTGCTGTTGGCTGGCTACTCTGCGTTGCTGCGCGCAGAAAGAAAAAGCTGTTTTTGAATATTTGTTACTGCTGCGCATCAGAATGATAAAAGAAGAGAAAAAAGCGGAAAGCTGATGGAGGTATGAACATGGTATGTCCAAGATGTGGAACTGAAACAACCGCTTGGCCTTGTCCGGAATGTGGTTTCCCGGAAATAATGCGAAATAGAGGCATTAGGGCAGATAGAAAACAGGTTAATTGTAAAACTGAAAACAAAGTAAAGCCCCGTGTTGGAAAAGAGAGAAAATTATGATGAGTGATTAAAATGAAATATATTAAGAGCCCGCTGAATTATTGCGATTTTGTGGGAAACTTTAGATAGAAAAGTCATGGTGCCTATGGTAGAATATCAGTAAAGGAACGATATTTTAACGGTGTGATTGTATCGCTGCGGCTTAATGTGTTAGGCTGGGTTGCAGCATGGGAGGCATGTGTGAATTTATTTGACTATCTGAAAAATGAAAATTTTTTCAAACCGTTTAATTTAAAATACAAAAAAATATACTATGACTGTATGCAGCTTCTGATCGACAAGAGTAAGGAACTTCCGGTTCTCTATGAGTCTGATGCCAGAGACTGCATTACTTTTTATCTACGAAATACTTTGCAAATTTTGCCAGAGGACTTGCCGCAAGATCCCGATGAGGAAGCACCGGGATATCCGCTTCAGGCAGGCGTGATGATGAGCTTGTTCCGTGAGGCAGGATGGGTTCTGCCGCGGGAAATCGGACGCAGTGGTGAATATGTTGTGAACATCGCGACAGATTGCCGCAGGATTATGGATTTTCTGCGGAAATTGACGGAACGCAGCGGACAAGGAGCAATGTCCAATCGAATCTTCTCTATGTATGAGATTATGAAATCGGCATTTGAAAAGGACAGCCCGAGAATGGAGCATCCTTACAACAATATTCTAGTGCCGATGATCGACAACGAGAGCGAATTAAAAAATGAACTGACCGATCTGAAGGACAGTATTTCTGATATCATGAAGGCGGTGATCGCGTTTCAGGATATGAACTGTTTTGGTCAATTCATTATGAAGAATCAGATGCTGGATCGGTTTTTTAACGAATATTTCTTTATCAAAAATAACGGCCTGATCCCGACACAGCTTTCTTTTATCCGCAGCAGATTGCGCAGATTGAAAGAGCCCGAGATTTATCAGAAAATGACGCTGGAATGCGCGGAAAGACTGCAGATGGATAAACAGACGGCGGAGGATCGGGTGAATCGCTATTTTGCAGAGCTGCAGCATTTTTTGAGCGTGGAATATGAAGAGAATATGGAGCTGATCGATACGCGGATCAATAACTATTACAATCTGGCGAACACGCGTATCCTGCTGATGGCGAGCAGCGGTGAAAAAATGGAAAGCGTGCTGCATGATTTTTTAAATGCGATCGGTCAGCTTCCGGAAGCGGAACAGGAAACTGCCAGCGAAAAGGTCGGTGATGCGCTTCGTATCACGCAGCAGAGATATATCGGCTATCGTTCTTTTGACAAGAAGCGCAAAGTGAAAAATACGGGAGAAAACATCGGACTCTATAAAGAGGAGCTCACCGAAGAAGATAAAGAAGCCAAGACCGAACAGCTCTTCCGGCAAGCGCAGAATCGCTATTCGGTCGAGCGGACCGGAGATTATCTCGATGCACAGCTTGGCATGGCAGAAAGCCTTGTGATCGGAGAAAAGCCAATCCTGTCACGGGAAGAGGTTTTGATGTATGCAGCGGCGATGGCATATGCAGGTAATGAGGAATTTCCGTTTGAAGTAGAACTCGGAGATGAAACAGTTGAAACAGAAACCGCCGAGATCAGCGGAGCACGCATCCGCCGAAAGAGCAAATAGAAAGAAACAGGTGAAGAACTATGGGATTAGAGATCATCAAGAAATGGAATGAGGAAGATGCATATCTGTTCAAACGCTGCATTCGAAAACTGTTGGATGCCACATTTCTCGTTGCGGATAAAGACGAAAAATTATATGACTTCATTGCTGCAGAGTCCAATCACTATGATGTAAATGCCTATCTTTCCCTCATTGGTTATCAGGTGATGGTGGATGACAGACTGAAAGTTGCTATGCTGCAGCAGCATGATGAAGATTTGGAAACGGTAGGCTTGAAACGAGCAAACCTTTATCGTTTTGACTCGAAGCAGATTAGGTTGCTCTTGGTGCTGTGGATGCTCTATTTAGAACGAATGGGATACAAGGAGCCTGTCTTTGTCACAGTCGGGGATATCATCGATAAGTGCGGAATTTATCAGATCAGCCTGACACCGACCGATTTTAAAAACGCATATCAGGTTTTTAAGCGTTTCAGTCTTATCGATTTTGGAGATGATATCAGTCAAGAGGATGGCATTGTCCGTCTGTATCCGTCCCTACAGTTCTGTATGGACATCGGACAGTTAAAACGTGTCATCGAGGAATACACAGGGACACAGAATCTGACTGCGGGTGATGATACATCTGCCGATACGGACGAGGGAGCGGAACAAAACGCGGATCTATTCACGGAAAGCGAGGAAGAAGAGTATGAGTAAAATCAGTTTGCGCGAAGTGAAGTTGATCAACTGGTATGGCTTTGTCAATGAAACGATTCCGCTGTCGGACCATATGACCTTGATCACCGGCGAGAACGAAAGCGGGAAATCGACGATTTTAGATGCGATCAAATATGCGTATACCGGGGATACTAAATTTAATGAGGCCACAAGTAAGAACAATACCGGAATCGGCAAACGCAATCTTGTTTCCTACACCAGATGCTTATTGGATCCCAGCGCGGGTATTTACGCAAGACCGGCAGATAAGATGCCGAATGTCTTCACACACATTGCATTGGAGTATTATGACGAGATCAATCAAAGCGCCTTTGTGCTTGGAGTCGTGCTGGAAACTTCCTCCACAGATAATCTTACGAACGGCTGGTATGCTGCTGAGAAAAAAACGCTGCGCGACCTTTGCTTTACCTATGAAGACAACGGCGTAGAAAAACCTTACGACGCATCCGATTTCCAGAGAAAAAACGGATTGAAGCTGAAAACGAAAAAAGAAGGCATCATTTTGTTCATGCAGATGACCGGACTGAAGCTGCCATATCAAGAGGTGAGCACGTATCAGCGAAAACTCCGCAATATCATGGCATATAACCCTGCGGCCAAAATCCAGGAGTTTATCAAAGAATCGGTATTGGAGGAGCATCCGGTTCGATTTGAGAAGCTAAAAGACGCCAAGCAGAACATCGAACGCATCAACAATAGTCTGGAGCAGATCAATCAGGAAATTCAGGATCTGGATGAAATACTGGATAATTTCGGGGAATTGGACAAACAACAAAACCGTTTGCTAACAGATGATATCAAACGAAAATATCAGAACGTTCTGGAATGTCAGAAAAACCTGCGGGGTGCAGAACAGCGTATAGAAGAAAATCGTCTGCAGTGCAGAGAACTGGAGACGAAGATCGAAGCTAGGAAGAAAGAAATACGAAATACACAGGAGCAATATGACAAAGTAAAGGATGCGCTGCAAACGATGGATGCGTCGCAGGCGATCACTGCCTCCCAAAGGGCTATCGAGGGCTATAAGGAGCGCCTTCAAAAACTGCACCGAGAAGTTTCTGCGTTGGAAAGTTTCCTGCAGGAGATCAGAGTAGCGCTTGAACACACAGAAATACGAGAGGCGGAGCAGCTGTTTGACGATGGAATGCCGGAAAAACTCATGGACCCGAAAATAGATGCGGTGGAAAAGCAGCTTTTTCTTGAGAGCCTAAAACGAGCTTTGCAGGCAGCCAGAGACGCGGTATTGCAGCAGAAATATGCGATCGACGACGAATTGAAAAAGATCCAAAAGGAATGCGTTCTGCAGAATGAAATTCTGCAAACCTGTAAAAAGAAGAAAGCAGACTTTACTTTTGCGGGGGAACAGCTAGCATTCATCAAAGAGGTCAATCTCGAATTGGAACAGCTTGGCATCCCGGAGCGAGCAAAAATGGCTTGTGAATATGTCATAGGCATAAAGGACGAGGAATGGAGAAATGCGATCGAAGCATTCCTTGGAGTGCACCGCTATGCAGTGATCGTTTCGCCGACTGCTTTTGATATTGCCAACCGTATGTTGGATAAATCCGGCCATCGGTATCTTGAATTGGTCAATACAAAAAGGCTCATGCGAAAAGAACTCGTCTGTGAAGAGGATGCGGTATTCCATCTTTTGGATATTCAGAATCCGCATGCTGCGGCATATTTTAAATTCTGGCTAGGAAGGATCCATGCAGTTCCAATAGAGGAAGTTCCGAACTACGATAATGCCATGTCCAAAGAGGGAAAGCTCAGCAGGAATATGGCAGTAACATATCTGAACTTCAAAAAAATTAAAAGTTACTGCCTCGGTGAAGAGGCGATCGAGCTGAACCGGGCGGCAGCGCAGAAACGGCTCAACGCTTTGGAAAAAGAGGAAGCTGCGGCTTTGAAAAGCCAAAAGGAGCAGCAGGAAAAAACGGATTCGCTTCGTCATGCAATCGACAGCTTCCGTGAATTTAATCTTAACGCCCATCGAGAGGCCGCACAAACGGAAGCACAGCTGCGCGAAGAAAACAAACATTACAAGGAACTTTTGGAAGCCCAGCGGAACAATGTCGAGTTTATGGCGCTTTCGGAGCAGATCAGCCGTTTGGCAGGAGAACTGGATAGCCAGAGAAACGGACAGAATGAGATGGAGCGTCAAAAGGCCAGACTCGAAATTGATACAGAAAACCAACAGGATGCTTCTGTCAAATACAAAAGAAACTTGCAGGAAGCTTCAGGCATTCTCGATGAGGAACGGATGATGCATGCATCGGTTTATGAAAGAGCGATCGAGGAGTATGATCGATTTCGTAAAGGGGAAGCAAAAATCGGCGGCTTAATGAAGCAAAATTCCAGGGAGAGAGTGCAGAGCAGCATTACAGCATTGCAAACGACGATTCAGAGCCGGCAGATGCTCTATAACAATCGCAAACCGCAAGAAGAAAGACTGCCGCTCGGTACAGATGCAGAGGGGAGCTATCAGAAGCGTAAAACAAAGATCTGGATCGACGATCTGCAGGGGATCCAAGAAAAAATGCGGGAACAGACCAGAAAATATGAAGATATTTTTAAACACGAATTTGTGCTGAGCATCTATGAGCACGCTAGAACGGCACTTGCTGATATTCGGGAAATCAATAAGGAATTACATAAATTGAAATTTTCTACGCAATATCAGTTCGAGGTCAAAATGCTCCGGGATCATTCTGATTATGCGAAAGTATTAAATTATGCGGAATATCTCCAAAGTGCAAATGATCTGTTCGATGACCAAATCTCGTTTGACAACGCCGGACATGGGAAATACGAGAGGGAAGAGATTGAAAAACGGGAAAAGGAGATTAAAAATATCATCAACAAAATGATCGATAAAAATGATCTGTCAGAAATTAAGCGTTTCGCAGACTATCGAAACTACATGAGCTATGAGATCCTGGTGACCGATGATACGATCAAAGAGGGGAAACTCTCCAAAACAGTCGGCTACAATTCTGGCGCAGGAACGCAGATCCCGTATACGCTGATCCTATCTGCGGCACTCTCCATGCTGTACAATGCCAGAGTCAATTCAGTCCGTCTGCTCTTCATCGATGAGCCATTCGAAAAAATGAGTGACCATAATATCAAACTGATGTTGGATTTCTTCCAAGCACAAAACTTTCAGGTTATCTTCTGTGCTCCGCCGAATCGGTTGGAATCCATCGGAAGCGAATGCGGCGTCATCATTCCGTTGTTAAAGCTGAAAAAAGAGGATATGCGGATCGGAAAGGTAAAGTTCCATGAACAGTGAGACCAAAAAACTTTGCGGTGAAATTCTGCAGAAGCTGCTCAAAAAGTATGACCAACGCAGCGCAAAGCAGGTGGACACCAAACGGAGGATCACTTTGCGTCCATCCGAGATCTATAAAGCTTACGCTGCGAACAATGCGGACATTCGGCAAAAAGAAACGATCAACGAAGCCGTTCACCAATTGGAATCCAAGCAGCTTGTGACCGTTAAGAGGCTGAAATACAGCGATGAAATTGAAAAAATATACATGTCGGAAGATTCTGTAAGCAGTGCGCAGGATTTTTTGCGAGACCAATGCGGGATCACCCCTCGAGATCAGATCAAAGAAGAAGTTTTCCGGCTTTTCGAGGGCTACGAACATGGCGGTGTCCTCGTGCATGCTTACTGTGCATCGCTGCGGCAGCATCTGAATGAAACAGCAGACGAGATTGCATTTTCACGGATAGAAGCAAACCTGAAAATGATCGATTTTCTTGAAAAAAACAGGAAGGCACTCTATGTCAGGGAAGCGTCGATTTTGGTATACGGTGATTCCAAGTGGTTTCAAGAAAATAACTACGAAGAGATCTGCAGTTTGCTGCGGACCTTTCTTGCAGTCCCACAAGCGGATCTTGAGCCGCCGGATGCGATACTGGAACGCTTTCATATCATTACAAAGGAGCAGGAAATCCTGCTGAAAGGGTGCTGGAAGATCCGCTGGAAGGATTTTGTTCTGGATACAAGTCGGCTTCGCGGCGGCATTGCAATTTCTTCGGCGGATATCCCTTTGATCAAACATATAGAGGTGGGGACCGAGAAAGTTATGACGATTGAGAACAAGACCTCGTTTCAGCGCATGATTGACAAGGAGTGTTCCTATCTTTATCTTGGCGGGTATGCCAATCGTCATCAGATCACCTTTTTGAAAAAAGTGATGGCAGATAACATGGGATTGGAATATCTGCATTTTGGGGATATTGATGCCGGCGGTTTTTTGATCCATCAGAATCTTTGTGAGACAACAGGGATACCTTTCCGTTTGTACTGCATGGGAGTTCCGGAACTGCTGGATAAGCGATATGTAAACGCAAGGAAACCTCTGACCCAAACCGATACGCTAAGATTGAAGTCACTTGCAGGAAAGGAAGCTTACGAAGCTGTGGTCACTTACATGCTTGCGTACAACTGTAAGCTGGAACAGGAGATCATAAGCTTGGTATTGACCGATACGGCATAGATAAGATGTCTAAAAGAACTTCGTACAAGAATTGAAACAGAGGCTTCTTGAAATGATGCTGATTTAAAAAATGAGGTACAGTTATGTCATTACAAATTATCAAGGGTGATATCACCAAAATGCATGTGGACGCGATTGTCAATGCAGCGAACAACTCGCTGCTCGGCGGTGGCGGTGTGGACGGCTGTATTCACCGCGCGGCGGGGCCGGAGCTGGTGCAGGAATGCGCGCTTTTGGGCGGCTGCGAGACCGGGGATGCGAAAATCACGCATGGGTACAAGCTGCCTTGCAAGTATGTGATCCATACGGTTGGACCAATTTGGTGCAACGGAGAGCACGGAGAAAAGGAAAAACTGATATCCTGCTATCGCCGGTCGCTTGCACTTGCGGCGGAATATGACTGTAAGTCGGTGGCGTTTCCGCTGATCTCGGCGGGCGTATACGGCTATCCGAAAGACCAGGCGCTGCAGGTGGCGGTGGAGACGATCCGCGCGTGTCTGGAGGAGCAGGGGAACACGCAGGAGATGCAGGTCTATATCGTGCTTTTTGATCAGTCGAATTATGAAAACGCAAAAAGGATATTTCCGGACATTACAGCATAAACATGTGATAATCTACAAAACTTTTCTGAAAATATAGTGCATACATCACAATAACGGATTGAAAAAGAAAAATATTGTGCTAAAATTAGTACAATATAGAAAAAACGAAAGCAGATGCGAGAGCATCAAATCAAAAGATCTGTGAAAACTAAAAAAGATGTAACAGTCAATATTTTATGAAAAGCGGAGGTTTTATCATGAGTTTTTTAGCAAACAAAACCGCAATCATTACCGGAGCCGGCTACGCTGTCCTAAGTGACGGACGCTGCGGATCCATCGGTTATGGCATTGCGACGGCCTATGCCAAAGAAGGTGCAAATTTGGTCATCACTGGCAGGAATATGAAAAAACTTGAGGCAGCCAAAGAAGATCTAGAAGGTAAATATGGGATCAAGGTGCTGCCGATTGCGGCCGACATCTGTGCGGGTGCTCATAATCAGACCGTCGCAGAAGACGTTGTCAAGCAGGCGATCGAGACATTCGGCAGCATTCAGGTGCTGATCAACTGCGCGCAGGCTTCAGCCTCAGGGGTTCCTTTGGCAGAACACACGACAGAACAGTTTGATCTGGCGATTTATTCCGGCCTTTACGCGGCGTTCTATTATATGAAAGCATGTTATCCGTATCTGGCGGAGTCACACGGCAGTGTGATCAATTTTGCGTCCGGCGCGGGTCTGTTCGGAAATTACGGACAGAGCGCTTACGCGGCAGCCAAAGAGGGGATTCGCGGCATGACGCGAGTTGCCGCGACGGAATGGGGAAAGGACGGAATCAATGCAAACCTGATCTGTCCGTTGGCATGGACCGCAAAACTGGAAGAGTTTCAGCAGAAATATCCGGAAGCATTTGAAGCGAATGTCAAAATGCCGCCGATGGGGCACTACGGAGACGCAGAACTGGAAATCGGACGTGTCTGTGTGCAGCTTGCTTCCCCGGATTTTAAATATATGTCAGGCGAGACGCTGACGCTGGAAGGCGGAATGGGACAGAGACCGTAACAGAAAACGAAAAACTGAATTAGAGGATACCAAGAGGCACACAGCAAGAGAAACCACCGAAAGGTTTGTTTCAATAGGCTGTGTGTTTTTTGCTGTAAAAAAAAGAAATAATAATGCAAAAATGCATTGCAATGCACAAAAATATGCATTTGGGAAAAAATATCGAAAAAAATTTGCCAATCAAACAAAAAAGTGGCGAATAACAGAGAGTTTGCAAGAATGAAAAAGTTGGCACGCTTCTTGCTTATTAAATGAAAATATATTTAAAAAAATGCAATTCTACAGTTTTATATGTACGCATCAGAGCAGGAGGATAACAAGGATGCATGATTTTACGTTTACAATGCCGGCCGGAATCCGATATGGGATTGGCATGCACGAGCAGCTCGGCACGATGCTGAAGGACGAGATGCAATTCCAAAAGGTATTTATCCTGACTGGAAGACATGTCGCCAGATCCGGGATCATCGAAAAGTAAAGTGTACCCTTTGTCAAGGACATTTTTAAGTAACAGACAAACAGTAACTGTTACTTTTCCTGCGGACAATTTCCTTTTTCCGATTGGTTGTATGAAATGAGCGGATAGATTCCGGTAATGCAATATTCGTAGTACTCATTGGGCGTCAGTTTTAAAAGTTCCCATTGACCACGATCGTTGTTGTAGTAATCCATGTAATCGTCAATGACAGCTTTTACTTCCGCAAAGGAATCACAAGCTGCGATTTTACCGCCGATTTCATCTTTCATGTGCCCGAAGAAGCTTTCCTGCGGCGCATTATCCCAACAGTTTCCGCGTCTTGACATGGACTGACGAAGCTCCGCGTCTTTGACGATTTGGCGGAACTTCTTGCTGGTGTAATGACAGCCTTGATCAGAGTGAATGAGTGTTTCACAATCAAGCGTCTGACCGTAATTGGAAAGCAGCAGATTTACCGTTTCAAGCACAAAATCAATTTCAAGGGATTCACTTAACACATAAGCAAGGATTTGCATCGTGTAAGCATCCTTGATGGCGGACAGATAGAAGAACACACCGCAGCAAGGGATGTAGGTAATATCCGTAAGGAGAACCTTTCTGGGGCCGTGCTCTTTGAACTGACGATTCAGAAGATTCTCCGAAACCGCATCCGTTTTCAAAGCTTTTGCCATCCTGCGATAGGGATTTGCTTTGCGGATCGGGCAGGAAAGCCCGTATTTACGCATGAGACGCTGTATCTTCTTAATGTTCATTAAAACGGGCGGATCCATATGCAAAAGGCGCATATGGATGCCACGAATGCCTTTATCATAACCTCGGAAGGAGTAGGCATTCAGAATTAATTCAAAATCGTGTTTATCTTTAGCTTCGCGTTCAAGGCGTTTGTCCTCGGAAGCAAGCCAGTTGTAATAACCGGATCTGGACACTCCGGCGATATTGCAGAGTTCTTTGACATTCTGCAGATTGTCCTTTTGTGAGACGATGGAGTGAATGATTTCATATTTGGCACTTGGTCGATCCATGATTAAGTCCTCGGCTTTCTGTCGTTGTCCAGCTCGGTAATTTTTTTTAGAAATTCAATCTGCTGGCGAAGGTAAGCGATTTCACGCTGCATGGCAGAGACCGATTGCTGTGCGGGCAGGGTGTTGTAGTCTACTTTGGCAGGCTTTTGGATTTTAACGGAAGACGAATCTTCCGTTGGGACTTTCCCCTCCTTGGCTTGTTTGGATATGCGTCTTGCAAAGGCGTACATTCGATTGTCGCCTAAGATAGCAGGGTCATAGCCAAAGGCAGCGAAAATATCCTTGACAGGTTCTCCGGCTTCATAGTGAGCCAGAAAGAGGTTCTTAAATTCAAGGGTATAGTGGATGTATATGGCTGAGACTTTGTAGGTAAAAGGATTGGCAGAGAGAACCTTCATCTGCTCAGGGGTAAAACGAGTAGGGCAATGATAGTTTGTCATTTGTATAACCTCCGTGTGTAATCCTATTATACTCGAAACACAAGCAAAAGTGTGTCTGAGAAATAGGGTTTTGAATAAAAAATATGTCCAGTTTATGGGGATACCGATAAAAAAACGGTGTCCGAAAAGGAGAAAATTATGAAACAGGTGTGTCCACTTTATAGGGTACAGTTTATAAAATGGCATAATTCTTGCGACAGACAGACAGACAGACAGACAGACAGACAGACAGACAGACTAGGGCTGTTTCGTAGTCTGCTCTTTTGTGCTGCCCCTATTACCATAGTCGATTTACAGGCGCGGTCTGACCGAAGTTTCTTCGGGCGGGACGCGCCTTTTTGCGCGCGCATGACAATGACTGATATGGGGAAGCGAACGAAACTTTTCATTTTATGAAGGAAAGGAGAAAATACGATGACAAAAACAAACATACGAAAGCGCGCCATCAGTATCCTGTTGATACTCATGGTGATGCTGACGATGACGCCTATGACGGCGAGCGCGGCAAGCGGCGACGGCACAGAAGGAAATCCTCTCGTGGTTACCACCTATGAGGACTGGAAGGCAGCGATGCAGCAATCCGGCGAGACCTACATCAAGCTGGGCGGTGACATTGATACCGCCAAGATGAACGGCGGCTACGGATTGGGCACAGATGAGTGGATCAGGGTGCAGACGGATATTCATCTGGATCTGAACGGACACAAGCTCACCCTGCTGAAATCCAAGCTAACTAGTAGCGATCCAAGCTATCTTATTCTGGTTCTGAAGGGCAGCCTGACCATTGAGGACTCCCGGAGCGGCGGCGAGATCGTCGGTTTGCATCAGGTGACGAATCAGAGCATGCAGCTGATCGATGTCATGGATGGTGCTAAGCTGACACTGAACAGCGGCAAGCTGCATTTTGAAGTCAATGCCGACTCCGCGGAACCCAATGCGACCATTCGTTTCAATGGAGCGGTGGAGATCAACGGCGGCACTGTTTCCATTGCGGGGAAGAGCGTTTATGAAGAGGCATCCCCTTATTTAATCCGGCAGAATTTCGCACTGGAAGCAAACAGGAGTAACCCTAAATGCCACGCAGTGATCAAAAGAGGTACCTTTGATGGCCGCGTCCTGCTCTACGCTGTGGCTAAGGCTTCCGGCACAGCGGACAATGTGATCACCGGCGGCGACTTCAAGAAATCGATTTTCATCCGAAAGGATAAGAACGTGACGGGGGATGTACCCCTGAATGTGTCCATTCAGGGCGGCACCTATCACTATACGCCGGGGTATCGCATCAATCCACCTACTGCCCCTTTTCCGGGAAAGAAGGAGAGTGACCCCTATTATAGCTTGCAATTCGCTACAGATGGATTTGCATCCGAGAAAAATAAGAATGACGTTCAATACAATGTCGACTTTCATAATGGAACGATAACTAAAATTTATGAAGGCAACTACGATATAAACGCATTTGCCTCTATGTTCCCTAAGAACGCGATCATCACTGCCGAGGGGCAAACGTATGAATTCTATAGGGCTTCAGCCGATTTGCCGGGGAAAATCGATCTTAGCGATGCCGTATTCACCGGCGCCGGCAACGCCACAGACCTTGAGCCTTTGGTAAACAACCACTGTAAGACCATCACGGTCACAACGCTGCCCAAGGACGCGCTGAAGGACATGACGCTGACCGTTGGCTCGGATGGCACGGAGCTTCCCGCACAAGGCACCTCCACCGTTTCCGGTGATGTTGCGCTTGGCAGCGACGGCACCCTCACAAAGACGGTCTATATCAGCGCCCTCGGCAACAAGCAGCTGAAGGAAATGTATTACAGCAACCCTAGTAAGATTGACTTCGGTTACAGGCTGAATATCTTCAAGGACGGCGTGCGCGTGACTGACTACACGGGGGATAGCCTGACCTATGCTGCTGTGGGTGACGAGATTTCTGTCAGCGTGCAGCTGCGTAACTTCACCTTTGAGAAAGGCGTATATACCATCCGCCTTGCCCTCTGGCCATACCTTCGCGGCTCGGAGGCACAGATCGGCGAGACCCTCGTTGGCCTTTGGAAGCTGACAGCGAAGGAAGAGGTGGATCTTCCTATCAGCAGCGTGGCGCTGAACGTCCCTAAATTGCAGGAAGGAGCTACATCGGGAGGTAACTTCACGCTCTCCGGCACCAACACCGGTGTCAGCAGCACCGTCAATACGGTTTGGGAAGGCATTCCTTCGTCCGGGGCAGTAGCAGGCAACTTCTATGCCGCACGCATAACGCTGACGGCAAAAGATGGCTATGCCTTTAATACCAATACCCAAGTGAATCTGAATGGCGATTACTTGAGCAAGGGTTCCGGCATCGATAACGGCGGCAAAGGGATGACTGTCTATGTGAATGTGCCCGTTCGACATGAACACACTTACGGCGCATGGCAAATTGCTGGCACTGGCAATGTCCATTTCCGGAAGTGCAGCTGTGGTGTGCAAGAAGAAGAGCCGCATAAATGGAAATACCTTGAAGGTCAGGATAAGTACAAGTGTACCGTGTGTGGGTATGAGATTGACGGTGAAAAGGAGCGCATCACCTATGTGTATGCTTCTCCACGCAGCCCGATTGCCGGTGAACATTCCGGCGACTACACACCGGCAGAATGGGTAGAGATTGGCGGCGCAAATTACAAGGTGGAGAGCCTTGTTTGGAAGAACATGAACGACACCGATGTAACTACGTTTGAAAGCGGTGAAATCTACAAAGGCACTGTGACCTTTAAGGCTGATGCAGGGTTTGCGTTTGATGGGGATAGAATCTATGGCAGCAAAATTTTTAACTCAAGTAATGCTGAAATTGTAGGCGATTACACGCTTTCTGAACAAGGAACAATCCTGACCGCTACCTTCAAGCTGAAGGATGAGAATGTTGTCAGACCCGGTCTGCAGATTAAGGTTAAGCTGCCTACGCTAAATGACAAGATCGGTCAGAGCCTTCCGGCAGCCGAGCTTGTAGACACCACCCTTCCGGAAAACGTTACGTTTATGTACAATGTATACGAAAACGACATTTCAACGGAAGTAACGGATCCTGATTACAAGGTAAAGCCGAATCAGAAGTATTTCTATGTGGTATGGCTGAAGCTTGGTGAAAGCACTGACATTACAGAGATTACAAAGAAGTATAATGTTTCCTACACGGTCACAGACGGCGGAGACGCTGAGACTTATACTGATTTTGTCGGATATGGTGTCCTCGCGATGTATCAGACACCCGATGCATCCACTACCAGCAAGATCAGCAGTGTTGCGCTGACGATCACCGCCCCGAAATACGGCGAAGCCCCCGCAACCACGGCAACCGGAGCCAACGACACTTTGTACACCGTTGGCGCACCGACATGGTCTCCTGCTGTGACGGACGGCAAGTTTGGCGCAGATACCTACACCGTTTCCATCCCTGTGACCGCAAAGAGCGGCTACAGCTTCGATGCAAACTGCCTCTACACCGTCAACGGCTATGTGGCAACTTATGCGGACGGGAAAGTCAGCTACACCTTCCCGGCGCTGACAGCCTCCCATACACATACCTACGGCGCATGGACAAAGCTGGACGACAGCCAGCATTCCAGAAGCTGCACCATCTGCGGTGATGTGGAGTTCGCAGCCCATACTTTCGGCAGCTGGACACCTGACCCATCTGATGATAACAAGCACTTTAAGGAGTGCTCTGTCTGCAAGGGCAAGGTTGAAGCCACCCATGTGGAGAGCAGCAAGATCACCGTTACCCCTGCTGGCATCGGCACAGAGGGCACATGGAAGACCGAGTGCGTTGACTGCGGCAAGCAGATGAATACCGGCACGATTCCGGCACTGCACAAAATCACAGTCAGCACCGCCGGTAGCGGCACAGCAGCAGCCTCTCCTGCGGAGGCTTCTGTCGGAACGGAGATCACCTTGACCGCGACCCCGAACGCCGGCTATCACTTCAAGGCGTGGAAGGTCGTCAGCGGCGGCGTAACGCTGGCTAACGAGAGCAGCGCTACCACTACCTTCACCATGCCTGCAAACAATGTCACGATCGAGGCAAGCTTCGAGAAGAACGCTTCCTTCGGCGGCTACGTTCCGACAGTACAGAAGCCGGAGATTACCATCATCGGCTCCGGTAAGGCGGATCTCAGCGCGGACGGCAGAACGGCGACCATCACCGCGGCTGCCGGACACGAACTGGTATCCGTAGTCTTAAACGGCAAGGAAATGGGTAAGGTCGAGAAACTCACAGGTTTGAAGACCGGTGACAAGGCAACTATCACCTTCCGGGCTAAGACAGACGGAAAGGCAGAAATGGATAAGATGATCGCGCAAAAGGCTTCC
>OLSK01000526.1_pt1 | contig 33847 bp, 30 predicted proteins | sample 1672781 | NCBI WGS metagenome assembly OLSK01 (sample SAMEA3136723, study PRJEB25190) | human gut metagenome | biome: human gut; feature: human-associated habitat; material: faeces | place: Austria | collected 2013 | reverse complement strand
GATCATGTTCACAAAATTCTCCGACAAGTCGCTCGCGTAAAAAATGTTTTCCCGGTCGTTTACCGCCGCGTACATATCGTGCTCCCGCAGGCTGTCATTGATTGGCCGCATAATCTCGTAGGACGGATTGATGATCTTGAGCGCCGGATATAAGCGTTTGATATTGCTGCGGATGATCGGGTAATGCGTGCAGCCCAGCACCAGGGTGTCGATTTGATTCTCCGCGAGGAAATCGTCCAGATAATAGTGGATCGTCAGGTCCATGATCTGATTGTCGATGATGCCCTCCTCGATCAGCGGTACAAACGCGGGCGTCGCCTTACTGAAAACATGGAGCGCCGGATTTTTTTCGAGAATCTTCCGCGGATAATCATCGCTGGCGATGGTCGCCTTGGTCGCGATCACGCCGATGCGGTTCGTTTCATCGCAGGTACGCGCGATGGTCTTGGCTGCCGGGCTGATGATGCCGATGATCGGGATCGAGGGATATCTCGCGCGTAATTCATCCAGACAGGTCGCTGTAATGGTATTGCAGGCAATCACCATCATTTTGACGTTCTGCGCGGCGAGAAAATCCGCAATCTGCGCGGCATAATGCCGGATCGTCGAAACTGCCTTGGAGCCGTATGGGGTTCTGGCGGTGTCGCCGAAATAGATGATCCGTTCCTCCGGCAGCTGTCTGAAGAGGTTCGGAATACAGGTCAATCCGCCAAGACCCGAATCAAAAAAACCAATCGGTCTGTTGTCCATTAGGGGTTATATTCCTTTCAAAATTATGCTATAATGTCCTTGCACAGTGATTGCCGAGCCGAAAGCGAAAGCAGAACTGATGCAAGACAGATACCAAAAGTTCTTAGCGATTTGCAGCCCTAGCCCGCTGATTTGCAGCCCTAGCCCGCTGATTGGCGAGCCGTAAGGCGAAGACAGAAGCGAGGCAGGTCTCACGCCAAGAAGTGCAGCGCTTCAGCGCGTGGCACTTTAAGGGACAAGGCAAAGCCGCAGGCAGAGCTTAGAACTTACGGTATAATACATTTTATTATCCTATGAAACATATACTACCACAAAAAAGCAAATTTATCTATACAGGAGGAAAAAATGTCCGATAAAAATTTACAGCAGCGCGCGCAGATCGACGCTGCCTACAAGTGGGATATCGAAGCGATGTATCCGGAGGAAGCACAGTGGGAAAAGGATCTGACAGAAGCGGTCAAAGCCGCCGAAGCATTCACCAGATACAGCGGTCATCTGACGGACTCCGCGGATATCCTGTACGAGGCCCTCACCGAAAAGGACGCCATCTGGCGCAAGCTGGAGCACGCCTTTGTCTACGCCGCGATGCGCAAAGATGAGGACAACCGCGTCAGCAAATATCAGTCCATGGACGATCAATGCGGCAGCGCTGTGGCAAAGGCCGCGGCTGCTATGTCGTTCTTCGCCCCTGAACTGCTCGCCGCGCCGGAGGAAACCATCCGCGGCTATCTTGATGCCAAACCGGAGCTGGCACAGTACCGCTACGCGCTCGAAGATGCACTCCGCGAGAAGCAGCATGTGCTCAGCGCCGCCGAAGAAAACATTCTCGCCCAGCTCAGCGAAGTGACAGGCGCGACCAACGACATCTTCAAAATGCTCAACAATGCCGACCTGACCTTCGGCACAGTAGTTGACGAAAATGGAGATACGGTAAACCTTACGCATGGAAACTATATCACCTTCATGGAAAGCCATGACCGCGACCTGCGCAAGGCCGCGTTTACCAATATGTACGAGGCTTACAAGGCGCATATCAACACGATTGCGACCACCTACAACTATAACGTCAAAAACGACGTCGTTTCCGCGCGTATCCGCAAGTATGATTCCGCCCGGCAAGCCGCCCTTTCCGCGGGCAATATTCCGGAGGAGGTCTATGATAACCTCATCGCGGTCGTGCACGAATATCTGCCGATCCTGCACCGCTATATCGCGCTACGCAAAAAAGTGCTCGGTGTGGAGGAACTCAAAATGTACGACGTGTACGTTCCGCTGGTGGAACTGCCAAAAAAGGATATTCCGTATCAGGAGGCACTCCGCATGATGCAGGAAGGTCTCGCGCCTCTGGGTGACGAGTATCTCGCGCAGGTTGACAACGGCACGAAGGACGGCTGGATCGATGTCTACGAGAATCAGGGCAAGACCAGCGGTGCCTATAGCTTCGGTTCCTACGACAGCAAGCCATATATCCTGCTCAACTATACCGATACGCTCAAAGATGTATTTACGATTGTACACGAGATGGGGCACTCCATGCACTCCTACTATACGCGCAGGACGCAGCCGTTTACCTATGGCGACCACTCGATTTTTACCGCTGAAGTGGCATCGACCGTCAACGAATCACTGCTGATGCACCATCTGCTCGACAAGGAAACGAACGAAACCATGCGCAGATACCTCATCAACTACTATATCGAGGAATTCCGCACGACCCTGTTCCGCCAGACGATGTTTGCGGAATTTGAAATGCTGACGCACAAGGAAGTCGAAAACGGCGGTGTGCTGACGGCGGAATGGATGTGCAAGCTCTACAATGATCTGAATCATCAATATTTCGGTCCTGCGCTCGCCCCTGACGAGTATATCCAATACGAATGGGCGCGCATCCCGCATTTTTATCGGGCATTCTACGTCTATCAGTACGCGACCGGCTACTCCGCGGCAACAGCAATTTCTGCAAAAATTCTCGCGGAGGGCGAAGTCGCCCGCAAAAACTATATCGAGTTTCTCAAGAGCGGTTCCTCCAATGATCCTGTGGAGCTGCTCAAGATCGCCGGTGTGGATATGTCCTCTCCGAAGCCGATCCGCATGGCGATGGAAACCTTCAAAGGACTGGTCGAAGAACTCGAACAACTGATGCAGGCCTAATACTACGCACAAGAAACCCTGCCGCCGCCCGCGTACCTTGTGCGGGCGGCGGCAGGGGCTATGTGCTTGCACCGATCATCTAAGTTTGCAAGCGCTGCAAAACGAGCTGCTGAAACGGGAAACTGTCATGGGTGATGCCGAATGGATATAGAATAGTTGAGGATATGTGATGGAAAGTAAAAAAGTATTTATCTATGCCAACGATACGGAAATGTCCGCGAAAATTGAAAAACTACTCCGCAAAAAACTGGTAAAATCCGGTCTGCGCGTCTACGAGCAGCTGGAAGCCGATACCGCATTGATCATTTGTATCGGCGGAGACGGCACCCTGCTGCGCTGCCTCAGAAGCTGTGATTTTCCGACGATTCCGGTCGTCGGTATCAACACCGGACATCTGGGATTTTTCCAGGAGCTGATGCCGGACAAGATCGATGATTTTATCTTCCAATATCAGCAGGGAAATTTCACTGTGCATTCCTACAGCACCGTCAAATCCCGCGTAGAAACCTCATCCGGCACGATGCGCCAGATCGCGCTCAACGAAATTGCCATCAAAGGCGTGCCGAACTATCCGGTACAGCTAAATATCTCCATCAACGATTCCTTTATCGAGCGTTTCAGCGGTGACGGCATCTGTGTCTCCACCCCTGCAGGCAGCACCGCCTACAACTATTCGCTAGGCGGCGCGATTGTCGATCCGCGTCTGAATCTGATGCAGGTCGCGCCGATCGCACCGATCAACACCGTTGCCTACCGTTCGTTTACTTCCAGCATCCTGCTGCCTGCAAACGACAAGCTCTCCATCATTCCCTGCGACGATGACCACCGCCATCTGAGCATCGTGGCAGACGGCTTCGCTGAAAACTATGAGGACATCCGTCGTGTTGAGCTTTCACTTTCCCGCAAAAAAATCAATCTCGTGCGCTTTGAGTACACGAACTTTTGGGAAAAAGCAAAGTCCAAGTTTTTGTAGGCTGCCCGCAGACCTCATCCGCATCTGCATCCATCCACCCCGGGAAAATTTTAGAGAAAGAGAAACACCCTATGTCGCAATTTCAATACATCGTAACCAAAGAAGATCGAGAAGCCGAACGTTCCGTCAAGGAGCTGGTGCGCGCCAATTTCACCTTTTCCTCCCGTCTGATGACCAAGCTGAAACAAAAGTATCTTGTCAAGCTGAACGGTGAGACCATGCAGTGGTGGATCACGCCGGAGGCAGGCGATATCATCACCGTTGAACTTCCCGAGGAAAAGAGCGATTTCCCGCCGGAGGATATTCCGATTGCGGTGGTTTATGAGGATGCCGACCTTCTAGTCATCAACAAGCAGCCCGGCGTGGTCGTTCACCCGACCAAGGGCAAACCCTGCCACACCATCGCCAACGGTCTGATGCAAAAGATGCTCGAGGAAGGTGAAAACTACAAGATCCGTTTCGTCAATCGCCTGGATATGAATACATCCGGGCTTTTGATCGTAGCCAAAAATAGCCACGCGCAGGACGCTCTGACCAAACAGATGAACGCGTCCGCACGTGGTCTGCATAAAAAATATAAGGCAATCGTTGTCGGTGAAATGCCGGAGGACAGCGGCACCATCGACCTGCCGCTCGGACGCCCCGATCCGGAGGAAGTCGAGCGCTGGGTGCTTCCGGTCGAACAAGGCGGTTACCCATCCGTCACCCACTATCAAGTGCTCGACCGCTTCCATGGTCATTCTCTGGTAGAACTGGAGCTCGAAACCGGACGCACGCACCAGATCCGCGTCCATCTGTCCTATATCGGCTATCCGATCCTCGGCGATCATCTGTATTGCAACGGCGACCCCTTCGCCTATCGCCGCCTGCATGGCGAGCAGCGCGAGATGCCTTGCAGCACGCGCTCCGCTGTTGATAGGAACGATGACTGCCCGCGCGCCTGCGCTTCCGCTGCCAAGGATGGCGCGGCGCGCGGCCAAGGCGGCAAGGAGATCGTCTCCGATCTGATCGACCGGCAGGCGCTGCACGCCTTTTCCCTGACCCTCACGCACCCCGTCAGCGGCGAGACCCTGCATTTGGAAGCGCCCCTGCCGGCGGACATGCTGGCTGTGATCGCAAAGCTGAAGCTGAAGGAATAGTAGCACATCAAAACAGCCTGTATGGGACTCCCTTGCTCCGGTCTTCGAAGGTTTTGGCCTCTGCGAAGGTCACTGCGGAAACACCATACAGGCTGTTTGTTTTCATAACTGTTTCTTTCTTACCCAAAAACTTTTTAAAATACAATAGTTTTCACTGAAATTTCGTAAAAACTTTTAAAATCGACCAGGTTTTTAGAAATGATTTATCAACTAATCTAATTTCCATAACACATACAAAGAGAAGAAAATTACAATCGCAAGCGGAATGCCAATCGGAATATCAGAGAATTTTTTTCCTTTGCTTGTGGCACAGTCTTCTCCTCTTTGCCGTAAGACAGCTTCTCTTTTTCACCGCAGCATTCACGAAATGCCTCTGTTGCCGCCGCTTTCATCAAAATATAGACGCATGGCCAAAAAGCGATCGCCCCGCCAATCTTGCATATCATCATAATAGCGCCTGCCACCGCCGCGAGTATTTGCATAATCTTCCCTCCCTTATTCCTTGTAATGATAAATTGACAATCATTTATCAAATTCATCATATCATATCTTGATAGCATTGAACAGCCTGTATTTTACTTCCCGGTCTATACGCTCAAAATTTTAACTTTTGAAAATAGTTTGGAAACAAATACAGACTGCTCGTTTTGAAAGATTTCTTAAAATTTTTTATCGTTTTGTAACTTCTACATTTTTCCTGTGACTACATTTGCATAAAAATGTGTCGTCGTCTTTTTTATGATGTATGGTATGCTGGGACTTTTATACTTGTTAGGACTTTCTCTTTGATCCAATCTGAACTTTCTTTACTATCTGTGCTTTCCGGCTCCAGTTTTATGTCCATCCTTGTGATCGGAACTGCTTTCAGGAACTGACCATCGCGGCTTACTGCTGCAATCTGTCCGAAAGAACCATAAAATAATCGGATATTCCTATCTTTGTCTCGATACATTCCATCGGTCATGATGATAGCATCCTTAGATTTCATATAGTATTCGTAGTCAAAAACCTCCACCAACAAATGATCTTCTATCGCAAAATCAAAGGATTTATAAAAGGAGTCCAGCTCAAACGATAAGGTCGCTCCGCTATTTTCTTCCTGATAGCCTTCAAAAACCGGCTTCATGATCCGAGATAAAAGATCTTCGTATTGTTTCAGGTAATTCGTTTCAATCGTTCCATCCGCTTTCGGCGTTGGGGTGATTGTATCGTTTTCAGGTTCTATGACCGCTTTTTTCTTATCGTATTTGACGCTTTTTGCCGCTTTCACCATATCATCTATGGGAATATTGCCGCCTAACAGGCACTTTGCCTGATTCTTATCATCTTCCCATGTGAGAATATGGAGTTGATCATCCTTACTTTTATATACCGCAGCTTCTTTGCCTTTGATCGACACATTTTCTGCGGTTTTTTCATAATCCATAAGGAAATTTTCAAGATAAACGTTATCCAAGGTCCCCAATTCATAACAGTCCAAAGACATAAAATCTCCGACCTCGTTTTCATAGGTTATCTCGCACCAATCCCCAAGATCCATCGTTTTTGCAGTCACAGAAGGAAATCCATTCGGCACAGCTCGCAGGGATGGGAATCCCATGTTACGAAGATCTTCATTGGCGAAAATGTTCAGGTAAATTCCGCCTGCAATCAGCAAGATCAGAGCGCTGACAATGGGGATAAGTATTTTACGTTTCTTCATTTCATTCTCCTTTTAGTAGCGTGTGCCACTAATTCGTATCAGTCGGAAATCCATTTTGTCAAGATCAATGAGAAGCGCACCATTCTCATTGTTTCTATTAGTAGTATGTGCACAGAGATATATATCATTAAGTGTCCTAGAACCATAAGTGCCTGTAACTTTATTGATAATATAACTATGAGCCCATTTGCCATTGATAGTAATTTGAACAACATCCCCCTTTTGCGCTTTTGCAATAGTATTTTTAGCATATCTGACTCCATACAGACCTACCTTATTGTCAGCCTCTTTTGCTATATAGTCACGAAAAGTACCTACAACTGTCCAAGTGGCTGAGTGTCCAGATTGCGTACAGTACCATGCTCGGTCAGCATCCGTTATCATAGGTTTATTTTTTTTGCTTATCGCAGTGGCTGTATTCGTGCCACCTAATCCAGCCCAAATACATTGTGACACAAAATTTTGGCAATCGGCCTTGGAAGAAGGAAAATTGGTATTATAAGCACCGGTTCCGTCTGAAGAAGAACTATAATCTAAAGCATATTGTGCAGCCGCTGTTCTATCGTATTCATGTGTTGTCTCACTTGTAGCAGTAATTGCAGCATCATTGGATTCGTCCTCGATATCAAAGTCAAATTGTGATTCTACTGAAACATTATCGGTCTCTTTAAAAAGATTTTCTAATTCATTATTTGAAGTAACATCAACAATTTCCCACTTATTATCTTTTTTTTCTAACGTGAGTTGATATTCTGTACCGCGAGAACTTCTTTCCGAATCGTTTTTATAAGTATACTCATAATATTCGTAACATTTTACTATGGCTTTTCCATCTGTAATTGTAATAGAGTTAATCGTATATTCAAACTTCTCGTCTGAAATATTTAAATAGTTATCATCTCGCATCTGTTTTTCATATTCGAACAAGTGGAAACTACTATCGTTTTTTATATTTTTTACATCATTCGTGCTATAATATTCCGCAATCTTCAAATTACCATCAGACAAAAAAGCATCTTCCTTTTCCATAAAAAATGAATTCGCAATACCTGCAATTTCTTTCTGATCCGTTTCCTTCGTAATAGAAACGTTTTCCGCAAATGCAGTAACCGACATAGTCATTATCAAAACTAATGTTAAAATGAGACTTAATATTTTTTTCATCATTTTCTTGTTCCTTTCTTTTCTAAATACTACAACTAATACTTCACTTCACTGCTATACTTGGTCACATGTTCGCTTTTGCTTCCTGCGTATGCGTAGCAGGAGGCTTTGGCGCAGAAAATATCCGTACCGCATGCAAATACAGCATCATTTTTGAGTTAATGGTGCGAAGTTAAGAATTTTCCCAACTTCGCACACTTTTTAAGCTCAGAATATCTTTCCCTTATACATCTGCATCATTTTCCCATCCAGCTTAACTTTTCTGCAAGAAATCGGATAAAGTGCTTTATGAGAATTAAAACATTCGGTATGTTTACTATTAAAAACAACTTTGCAGATTCCAAAAGATATTCCTTGTGGGGCAGCGGATAAGTCGTAACTGCTTCATCTCTTATATCACTTTGAAAAAAATCTGTCGTCGTTGAATGTGGTATTAAAAAAGTCAAATAGATTGCTACCGCTGCAATCGAAGCGATTAGTATGAACAACATTATTTTTTTCTCCGATATTTTTCTTCTACTCTTTTCCATCATTCTCTATAACCATTTACTCGCATGAAAATATACATTTCCGTTGAGAGTGGATGTTCCAATCTTTACCAACCCATATTTTACTCCAACATAAGAAGATACATCGATATTATAAGTTTGTGTAACTTTTGTTTTTGTAAACGATACCGAATTCTCAGTTTCTTTTGTAATTTTATACACAATTGGAAGCAAATCTGAATCTATAGAAATAGCTGTCCCTGTAACATCAGTAAACGATGACCCTTTATATTTCACAGTCACACTATGAGTTAGGGAATATCCATCATGGTTTTACTCTTCCTTTCTCTTTTTCTGTAAATGCTTACATGATTGCTTAGATTATTAAGCAATATGGTCTTTTCTATATTGCTTTACTATACTTTACCACATGCTCACAGTTATTTCCCGCATACGCATAGCAGGATGCCTTGGCGCGGTATTTATAACCTGTGGGCACGGTAACTGTTTTGCTGACCGTTAAGCCGGTTCCGTTTTTCGATTCCAGCCAATCATCGTAATCCGTCCATTTTCCGTTTTTATACTGCTGTAAATACAGATGGATTGTCACCTTTGTTGTTTTTCCTGCTTTCCCGGTTACAGTTGCGGAAATATTTGCTTCACCCGATGTAATACGCAGCTTAGCATATGCACCCCCATAATTTTCATCCATCGGAGTTACCGAATCAAATATGGATGCCGATGCTATGGCCACAGTGCTAAATGTCAGCAGACAAATCATAAGCAATACGCTGATAATTCTTTTCATTTCTTCACCTCCTCCAGCTTCAGTATCAGAAGTTTCTCTTCTATACACTAAAACCGCTGAAAAGGTGGTTTGGGGACAAGAAATTTAAAATATTTTTTGTATTTTTTTCAGTACACTTTACTGTATGCTTTCGGCAATCGCGAAAAGTTCATCGAATGAAATATTAGAGGAAATGGTATATAATGAAATCCCATCACTCCATACGATAAACGGTGTCTCTCCTTCGGTTTCCGCATAGCCTTTAAATCCGTTTATTTCTATCTGTGCAAAGCTCTCATCTTCATTACCTATACTAAGGCCTATAGATTCTGATATTCCTGTTTGGTGATAGAGAATCGTTTTTCCGTTCTTTTCATCAGTATATTCAATATCCTGAATATCTCCATCACGGAATGTCACTTCCCGCGTGTAACTGTCAGGCACAACAGGCTCCTTGAAAGTAAACAAATCCTCAGTGTTAGGATTTTCAAGTTCAAATGTCACATCCAATGTTCCCTGCTTCTCGTTGTTGGTTTCGTGCCAGATGATCGCGAAGCGGATCGCGCAGGCCGCCAGTGCCAGAATCAGGGCGGCTACCAGCGCTATAGCGACGGCGCGGCGCATCGTATATCTGCCAAAGTTAACATACTGCATGCTGCGTTCGGAATCCAAACGACCGATTTTCCGTCTATTTTGCTGCGCCGCCTCTGCGCGCGCAGCTTCCCTTTGTGCCTTGCTTCGGATCCGGTCAAAGTTTCGGATCATGCGCTTCATCCTGCGTTCGAATCGCGGTGAAAAGGTATAGTCATATTCCAGTTCATCCGGATCCGGAATATAGGCATAGCGTTCTTCGAGCGCTTCTTTTAAGACTCTCTGAAATTCTGCTTCTGTCATCGCGCTTCACCCTCTTTCATTTTGTTTCGGAACAGGACTCTGGCACGCTGCAGCCGCTTTTTGGCAGCCTCGACCGTGATGCCGAGCACACTCGCCACTTCGCGCGTGCTGCAGCCGTAGACCGCGGACAGCAGCAATACGTCTGCCGCCCAGTCCGGCAGGCTTTGCACAGTCTGTATGATTTCCTTATGTAATACCGCGTCCGGCGTTTCATCAAAGCCCTTGGAGAGATTTTCCCAAATAGATCGCGAAGCTTCTTCCTCACCGGCATCGCCGCAAGTCATGCCAAAGTCCTGCATGCTGCGCAGCCTGCTCTCCTTTGCGAGCAGATTCCGCGCGGCGTTCCTAACGATAATAACCACAAAACGTTTCGTTTGGGGACAAGAAATTTCTCCGATTTTGTGAAAATTTTTGATCATACGCAAAAAAGACTCCTGCACGGCGTCCTCCGCCAGTTGCCGATCCTGCAAAACGCGCTGCGCTTCCCAGTGCATGAGTCTATGGTAGGTTTCATATAATTGCTTGAATTTTTCCTGTTCGGAACACGTATTCAAAAGCTGTAAGTAAAGCTGCAGCATGTGGATACTCTCCTTCGGGTTGGCCTGTTTGAACTTTTGCAAGTGTTCCTCTGTGGAGTTCCTTGCATGCTTCGGCGCAGAGCGACCGCGCAGATGCTTCCGCTTAACGATGTGCTTCCAGATACTGCTGTACGCGCTCGCCGTCGGTCGCGAATTCCACTAAACGGGTGCCGCGTTTGACATAGGCGTCGGAGCCGCAGCCCGCCAGAATCAGCACGCAGTCGCCCAGTGCTTCCGCCTTATCCAGTGCGGTGCGTACGGCAGCGTCGCGGTCGGTGATGATCTGCGCCTTTTCCTTGTGCGCGACGTGCGCGAGAATCTCTTCACAGATCTTCTGCACATCCTCCTTGCCGGGATCGCGCTCGGTGATGATGATAAAGTCCGCGTTGGCATCGGCGATCTCTCCTGCCTCCTGTCTGCGGTTAAAGGCCTTGCCGCCGACACAGCCGAACACGAAGCCGACCTTGCGCTGCGGATAATGGTGATGTACATAGTCGAACAGTGCTTCATAGCTCATCTTGTTATGTGCGCAGTCCACGATCACATCCACATTGCGGTCGAGCGTATAGGTTTCCATGCGTCCGGCGACCTTGACATGCGCAAGACCCTCGCGGATTGTTTCGATCGGCACGCCAAGCTGTCTGCAGACCGCGATCGCCGCCAGTGCGTTGCTGCCGTTGTAGCCGCCGCCGATATTAACGCGAAAGGCTTCTTCTCTGCCGTCCAGCACCGCCTTGACCACGATGTAGCCCGGTCCTTCTTCGACCGCAAGCCCCTGCACCTCCGCAGCACTGTCAAAGCCGAAAGTCACAGTCTTTTCACAGCTTGCCTGCGCCGCCGCCAGCACCCGCGGCAGATAGGTCTTGTCCATATCCAGATTCACGCAGGCGATCCGGCTGCGGTCAAAGATCTTCAGCTTGGATGTAAAGTAATCCTCCATATCGCTGTGCTCCGCCTCTGAGATATGATCCTCCGAAATATTCAAAAATCCGCAGACCTCATAGTGCAGGTCCGCCACGCGGTCGTATTTCAGCCCCTGTGAGGACACCTCCATCACCAGATAACGGCAGTCGTTCCGCACGCAGCCGTCAAGGAGCCGGTGCAGCTCGATGGTCTCCGGCGTCGTCAGCTTGCGCGATTTTTCGCGATGCTGTCCGTCATAGGTATAGATGCCGGACGAAAATCCGATCTCCCTGCCGCGGTAAAGGTCCAGAATCGCTTTGATCATCGTCGCAGTGGTTGACTTTCCCTTGGTTCCGGTCAACCCAATCAATTTCAGACCCTTGTCCCAGCTGCGATCAAAATAAAAGGCGGAAATCTTCGAAATGGCGGCGCGGATGTCCCCTGTCACAAGGCAAGGTACATCCGGTCCCATGTTCATATCGCGTGCTGCCACATAGCCGCAGGCGCCCTTGGCAAGCGCGTCCGCAAGGTATGCCTCCTTGAAATTCGCGCCCTTGCACAGAAACAGCGTTCCCGGCTTTACCGTCAGCGAATTGTAGGAAACATCGGTGACCTCCTGCGAGAAATCCGCGGTCTCTGCATTATCCGAAGCCAGCAGCCTCTCTGCAGCCAGCATTTGTTTATATTCAGCAATTGTTTTCATGTTACATCCCTCGTGTTTTTCTGCGGATATCCGCGAATATCTTAAAGTTGATATCTGTCTATCGATACATTTTCACGATGCCATTATCTTTATTATAATGTCTTTTGCGTGCCTTTTCAATACCGCTTTTCAGTGCTGTATTGCGCCTTTTCGCGCAGTAAATCGGCTTTGCAGCAGCTTTGCCGTATTTTTATTTGCTTCTTTCCAGCTCGCTGATCGTCGCCTCCAGCACCTGATTGATCTCCGTAAAGTTCATGTTCGGCACATAGAGCGCTTCCACCTGCATGTGCGCATGCTTCGCCTTTTCAAGGCATTGCACTGTCTTATCCAGCAGAATATCGAACTCCTCTGCCAGAGAAAGCAGGAAATCATCGTTTTGCGCCATGATCAAGCTGTTCATATAGTCGCTGACATCGAGCAGAATAATCTCCCGATCCTTACCGTCATCTTCTATGATTTCCCATGGTTCGAGATCGTGGTACGCATTGACGGTCAGAAACGCCGTCTTGATGCCGGGGATCAGCAGATGATCGATCTTTTCGTCCGGGCAAAGCGGACAATAGAAGGTTTCCACGTCTAAACCGCGATAGATCGCGCCCTCGCGCAGCACCGACATGAAACCGGAGTTCGCATAGCCCACAGGCACATCGACCAGATAGATCCGTTCCATCTCACCAAGCAGGCTCGACAGATAATGCACTGTGCCGCCTGCTGTGATAGCGCTGGCAAAGAACCGTTTTTCGCGTCCGGGCGTCAGACAAATTTCATGCTCGCGGTATTCTCGTCCGACGATGTCGGCCACGACGCGGTAGATCTCACTGCAGCTGACCGCCCGGTTATAGACCTCCTCCATACTCCGAAAGACGCTTTTTGCAGCGTTTAAGTAATTGTACGCGATGCGGTACCAACGCGAACATGCCTCGTTCAGGTCGATGATCTCCTCCTTATTAAGCTGGAGCCCTTCCTCATTCCAGAATTCACCGAGATTGATGATTTTGTCAACCGCGCCCGGCGTGATCGGGTCTGTCATATGCGGACTGGTCCCGTCAATCACCGCGATCTTTCGATCTTTGAGCACGACCCCGTCGAGCGAGTTTTCGTCCGCGGAGCAGTGGAGATAGTCAATATCCTCATCAAGCTTCGCGAAATGTTCTCCGATACGTTTCATAAAGGTGGACTTACCGGTGCCTGGACCCCCTTTCAGGCAGATAATCCTGTTTGCCTCGCGCTGTCCTAAGATGTGTTTATAGTAAGAGAAAAATCCCAAGGGCGTATTGTTGCCCGGGAAATAATGTCGTTCCAAAGACAAGGCTGTACCTCCTTATATGTTGAGATACTTCATACTATGTCAAAGCGCTCGTCTCCGTACCAAAAAAGAGCCTCTTGCCGAGGCCCTTCTTTTGCTGTAATAATATAGGAAAATTCTCTGCTAGATAGTTTCAAAGCGTGAGTTATTTTCTTTCGGCATCGTCATATTTTTCTTCTTCCGCCAAGTAGCGCGCTTCTTCTTTGGCGTCCTTTGCCGCCTCTTTCGCTGCCTGTGCGTCCTCCTGCTCCTTTGCTGCCGTAGCCTGCGTTTCAAGCGAAGACGCGACGTTTTGCGGCGCTTCCTGCGCGTTCTGTATGCCATCGTCAGCTGTTTCCTGCAATTGCGACGAAGTTTCCGCGTTCTGCTCTGAAACGTCTGTCTGTACCACAGTTTCCGGCTCGTTCTGCGCAGACACCATGACTGCGTCCGACTGCTTCACTTCTCGCTGCGTGGTCTCGTTCTGTTCTTCTGCCTGGATATCCCGCGAAACCGGCGCAGTCTGCTGCGGATTTTCATCGACCGTATAGTTTGCGGAAACAACATTGCTTGGATCGATCCCGCTTCCCGGCTGCACGACGACCAGTTTCTCCGTTGCAAGCTCATAAAATGCCGTATATGCCATATTGATATAGGCATCGACAAAAAGTGCCGGAATGTTCAGAATGATTATAAAGATGACATTGCCGATGCCGGAGCCGCTCACCTGAGTGAAGATCGCGCTTGGCATAGCTGCAAGCAGATACCAGCCGATGAATGTCAGCGTCAAATAAAAGTATCTGCCCTTATTGCCCATCATCAGACGCTTGCTTTCTTCTAAGCACTGGTTCGCGCTGTACTCCGGATGATCGACCATCACATAAAAAGCCTGACTGTAGCGAATGCTCGCAATGATGCCCGGAATTACAAAGAGCAGCGACCAAAGGAAAATCTTAATGCTCATCAATAGGAACAGCAAAAAGGTTTTACCGAAATTGCTGAAGCCCTCAAACAGCAAGGTGCCGTCCGATCTTCTGCTTCTGAAAAAGGTCAGAAGATACATGGTCAATCCAAATGTGAACGGTCCGCTGATCAATAGATTGTAAATACTTGAGCCGTAAGTAAGCTTGTAAGGTAGTGCCTGTCCGTAGATGCCTGTCTGTACATTGTAAGTGTAGGTGAAGAACTGATCCAGGATCAGGCCGACGCCGTTGGTCAGCAGAAAATAAATGAACAATACGAGTACGACCGGTTTCCAATTGCCGAAAAGTGTGTTTCTGGCGATTTCTCTAATCTTGCATGCCGGTTCAATGATGATGTGGTTTTCCATAAGAACTCCTTTTCCCCTTTGTGATACTATAAATTAATCCGGACGCCGGCGTGGCTCTGTGCTTTTGCCTTCACCCGGACAACTGACTTATTTCGTATCTCTTAACATGTTTTTAATTTTTTTACAAGATAACTTCAAGATTCGGGCGTGTCAATCCGTCCGCTTCAGTCGAAACGCGGACAAATTCTACCTCAAAAGTATTGAAACGCGGATGGAAGCGGGATCTCCGCTTCCATCTGCGCCGCGTCCGCCCAAATCCAGTCCTGCGCAGGTCCGTCCGTCTCAGAGTCGCAGGTAATATAATATCCTGTCATATACCACTCTACATGTGTAAAAATATGCTTATATTCACTTTGTCTTTGCAATCCGGTCGGCATGCAGCCCCATGCCTCTGCCTGCTGCATCGCCTGCGCAGCCGTCAGCCTCCGCTCCAGATTCGGATACTGGTAGAGTCCCGCGAGTATGCCCTTCGCGCCGCGCTTCTGCACCGCGATCTTATCACCGCACTGCAAGATAAATACTGTCATTTCTATGAGCTTTCTTTCTTTTTTCGCTGCCTTGACCGGATAGTGCGTAAAGGTCCTGTGCGCGGCGGCGCCGCAAAACGCGTGAATCGGACAAATCTCACATTTTGGCATACCGTTCGGGACGCAGACAATCGCACCGATTTCTATCATGCCCTGCGTAAATTTCCCACAATCTTTTGGTGGATAAATCTCCGCCAGCATCTGCGCGTATCTCCGCCTGGTCGATTGTTTCAAAATATCGGAGTCGTCTTCCGTCAGTCTGCTCATCACGCGCAGCACATTGCCATCAATGGCCGCCACACGCTCATCAAAACAGTTGGAGGAGATTGCTCCTGCGGTATAGTCTCCAATACCGGGCAGCTTGCGGATTTCGTCATATTGCCCGGGGAATTTTCCGTCATGCTCCTCCATGATTATTTTCGCTGCCTTCTGCATGTTGCGTACGCGATTATAATAGCCAAGCCCCTGCCAAAGCTTAAGCAGCGTTTCTTCCTCGCTTTCCGCGAGATCACGCACAGTCGGCAGCGCTTCCATCCAGCGGCGATAATATTCCCGCACCGCCTCTACGCGGGTCTGCTGCAGCATGATTTCGGACACCCATATATGGTAGGGATCTTGATCCTTTCTCCATGGCAAATCACGCTGATTTTCCGAGAACCATGTCATGACTGCCTGCGTAAACTCCTGATCGATTGATTTCATGAATACCTCTGTTGCTTTTTGCTAATGTTATTATTATACACTACATTGTACCTTGCCTTCCACCTGTTTTTCGCAAAAAAAAATAAAAAAATGGAAAGAAGTTGACAGTTGACGTTATATACAGTAAAATATTTTTTGTACAAATTATTGCTAGGGGAGCTTTTGCTGAGATTTACCAAAGGGCTTTCGTGAAGATTTCACTTCTTAAACAGTGAAATTCCGCATTGCCCTGGGATAAACCCTCATAACCTGATCCGGTTAACACCGGCGTAGGGAAGCAGCATCAACACAAAGTCTCTTGCATGTGCGGTTCTCGGTTTCCCGTATACCTCACGCCTGCAGGACTCAGTTCCCCTCCTACTACATGACAGGAGGTTTTTTTATGTCACAGATTTCATCAACTCAAAACAGCAAAGGCAATCTTTACAGCCTTGTTCTCTGTGCGATTCTGATCGCACTCTCTTTTGTCCTCGGTATGGTCAAGATCATTCCGATGCCTTACGGCGGCTCCATCACGCTGTTCAGCATGCTGGCGGCAACGTTGGCCGGATACTTCTGCGGTCCGAAATGGGGTCTGACTTCCGGTGTTGCTTTGGGTCTTCTCAACCTGATCATCGATCCGGTCATTCTCTTCCCGCTGCAGGTCCTTCTCGACTATGTTTTGGCGTTCGGCTGTCTGGGACTTTCCGGATTCTTCAGCAATAAAAAAAACGGCTTGTACATCGGTTATATCGTTGCGATCATCGGCAGATTTATCTGCTCCTTCCTCTCCGGTTTTATCTTCTTCGGTGAATACGCGCCGGAAGGCATGAATCCGGTTTGGTACAGCTTTTTATACAATATCTTCTACATCGGCGGCGAAGGCGTGCTGACTTTGCTTGTGCTGGCATTACCGCCGGTTAAGAATACCATCTTCAGACTCAAAAAAGAGCGTTTCCAGTAAATAATATAAATCCCATTTATCTGTTCCGCGTAATCATCTTCGCGGGCTCGAGCAGTCGGCAGCTGTTAGCTGCCAACCTCTCACAGAACCGCAAAAGGAGCCTCTCGCAAGAGATTGGCTCCTTTTTGGCTTATGTATGATATGATTTTTTCTTTTATGCGCTGTCTTTCTCTTGGCTTTGTGCCCTATCCTCAACGCGCTATTTCCCCTGATATTCGTATTTCGTCTTGTTCAGGAACGCTTTCATGCCTTCTTTCTGATCCTCGGTACCGAAACATACGCCAAAACCTTCTGCTTCAAGGGCGCAGCCGCTGAAGAGGTCAAGATGGTAGCCCTTATTGAGCAGCGTCTTGCAAGCCATGACCGCTACCGGCGCGTTGGAGGCGATTTTCTTCGCCATCGCTTCCGCTGTCGGCATCAGTTCTTCCGGCTCGACTACCTTCTGCACCAGTCCGATCCGCAGTGCCTCGTCCGCTTTGATGTTCTGCGCGGTCAGAATCAGCATCGCCGCGTTGCCAGGTCCCACAATCTTGGATAATCTCTGCGTGCCGCCAAATCCCGGTGTAATGCCAAGACCTGCTTCCGGTTGTCCGAACACCGCCTTTGCGGATGCCAAGCGAATATCGCACGCCATCGAAAGCTCGCAGCCGCCGCCGAGCGCAAAGCCGTTGACTGCCGCGATAACCGGTTTTTCGGTCTTTTCGATGAAGTTCATCACCCTGTGGCCTTTCTGTGCAAAACGCTTGCCCTCTACCGGATTGAGCGTAGACATCTCCGCGATGTCCGCGCCCGCGACGAAGGATCTTCCCTCGCCTGTCACGATCACACATCTTACTTCATCGTCCTTGTCAATGACATTAAAAACATCAAATAATTCATCGAGAACGGTCGAATTTAACGCGTTCAGCGCCTCCGGTCTGTTGATTGTAACGGTGGCCACCTTGTCTTTCACTTCATACTTGATTGTCTGATACATCTTTATCTTCCTTTCTTTGCTCTGGAAAATGAATTTGCCGCGGGAATTGATTCTCTCGGCATGATTTTCTCTTCATTTTGCTGTTAATAGTTTAACACTTTTTTGCGCGGAATGCAAGGGAGAAAGAGGCACTCTTTCCATCTTTCACAGTGGACAAAAGTGCGCATAACGAAATACAGCTTTCTATGCGCGCATGGCACTCATAAATGAGCGCCGCTTTGCAAAGCGCGTTTGTCGTTATTTCGGAAACATCACTGGGCGATACTTTCTATATAATCAAAAAGACTCCCGCGCGGGAGTCTTTTCAATGATATTCTGTTTAGGATTTAGATGCTTGTCAGTAATCCGCCGACCTGTACGAACAGCGGCGCGAATACAACAGACACGATAGTCATCAGCTTGATCAGAATGTTGATGGACGGACCGGAAGTATCCTTGAACGGGTCACCGACGGTATCGCCAACGACAGCTGCCTTGTGCGGCTCGCTGCCCTTGCCGCCGAAGTGTCCTTCTTCGATGTACTTCTTCGCGTTATCCCACGCGCCGCCTGCATTAGCCATCATGATAGCCAGCAGAACACCAGCGGATAATGCACCGCCCAGCATGCCGCCGAGTGCAGCAGGTCCAAAGATCAGACCAACAGCCAGCGGAGCAACGATTGCCATGATGCTCGGTACAACCATTTCCTTTAATGCAGCCTTGGTAGAAATATCTACGCAGTTTGCATAGTCAGGCTTCGCAGTACCTTCCATGATGCCCTTGTTTTCTCTGAACTGTCTTCTGACTTCTTCGATCATTTCGTTCGCGGCTCTGCCAACGGAATTCATTGTCATAGCGGAGAACAGGAACGGCAGCATCGCGCCGATGAATAAGCCAATGATAACGATCGGGTCAAGTAAGCTGATGACTTCCAGATGTGTCACTGCTGCATAAGATGCAAACAGAGCCAGCGCTGTCAGTGCAGCGGAACCAATCGCAAAACCTTTACCGATCGCAGCGGTGGTGTTGCCGACTGCGTCGAGTTTATCAGTAATCTCTCTGACTTCGTGCGGTAATTCAGACATCTCCGCGATACCACCCGCGTTATCGGATACCGGACCGTAAGCGTCAACAGCTACCGTCATACCGGTTGTGGAAAGCATACCTACCGCGGAAAGCGCGATACCATACAGACCTGCAAACTGGTAAGCTACGAATACGCCGATACAGATCAGGATGATCGGCCATAAGGTGGACATCATACCAACGCCCAGACCGCTGATGATCGTGGTCGCTGCGCCGGTCTGAGACTGTTCCGCGATGCCCTGAACATGCTTGTAGTCTCCGGAAGTGTAGATTTCCGTAATTTTACCGATCGCGATACCTACAATCAAGCCTGCGATGATCGCTGCCGCGTAGGTGTAGTCACCGAGCATGGACTTGGAAAGGAGTACCGTCGCAATGATAACGATCACGCCGCTGATGTACGTACCCATATTTAAGGCTGACGCAGGGTTTCCACCCTCTTTGCCTCTGACAAGCAGAATACCGATGACGGACGCGATGATGCCGATCGCCGAAATAATCAGCGGGAAGATCGCAGCATCGGATTCTGAGAAAGTTGCTGTCTCCGGTGCGGAGTTTACCGCAACGGCTGCCAGTGTTACTGCGGAAATAATGGAACCTACATAGGATTCGAACAGGTCGGAACCCATACCCGCTACGTCACCGACGTTGTCGCCTACGTTATCAGCGATAACAGCCGGGTTACGCGGGTCATCTTCCGGAATTCCCGCTTCGACCTTACCTACCAGGTCAGCACCAACGTCTGCTGCCTTCGTGTAGATGCCGCCGCCGACTCTGCCGAACAGCGCCATGGAAGATGCGCCGAGACCGAAGCCGGTTACGCATTCAACAACCGTTGCAAGGTCTAACGCGCACAGTACAGCGCCCAGTCCGAACAGACCGAGACCGGATACGCAAAGACCCATGACAGCGCCGGATCTGAACGCGATTTTTAATGCCTTGTTCATGCCGGACTCTCTCGCGGCATTCGCGGTTCTTACGTTACCGAGCGTAGCGACCTTCATGCCGAAGAAACCGGCTAAAACAGATAACGCCGCGCCGCACAAATAAAGAACAGCGGTTGTCCAGTTTTGAAGCGCAAAACCAATTACTAAGAATAATACAACAACAACGATTACCATTGTTTTGTATTCTCTTGCCAGGAACGCCATCGCACCTTCTCTGATGTATCCGGCAATTTCCTTCATCCTGTCGGTACCCTCATCAGTCTTCTTGATCCATGATGCTAAACAGAAAGCAACAATCAGACCAATGACGGCCGCGACAACCGGAAAAATTTTTTCCATAATATAATACCTCCTACTCACGCCGAATAAGAGGCACGTCCTTCGTACCTCTTTTCATCGTGAAATATAATAAAAACAATTTAAGCAAACGCATGTTTCTCACAATTATTCCATTGTGACGATTACAAGAGAAAGCACTATGAACAATACAGCGCCGATAGCGGTCACTTTTTCCAGCAGTGCTTCATAACCTTTGCTCTTTTTCTTACCGAAAAGCTGCTCCGCACCGCCTGCGATGGAACCTGACAAACCGGCGCTGTTTCCGGACTGCAGGAGCACGCTGGCAATCAGAATCAGACTTGCAATTGCGAGCAAAATCATTAAGACAATCTTCATCTCATACCTCCTTGTAATTTTAACTTGTTAATTGTACCATACCTTGCCTGATAAAATCAAGCTAAAAGTTTACAATTTCATGAAATTTTAGCGGTTCCAGGCTGGCTCCGCCTACCAAAGCACCGTCGATTTCCTCTCCCTCCATGATCTCCGTCACATTTTCAGGCTTCACGCTGCCGCCGTACTGGATGATCACGCGGTCGGAGACCTCGTCACCGTACATTTCTGTCAAGGTATCCCGAATCAAAGAACACATCATATTCGCCTGAATCGGTGTTGCGGTTCTGCCGGTGCCGATAGCCCAGATCGGTTCATAAGCGATAACTACACGCTCTGCTTTTTCCGGCGGAATGTCATGCAGCGCGTTCTTTACCTGCTCGCTGACCAATTGGCGTTCATAGCCCGCGTCTTTTTGCTGCAGGTTCTCGCCCACACATACAATCGGTACAATTTTTGTTTCGAGCAGTGCCTTTACCTTGCGGTTTACAGTATCATCCGATTCATTAAAATACTGTCTGCGCTCCGAATGTCCGACGATACAGTAATCCACGCCGATTTCCTCGAGCATCGGAATCGAAATTTCTCCGGTAAAAGCGCCCTCCGCTTCATAATGCACGTTCTGCGCGCCGACGCCGATGCCGGTTCCGCGAAACGCTTCTACCAGAAACGGCAGCTGCGGATACGGAGCGCAAACGGCAACCCGCACGTCAGACGGCTGATATATTTTTTTGAATTCCTCCGCGAAGGCCCTGGCTTCCGCGATGGTTTTATACATTTTCCAGTTTCCTGCGATAAAAGGATAGCGCATAGAAAATTTCGCCTTTCTTTATTTAATAAACTTTTTCAAATGTTTCAAAGTTCTGATCAGCTGGCAGGTATAACTCATTTCATTATCGTACCATGCCACGATCCGCACCTCATAGATATGCGTGCCGCACTGCTGTGCCAGCGTTTGCGTCGCGTCAAAGAGCGATCCGTAGCTCATGCCGATAATATCCGAGCTGACCAGTTCCTCCTCCGTATAACCGAAGGACGCGTTGGCGGCGGCCTTCATCGCCGCGTTGATGCCCTCGACGGAGACACTGTCGGTCATGTCCTTGAGGGTAGCGTCCAAAATCGTGATGGAACCGGATGGAACCGGAACTCTCTGCGCGGAACCGATCAGTTTGCCTGCCAGCTCCGGAATGACCAAACCAATCGCTTTGGCCGCGCCGGTCGAGTTCGGCACGATATTGATCGCGCCTGCTCTGGCTCTGCGAAGATCCCCTTTTCTGTGCGGCCCGTCCAAAAGCATTTGATCGCCGGTATACGCGTGAATGGTCGTCATAAAGCCTGTGCGCACTTCCCGATAATCATTCAGAACCTTTGCCATAGGTGCCAGACAGTTGGTCGTGCAAGAGGCTCCGGAGATAATATGGTCGTTTTCGGTCAGCGTTTCATGGTTGACACCGTAAACAATGGTCGAAAGGTCATTGCCTGCCGGAGCCGAAATCAGCACCTTCTTGGCGCCTGCGTCGATATGTGCCTGTGATTTGGCTTTAGACGTATAGAAACCCGTACATTCCAAAACGACATCGATATTGAGTGCTTTCCATGGCAGATTGCGCGCGTCCGGTTCCTTGTAGACCGGAATATCCGCACCGTCCACTGTGATGGAATCTTCATCCCAAAGCACCTCGTGTCCATGGTACGCGCCCTGTGAGCTGTCATATTTTAAAAGATGCGCCAGCATCTTAGGGTCAGTCAGATCGTTGATTGCGACTACCTGCATCTCGGGATCTTCAAAGATCTTACGAAAAGCCAGTCTGCCGATACGTCCAAATCCGTTAATTGCTACTCTTACCATCCTTGTACCTCCTGCGTCTTTTCTGTGTCACGCGGCAAGCGCACTGCACGCGCCGCGGTGTCCTGTGTGCATGCCTATTTTTCCTCGATCACGGCAATGCCCGGAAGCACCTTGCCTTCCAAAAATTCCAAGGAGGCGCCGCCACCGGTGGAGATGTGGGTCATCTTGTCCTTCAAGCCGAACTGTTCACAAGCTGCCGCGGAGTCACCGCCTCCGATAATCGTCACAGCATCTGCCGCGGCCAGTGCTTCCGCGACGGCTCTGGTTCCACCGGCGAAATTCGGCATTTCGAAGACACCCATCGGTCCGTTCCAGACGATGGTTTTGGCCTGTGCGATCTCTGCCTTGAACAGTTCGATCGTCTTCGGGCCGATATCCATACCCATCATGTCAGATGGAATTTTATCGTTATCGAATACAGCAAATTCCGTATCATTTTGAAATTCCTTCGCGCAGACCGCGTCAACCGGAAGCAGAAGCTTTACGCCTGCTTGTGCTGCTTTTGCCAAAATTTGCTTTGCGAGTTCCAGGCTGTCCTGATCCAGAATGGATGTCCCGATTTCCAAACCCTCCGCTTTAAAAAACGTGTACGCCATACCGCCGCCGATGATCAGCGCATCAACCTTTTTGAGCAGGTTTTCGATGACCGGAATCTTATCCCCAACCTTCGCGCCGCCCATGATCGCGACAAACGGTCTCTCTGGGTTTTCTACCGCGTTTCCGAGGAACTGTACCTCTTTTTCAATCAGAAAGCCTGAAACACATGGCAGATAATCCGCGATTCCCGCTGTCGAAGCGTGCGCTCTGTGTGCGGTGCCAAAAGCATCGTTGACGAAAATATCCCCCAGCGATGCTAGTTCTTTCGCAAAACCCGGATCATTCTCGGTTTCTTCCTTGCGGAAGCGTACATTTTCCAAAAGCATGACATCGCCCTCCGCGAGCGCTGCCGCTGCCTGCCGCGTTTTTTCGTCCACCACGCGATCCGATGCGGCGAAAACCACCTGTTTGCCCAAAAGCTTCGTAAGTCTGTCCGCTACCGGCTGCAAGGTAAATTCTTTTTTCAGTTCACCCTTCGGTCTTCCCATATGGGACATCAGGATGACCTTCGCGCCATGCTCCGTCAGATAACGGATTGTCGGCAGTGCCGATACGATACGGGTATCGTCGGTAATCTTACCGTCCTGCATCGGTACGTTGAAGTCGCATCTGACGAGAACGCGCTTCCCTTTTACATCAATGTCTCTGACTGTTTTTTTCATAAATCTCTTCTCCTTTTCATTTACTTATGTACATGATGTACGCGGATTTATTCACAGTCGATCTGATGCATGTATTTGAGCATATTCAAGAGATTGCTGGAGTAACCGAATTCGTTGTCATAGTAGGCGATCAGCTTGAAAAAATGGTCATTCAGTTCAATGGTCTGTCTGGAGTCAAAGATGGAGGTATGGGAATCTCCCACAAAGTCACCGGAAACCACTTCATCATCGACATATTCCAAAACGCCTTTCAGATAAGTCTCGGAAGCTTCTTTGATCTTCTGTCTGAGCTCCGGACCACTCGTCGGTGTATTCAATACCACGTTGACATCGATCACGGAAACATCCGCAGTCGGTACACGATAAGAAATACCTGTCATTTTGCCCTGGAGAGACGGAATAACCAGCCCGACGGCTTTGGCCGCGCCCGTTGTGGACGGAATCACATTGCCGAAGACACTGCGGCCTGTTCTCCAGTCCTTGAGAGATTTGGCATCGACAACCTTCTGCTTCGCGGTCGCCGCGTGAATGGTGGACATCAGGCCTTCCTTAATCCCGTAATGATCTTCGATCACCTTCATCAGAGGCGCGAGACAGTTAGTCGTACAGGACGCGTTAGAAACGACCTTCATATCCGAATGGTAGTTCTCGTGATTTACGCCGTAAACGAAGGTTGGTGTATCTTTATCCTTTGCCGGCGCGGAAATAATGACATGCTTCGCGCCTGCTTCGATGTGATCCATCGCTTTTTCGGTCGTAACATAAGCACCGGTACAGTCAATCACATAATCGACACCTGCTTCTTTCCACGGGATCTCCAGCGCGTCGGAACAGGAAAACACATCCACATGTTTGCCGTCAATGTATATTCCGGACTGGTCGTGATCTAAACTCTTTGGGAATCTGCCAAAAACGGTATCGTATCTGAGCATGTAAACCATGTACTCCAGATCCGCGTTTCTCAAATTGATCGCTCTGATCTCAATCTCCGGCATTTCCATCGCCGCGCGGATCACAACACGTCCAATTCTTCCAAAACCGTTGATTCCTACTCTAATCGCCATTTTCATTCTCCTCCTAAATCTCTTTGAATGACTCTTTGATTTTATTTGTTTATGTTTTTAAAATATATTAATATCTTCTTCTCTTGGAGGAAGATAAAATATTCATACCTTCTCTGTATTTTGCGACCGTCCGTCTGGAAATCTCGATGCCTTTTCTGCTGAGAATTTCCACCATATCCTGGTCACTGTAAGGCTTCTTCGGATCTTCTCCGTCGATGATCTCCTTGATAAAGGATTTGATGCTGTTGGACGACATGCCCTCACCATCAGCGCCTGTCACACCGCTGGAAAAGAAATATTTGATTTCAAACACACCGCGCGGCGTCTGCATATATTTGCCGTTGATGGAACGGCTGACTGTAGACTCGTGAATATCAAGCGCTTCCGCGACCTGTTTGAGTGTCAAAGTTTTTAAATATTTAGGACCCTTGTCCAAAAACTCCTTCTGGTAATCCACGACAGCCTGCGCGACATTATAGATCGTTTGCTTGCGCTGTTCAATGCTGCGGATCAGCCAAAGCGCCGCATTGTATTTATCACTCAGATACTTGGAAAGTTCCTCATCATGCGGAGCCTCTTTGGCGATTGTCGAATAATACGGGCTGACCATCAGCCGCGGCACGGCTCCGTCATTGGTCACGACATGGTAATCCCCGTCGATTTTCTCTACGGTCACATCCGGCACGATGTATTTGACATTCTCTCCGGATGAAAACTGACGTCCCGGCTTCGGTTCCAAAGTCCGGATCAAGTCAGAAATCAACTGTACCTGCGGAATCGTCAAGCCGGTCGCTTTCGCTACTTTGTTCAGCTTATTATCCCCAAGATCTGCCAAATGATTCAAAATAATATATTCAACGGAGTCCTCTAAAAGTCCCTTGACTGCAAGCTGAATAATCAGACATTCCTCCAGATTTCTCGCTCCCACACCGGCAGGCTCAAAGGTTTGAATTACGTCCAGCACATGCTCGACTCTGGCAAGCGGAACTTGAAAACACTTCGCCACGCGGCCGATATCAACGGTTAAATAACCGTTGTCATCGATAGCTTCAACCAAATATCTGCCTATTTTGAGATCGCAGCCCTTTAACTTGGAAAACGTCAATTGCAGAAGCAGGGAATCCTCCAAGGTCTCCTCTTTGCTGACGAACTGCTCGAAAGAAGTTTCTTCGTGATCTTTGGAATATTCCCACTGTCTGTAGCTGATATCATCATATTCCGCTTCTTTGACCTTTTCACGCAGATCGATGTCAGACTGTTCCGCCTCCTTCTTGTCCAAGGTCTCGGTCTTGGAAACCTCTAGTTCCCTTTTGTTGTCATCGTTTCCCTCATATTCCAGTACCGGGTTCTGCATGAGTTCGTTCTGCACAAAGGAATCCAACTCCTGCGTATTGAACTGCAAAATCTGAATCGCCTGAATCAGTTCCGGGGTCATGGTCAGCTTTTGGGTTTGTTCAATTGTTAAATCATATCCTAGCTTCATCCTACACCTCGAATAAAAACACCATAAAACTCTTATGCAATTATTATACCAAAGAACATGCCCTATTTCAAGCCCGGAAAACCCAACTGTCTCAGAGCTTCAAATAAAATAATGTTCGCGGAATTTGCCAGATTAAAAGACCGCAGACGCGTATCTTCGCTCATAGGAATTCTGATTGCCGTTTCCGCGTGCGCGGCGATAAAATCCCGCGGCAGTCCCGCTGTCTCCTTACCGAACAGAAACATGTCCTCGTCTTGATATCGCGGCTCGGTATAGATTTGCCCACCCTTGGTTGTCGCCAGGAACAAGCGTCTGTCTCCGCGGCCGTATTCTTGCATAAACGCTTCTAAACTTTCATGCACCTCGAGTTTTACAAACGGCCAATAATCCAGTCCCGCGCGCTTCAGGCTCTTGTCATCGATGCAAAAGCCCAGTGGTTTGACCAAATGCAGCACGCTGCCGGTCGCCGCGCAGGTTCTCGCGATATTGCCTGTATTCGGCGGTATCTCGGGTTCTACAAACACAATATGTAATGCCATCTTCTCTCCTATCTATCTCGTAAATGACGCGTCTTGCGTTTCACGAATTTTTTCCACTCACACTATCATAACAAATTTTTAAAAAAAATAAAGAGAATTTCATGACAAAGTTAAAAAAATATTATATAATGATTCCTGCGATTATACAAAATTCAGATCGTAATCACGGAGGAACATACATGAAAAAACTCAATGTCGGCATTTTAGGCTTCGGCACCGTCGGCGGCGGAGCTTATGAAATTCTTACAAAAAATCATGATTTAATCACACAAAGAACCGGCGTTTCCATTGATGTCGTCAAGGCTCTAGTCCGCAGAAAGCGCGACGGGATCCCCGCGCATCTGACCACCGAAGACCCGGACGATATTCTTAAGAATCCCGCGATCGACGTCGTCGTGGAAACGATGGGCGGAATTGAGCCGGCAACCTCTTTCATGCTGCAGGCGATGGAGAACGGCAAACACGTCGTCACAGCGAACAAAGCCGCAGTAGCAGCAAGTTATGAGAAACTGCAGGCCGCTGCCGTGAAGAATCACGTCAAGCTTTTGTTTGAGGCCAGCGTCGGCGGCGGGATTCCGGTTTTGACCTCTATTCAGAACGCGCTGCAGGGCAACGCATTTTTGGAGGTCATGGGTATCGTCAACGGCACCACAAACTATATTCTGACAAAAATGACCGAAGACGGCTCGGACTACGCGGATGTTTTAAAAGACGCGCAGGCTAAAGGCTTCGCAGAAGCTGATCCAACCGCCGATGTGGAAGGCATCGACGCAGCGAATAAACTTTCTATCCTAATCGCCCTGCTCTTTGATCAATATATTCCGCCGCAGGAGATCCCGACGACCGGTATTTCGAAGATCACCGGTGCAGAGATTGCAGCTGCGGCATCCGAGGGCTGCAAGCTCAAACTGATTGCGCACGCTTCCATCGATGCAGATGGTAATGTCACTGCCAGTGTTGCGCCGGAAAAGCTGCCGGTTTCTCACCCGCTGGCCGGTGTCAGCAATGAGTATAATGCGGTTTATGTGACAGGAGACATGGTCGGAGACGTTATGTTCTACGGCAAAGGCGCCGGTGCCCTGCCGACAGGCAGCGCAATAGTCGGTGACATCATCAGCATTGCAAAAAGCATATAAATTTCATTCATCATCAGAATCGATATCGACGCGATTCGTAAAAATACATTTAAATACCTACGGAGGATAATTTCAATGAGTTTATACAAACAATGGTTAGACCTGATGGAAGGTCAGACAGATGAAACGTTTGAAGCGTTCTGGAAAGAATACAGCGAGACCGAAACACGCGTCTACGCGCACATTTTAGAGAGTAAGGAGCCGCGCCTTACGGGCAAGTTTTCTGAGCTGGCCGCAAAATTCGAGGCAGATCCGGTCATTTTCATGGGATTTTTGGACGGCATTCAGACAAGCCTGAACAATCCGTTTGAGTTAGATGCTGTGACCGAGGATACGGACATTGATCTTGACATTGATTTTGAGAAGCTTTATTTCAATATGCTCAAGGCTGACGCGGACTATCTGTACACGCTGAAAGCATGGGAAGGCATCTTCTCAGAGGATAAGATCATGCAGATCATCAAGGACTTCAAGCGCTCCAAGATTGTCCACAAGGAAAAGGAGCCAGGCAGAAACGATCCATGTCCTTGCGGCAGCGGCAAAAAATACAAAAAATGCTGCGGCGCGAACAAATAAAAAATCAGAAATTTAAAGGGACGGCGTACATAATCCGATACGCCGTCCCTTCTCTTTTGGCATGTATTGCTGAAATTCGTAAAGCTTAGATTCCTATTGCGACAGCGACGCAAATCATGACGCACTGCAGCAGGAACATCATACCGAACAGCGGCGTAATGAATTTGTACCATCTGTTCAAGCCAACACCCATGATACCGCATTCTGTCGCAACGGCGGTCGGCCAGAACATATTGGAGAAGCCATCTCCGAACTGGAACGCGATAACCGCGACTTCTCTGGACTGTCCAATCAGATCTGCCACAGGTGCCAAGATCGGCATGGTTACAACCGCTTGCCCGGAACCGGACGGAATAAAGAAGTTAACCAGATTCTGAACCACTACCATGCCGATCGCGTTTACAGACTCCGGAAGCTGCGACACAACATTCGCAAGCGCGTTTACACAGGTATCGATGATGTTTCCGTCAGTCATAACAATGGAAACACCTCTGGCCATGCCGACGAGCATCGCGCCGAACAGCGCGCTCTTCGCGCCCGCAACGAACATGTCCGCGATTTCGTTGCTTTTGAGTCTGTAAATCAGACAAGTCAGAACCATAAATACCAAAAACAAAGTCGCGATCTCTCCCAGATACCAGCCCTGGAGAATAATGCCTAAAATCAAAATCACAATCAAAGCAATGAATCCCAGCAAGGCAAGCTTATGCTGGTTCGAAAAATGCGCGTTCATAATTTCCTCTTTGGAACCCAGGTTCTCGGTTCCTTCCAACGCGTTCGCGTCTCCGTACATGACGCTCTTTGTCGGATCCTTACGGATTTTATTCGCGTAGCGCATGACATAGGCGACAGCCAATACCTCAAAAAGTACAAAGCATGCAATACGGAACGCCAGCAGCTTCGGTGTAACTAAATCCACCTCTGCAACCGCGGAAGCGACGCCGATGGTAAACGGATTCAGCGTTGCTGCCGCGAAACCTGTCGCGACACCTACGAATACAATCGCGCCGCCGACGATACGGTCATATCCGAGCGCGATGGCGATTACGATAAAGGCCGGAATCAGCGCGTATGTCTCTTCGAACATACCAAAGGTCGTGCCGCCAAGACCGAATAAGAGCATAAATGCCGGAATAATCAATACATCTTTGTCTCCGAGCGTACGGAGTAAATAGCCGGTCAACGCGTTCAATGCGCCTTTGCTGGAAAGCACGTTGACGTAAGCGGCCGCAAAGAGAATGAAAAAGATGATATCAGCAGCGTCACAAAAACCGTTAAATACGCTTTCCAGGAAGCCGGTAATGCCTACCGGCGTATCTTCGATATATTCAAAGCTTCCGGGCACAACGAGATTTCTTCCAAGTTCTTCATCATATACACGCTCAAAGCTTCCCGCGGGGACAATCCATGTAGCGACAGAACAAATCAAGATGATGATCAGCAACAGCACATACGGATTGGGATTCCATGTTTTTTTCTCTTTCTTTTCCATGTTTCGCCTCCAATCATTTGGTCGTTAAATAAGCAATAAAATAAGTAACGTCATGATTTCTATTTCAGCAATACAATTCCGTATAAAATCATAAACCCTGTGGTAAGCACAGGGTCAAGATTTTTTTTGATTTTTTAGCGGCAGTAATGCAGCGCTGTTATCGCGTAAACCAGCGCTGCTTTTTGCAGCTGCTTGATTTCAATACATTCGTGAATGGAATGTGCCACGCCAAGCTGCCCCGGTCCCAGGATGATACAGGTCATATCCGTCTGACTGGTCATAAAGCCGGCATCCGTCCACGCAGGAAAAACCGAAAGCGGGATTTCGGCATCTGTCATGCTGCTCTCATGCCGCAGTTCCTGTTCTCTGCGCAACGCTGTTTTTGCGCTCTGTACCAGTGGATTCTCAGGATCAGTCGCGAATGGCAAATGCGGCATATCATTCGCGCCTTCAAAGACATCACGGATGACAGCGTGAAACCGCGGATCTTCTTCCTTCAAGCGCCGCGCGAGTTCTTCCAGCTCCTCGTAAACCTGCGCGATACTTTCCTCCGGCACGCATCGGCGATCCAGCTTCATCACACATTCTCCCGGCACAGTGCTTGGCTGGTCACCGCCCGTAATCGTTCCGATATTGATTGTCGGCTCCCCGAGAATCGGATGCCGTCTTGATTCGAGAACCGGTATGTACTCCTCATAGATCCGGTTTACAAAACGGCTTGCCATTTGAATGGCGTTAATCCCGTTCTTACGGTCTCCGCCATGTACTTTTTTACCCTCGATCGTAACTTCAATCCATTCCAGACCCTTGTGGCCCAGCTGAATGATCATTTCCCCCGGTTCACCGATGATCGCACCGTCGGTATGTGGACCATGCTGAATCAGATATTTTACACCTTTTCCGAGCTCTTCTTCATCAGCAACGCCGGTAAAGTATAAATCGCCGTCCAATTCGATTCCCGCGCGTTTGATAGCCGTCATCGCCGCCATCATCGAGGCCAGCGGACCTTTCATATCACAGGCGCCCCTGCCGAACACCTTTCCGTCCGCGATACGTCCCGAAAAAGCGTCTTTAAAATCGTAAGCAGGCACTGTGTCCATATGCCCGGAAAGCATCAGGGAACGTGCGTGCTGCGGATCTTTTCCCGGGATCTTTGCCGTCACGTTATAGCGCCCCGGTTCGATCTCGATGACCTCGTTCTCAATGCCCTCAGCGGTAAAGTGATCGCCGATATACCGGGCGATCTCCCGTTCCTGCTCTTCCATAAAAGAATAGCTCGGGATCTTGACCATCTCGGATGTCAGATTCGCCACATCGATCTTCGCAAGCTCTTCCAGCAGTCTTTGTTCCGTCTTCATGTTGTCACCTCGCTTCGAAATTGCAGCAGAAGATCCTCTGCTGCAATCCTGCGTCTCCTTCTTCTAATCCAGTTTGTAAATTTCGCTCTTGTCGTAAGCCGTCTGCTTCGGCGTCACGATGATACCGAGCTGTTCGCATTTTCCGTCCTTGTCATAATCGTGCCATCTGGTCTCGAATTCTACTTTCGGGATGTATGTATAGACACCGGCAGTCGACGGATCCATGAAGTAAAGGTTCGCGTCATCATAGCCGATCACGACTGCATAATGGCCGGATTCATAGTCTTCCGCGTAAATTTCCGGATCTCCCCATGCCTGGAACGCGCAGATGACAAGCTTGCCCTCATCCAGGCAGGCCATCAGATCGTCAATCGTCATCTCCATCTTTGCTTCCGCCTCAAAAATCCGGTTGTTTTCTTCCTCATAGTAAACGCTGTTCAGATAGTCGACGATGCTGTGATAGTTTGTTCCGTCCTCCGGCGTGGAGCCCAGAGTCACGGCCAGACGGTCTTCCCTTACATCAAAGTCATAACCCGCATAGCGCAGGATCGACATCGTGCAGGTCACGCCGCAGGTGTAAGAAGACGCCTGACGGTACAGCGGCACTTCCAAGAACACGTCCGGTGAAATGTCTTTCATGCTGATGTGGTCCATGCCCCAGTCATAGAAATCATTGTTCGGTTCCGGCGTCTCGGCGTCTGCGTCCATACCGCCGCTGTCTGCAGTACATGCGCAGAGCATCACGGACATCAGGCAGATGGTCAAAAGGATAACTGCAAACTTTTTCATAAGATTTCCTCCTTGCTCTTACGTTAGTTTTTTATTATGTGGGAAATATCGTTTCGATATTTCCGGAATAACGACAAAAGCACCTTGCGGAGCGGCGCTCATCTATGAGCGCCATGTGCACATAGAAATCTTTGATTTCGTTATGTGCACTTTTGCCCCAACAGGATCGCTTCCTGATACAGATACGCGGTGTAGATCTCCGCGCCCAAAAGGAAGCTGTCCACCGAGATTTCTTCGTTTTCCATATGCGCGCAGTCCAAATCCTCCGGAAACACCGGTCCCCAGCTGACAAAATTCGGAATCATCTTGGCATAGGTGCATCCGGGCGCAGGCAGGAATTCGCACTTTTTGCCGTAAGATTCATAAACATCTTTCATGCGCGTGAGCCAGGGCTGATGTTCATCGACAAAGATCGGCGACAGATTTTCTTTGATATGGATCTCATAATGATAAACGTCTTTTTCCTGTTCAAAGGCCGCCAGAATATTCTCGTTTGGGATGTCAAACGCCTGCCGAATATTAAAATTGATACTGACGCGCTTTCCATCCTGTTTGAGAATTGTCGGCACGATCGTGGTCGGCAGCGCCGGGCCGTCGTTCTTTACGCGTGAGTCTTTTTCAAGCGGAAGCAAGGAGGCATAGCACCCTTCCGGAAAAAAATCACAGAGGAATCTAGCAAAGTCCGGTTTTGGTTCCGGCAGTGCTGCCGCCATTTTGAGCATCGCGTTCTCACCGAGCTCCGGCGTGGAGCTGTGCGCAGCCTTACCCTGAAAACGCCGGATTTGTCCACAGCAGACAAACTCCGCTTCTGACGGCACGCTGTTCTCGGAGGAACCGCTGCGAAACGCTTCGCAAGTCTCCGGCAGTTCCTGCGTGAATTCCAAAACCACATCCATATAGCCGTTTTCGACATGAAAGATTGGGAAGTTGCCATCCGGTGAGTAGCCATAATCCGGCAGCGGGAATTCCTCTTTAAAATGAACCATATCAGTCCATACGGATTCCTCACTGCTGCCTACAATCAACTGAATTTTTCGCTGAAACTTCGGCACCTGTTCCAGCAGGAATTTCATTGCGTAAAGGCTCACAATGACCGGTCCCTTATCATCTACAATACCCCGCCCGTAGAACATCCCGTCTGTCTCTGTCAGCGTAAACGGCTCATAATTCCAAGCCGCGAGGCTGCCCTCATCTACCACATCCACATGTGCCAGAATTCCTATGATTAATTTCTTCATTCCTATCGTTAACCCTTCTATCTCCGGTTCCTGCTGTTTCTCCAGGATTCTTACTGTTTCCTTAGGTTTCTACCGCTTTCTTAAGTTTCTGCTGTTTCCTTAGGTTTCTACCGCTTTCTGATCTTTACTATCTACGATACTATATTTTCGCCGATTTTCCAACTGTTTTATCTTGCGGTTGTCATTGCAAATCCGCTTATAGATAGGCTATAATCATAGCATACTTTCCATCTTTCCATTAACAGGAGGAGTTATGATTAAATTAATTGCAACCGACATCGACGGTACGCTTCTAAAAGACGGTACTCTGATGATCGATCCGGAATATATGACCGTAATTGAAAAACTGACTTCAAAAGGAATCATCTTCGTTGCCTGCTCCGGC
>OLSK01000514.1_pt1 | contig 34346 bp, 24 predicted proteins | sample 1672781 | NCBI WGS metagenome assembly OLSK01 (sample SAMEA3136723, study PRJEB25190) | human gut metagenome | biome: human gut; feature: human-associated habitat; material: faeces | place: Austria | collected 2013 | reverse complement strand
TTTCTCTCCAATTTCTCAAACCTAAACGACTATTGTCTCGACCTCACTCTATGAATAAAGGCAGACTATTTCATGTTTTCTAAATAGTCCAATGCATCTTGTACTGTTTTTACAGGAACGATTTTCATTGATGAATTGAGTTCTTTCGCTGCTTTTTTTGCTTCCTCATAATTTGATTGTAACTCTGGGTATTCTTTTTTCATTTCCTTAGAAATCTCATCATCTGGTGCAAAGAATACTTCGACACCTGCTTGATCTGCACTAGCAACTTTTTTGTCGATCCCACCGATCCGACCAACTTCCCCTGCACTATTGATAGTGCCGGTCCCAGCGATTTCTTTGCCTTGACGAAGATTCTTTCCTGTCAATTGTTCATAGATCTCAAGTGTAAACATCAAACCGGCAGATGGTCCGCCAATCGATCCTGAATCAATCGTTACTTGTGTATCAGATTTGATGGCTGTATGATCTGTCAAAGTGATTCCGATACCTGCTTTTTTATCAGTTGGAAGTTTGATCAGTTTCCCTGAAGTTTCCTTTTCTGTCCCATTATGCAGATAGGTGATGCTGACAGTGTCCCCTACTTTTTGACTCTTCACATACTCCATAAATGCTTCTGCACTCTTAAAGCTTTGTCCATCAACTTTTGTCACTGTATCTCCTACAGATAATTTACCGTAGAAATTAGAGTTTTTCTCTACACTCATGACGTAGACACCTTTAAACTCCATCTCATAAGGGAGCTTTGCTAACTTCAATGCTTGCTCGATTGCTGCATTTTGAGAGGATTCCATGTAATAACGCTGCATCTGATTGTATTCTTCATTCGTCGCACCACCAGTCAACTCTTCTTCACTGATCAAGTCTTCAAATTTAGATAATTTTGCTTTTACTGCAAGAAAACCTGTTGCTTTGCGAATGCCGACAGAAGTCAAAGAGAATGAACCAGATGCTTTATCCTGTTGATCATTCACTGTGATCAGTTCCTTTAAGTTGATCGTTGCTCCTGGTGACTCTACATAGTAAGGCAGGGGAACGACTACGAAGCCAACGATAAAGATTCCCAGAAAAATAACAAGAATCGTTTTTAACCACTTTTTAAAGTTCATTAGATTCACGCTTTCTAGCTAATGCTTCGTTGATTGCATCTGGTAAATATTCTGTTACATCTCCGCCAAAATAAAGAACCTCTTTCAATAAACTAGAACTGATATGACTATATTTTGGTTCAGCTAATAAAAGGACGGTTTCAAGTTCGTTAGACAAATGATGATTCATCTGTGCGATATCTCTTTCATATTCAAAATCTTTGATATTGCGAACTCCTCGGATCAACACAGTTGCACCCAATTCTTTAGCTGTCTCTACCGTCAATTGACTTTCCTGATGAACGACTCTGACATTCGGAATATGTAGGACTGACTGTTTGATCAATGCCACTCGTTCCTCAGCAGGAAATAGGCTTTTCTTTGAGGTATTCACAAACACGCCAATCACTACTTCATCAAATAGTTTCGCTGCTCGTTCAATCGTATTCAAATGTCCATTTGTCAATGGATCAAAGCTTCCTGGAAATAGCGCTCTTTTCATCTATCGTCCTCTTTTCGGTATATTGTCACAGAAGTGATTCCGTAAGTTTGTTTTCTGATTTGCTCGAAACAAGTGATTTTTTCTGGCAATTCCACTGCTTTGTCTGTTTCACAGACAATGACAGCTTCCTCTTTGAAAAGATCAAGTGCCGACATTTTTTCGATTTGTTCGATGATCTGTTGTTTAGCATAAGGTGGGTCAAGAAAAAGATAGTCAAACTTTTTCCCAAGTTGCGCTAATTTTTCGATTGCTTTGTCTGCATCAAGTTTCAGCGTAGTAAATTTTTCTGGCTCTTTTGTTATTGCAATATTTTCTTTGATGATTTTCAACGCTTGGTAGTTTTTATCTACACAAACAGCATGCGAGCAACCTCGAGATACTGCTTCGATGGCTAAACCACCACTTCCGGAAAACAAGTCTAATACTTCTTCTCCATCGAAATAAGGGCCAATCATATTGAATATTGATTCTTTTACTTTATCTGTTGTCGGACGTGTGTTAGGCCCAGACAGGCTCTTCAAGCGCCGTCCTCCATACTCTCCTGAAATGACTCGCATTTACTCACTCCTCTTAAAATCGTACTGCTACTAGTATACCAAAAAAAGCGAAAAAAAAACTTGGATTCCCATTAAATTAGTGGAAACAACAAGTATATTACTCACACCTATGGCAATTACGAATATGTGATTCTTCGTAGAACAAGGTTTCATATTATCTTTCCTCTTTCATCAAACGTTACCGTAAACTAGACATTTAGAACGAACATATTACACGATTATTAGCAGTGGATTCATCTCCTATGTATTCTCTCATCCTTTTCCAAAAACTAGTATGGGTTCAATCAACGATAAGATCAAAATTTTCAAATGGGTGGTTCTAAAGCAAAAAGCCATTAGCTAGAATCACTTTTTCTGTCTATGAAACTGCGATACATTTTTTACAATATACAGACAATTTCAGTTTCTTGTCATTATATTGTCTTGACTTTTCCATTAAAATAACTAAACTATATTTAAGTCTTAGAACTAGTTACCATTCTATCAAGGGTGGTGAGCTGATTTACTCCCAGCAAATAAAGAATTATATCATAACTATTGGCTAATTGGTTTTCTGTCATTAAGTAGATGCGTCGATAATTCCAATGAGACAAAAGCTATGGCTAAAGTTAAAACTGATACTAAATTTAAAAATGAAGGTCTCCAGTAATCATTTAATGTTTCAGAAAGTGGAAGAAACTACGTAAGAGTCAAACAGCAGTTTCTCGTCACTTTCGACTCTCGCTCTAGACTTCGTCGATTTAGAAATACCTTCAAAATGAAAGGAGCGAAAGTCTCTGACAATATTACATCAATCAAAAAAAGAACTTCTACGATCATCTTTGGCGCTCAAATCTACATCTCATAATTCTGAACATACCGCTATGATCGATACAATACCGACATAAGAAATTTAAAACATAAGTCTTAAGCTTTACAAGACAAGATTATTTTAAAGAAAAATCTAAACATCAAGCGAGGTATCCCTATGGAAATTGACAGTTATCTAAATCCGAACATCCACTTAATTATTTTTTGTGTACTTTTATTTCTAAACTTTTTTCTTGCGATTCTTCGAGGCAGAAGAAACAAAACCAGAATAGATGAACAAAATGCTTTATTAAAAGAGAGATATCCCGATTTATCTGATAAGGATTTGAAATACAGACAAGAGTGTATTAGAGCCTACTTTAAAATTTATTTTACCGGTTATTCTAATTTTAAACTCGTAATTTTTTTAACACTCTTGCTATTTATTACAGTTGGAGTAGGGATAGGATTAATCATTTCCGATAATTTTATTGGCGAGTATATCAGTTTAGGATTACTCTTCATCTACATCTCAGTGATCGCTTTGTCTACACCAAAGCCTGATAAAGAACATGCATTCTGGATGGATTATTTGGAAACCCACCCTGATAACCCATTGATGGTTGTTTTACGTCCTCTTGAAACAATGAATAAAGTGGTTCGATCAGTCAGACTATTAGGTATTTTAAATCTTATTTGTGGCCTCTACGCGTTTTTTATAGCCTATTTGATTTCTTATCTATATTTTTAGAGCTGCATATCCTCAATCCTTTTCTCAAAAAATGATAGAGATAAGATAGACACTCCTTTTGATCAATGAATCGTTACAGCTATTCATTTAGTCAAAAGGAGTTTTTTAGTTTCGCAAAATTTACAATAACGCTTTTTTGGCTTTGTTATGGCACAGTCTTCGTGTTCTTTCCCTAAAAAAAGATCCATACGTGTGTTCATGTTCCTTTTAGTGATTCCTCGAAAGACAAAAAAACCGTGAGACAAAAACAAGAAATGCTTTTGCCTCACAGTCTAAACATGCACAAATGATGGAAACAGGAGTAACTGCTTTGAGAATAAGTCAAGCTTATTTCTCAGAGTTGAATCCTGCTATTCCACCCTTCTAAATTTATTTTTCGTGTTGCTTTCTTCGTAGATAAGTGGCTCCAACGATAACTAGAACAAGGATCACCCCTCCAATGATCATGATCATGCTTTTAGTCTCACCAGTTTTCGGATAATATCCTTTTCCAGATTGCTGGTGCTTGGTAGACTGATCCGGTTTGATTGATTGATCCGATTTGGTCGATTGAGTCGTTCTACTTTGAGTATTCGCACTATTTTTTACTACTACCTCCATTTGTTTGGGTTTACCGTTGTGTTTCGTTGGGATCGTAAATCCAACTAGCTTATCTGACAATTGGTAGCCCTCTGGCGCTTTAGTTTCTTTAAAGAAATACTTTCCAGGTGCCAAATCGTTTAGCGCTAGTTTTCCTTCCTCGTTCGTCTTAAGTTCTTTACGCAAGACTGTTTCCTTGCTATCAAGTAATTGAAATTCCGCATTCGCCAAATATTTGTTGCTATCCTCAGCGTCGATTTTTATTAGTTCAACTCCGCCTTGGTAGTTTACAAAATTAGCAGTCACTGCCGCTGGCTTTCCTGCCGATGTTGTATCAATGGTAAATGGTAACGGTTGGGTGTTGAGCATGTACCCATTTGGCGCTTTGGTTTCGACAAATTGATACGCGCCAGGAGCAAGATTTTTAGCTGTAACTTTCCCATTCTCGTCAGTCACTAAATTTGTTTGGACTGTTTTTCCACTACTCGTTTGGACTTCAAAGATAGCATCTGGTAATAATTCCCCAGATTCAGATTTCTTTGTTACTGTCGCAGTTCCTTGATAATTGATCAATGCTTTGCCATCATTCAACTGGATTGGTGCCTCATTGCCAGTTGCTATTTGAGGAATTTCAAAAGCAATTTCTTCCGTATTCAAGTAGTAGCCTTCTGGTGCTTTGCTTTCTTTCAATTTATACTTCCCTGGGGCTAGGCCAGTTAGATTCAACTGTCCATTATTATCTGTAATATAAGATTTTTGATTCCCATAATCACTAAAATCACCTGTATTTAGTTTTGCATGTTGCAAATTGAACTGGGCACCAGCAAGAGTTTTACCTGCCTCATCGGTTTTCTTCAATACGGCTGAACCTTGGTAGTTTTTTAGCGTCAATACGCCATCTGAGACCACTTGATCGTTTACGAAAACATTTCGTGTATTGTCGGCATTTTTCTTTACTTCAAAATCGATCGGTGTTTGATTGATTTGGTACCCCTCCGGTGCCATTGATTCGCTGATTTGATATTGGCCGTCGCTAAGACCTGATAAATCTACGCCTCTTTCTCGCGCTGCAAAAGTCTGTACGGAAACATAATTTGGTGCTTCTTTAGTTCCTTTATTTTTTAACAAACTAAATAATCCGCCAGATAGTGGCTTCCCTTCTCCATCTGTTTTATTAAAAATTAATTTGATTGGTTCATTTTTAATCAAAGTAGTCAATGGAGTGCTGTCCGTATTGATCGATACTTTTTTTCCTACTAGTAGCTCAGGAGAAATTGTATAACCTTCTGGTGCTTCGATCTCCTTGACAGAGTATTCATATATTGGACTAGTAGCAATCAAATTACCAAATATGGCCATTCCTTGCTTGTCTGTTGTTACTTGGTAAATGATATCGGATTGGTTGGTCTTAGTATTTTTTCGTAGCAATTGTAAAACAGCATTAGGAACGACTCCCCCCTGCCCATTTTCCTTTTGAACAATGATTTTTCCTTTTGTTCCATACGCTAAACCATCGGACTCTTGAATAGTCACTTGAACATCTTTCTTTGTGTCTTTCCCAGGTAATTCAGCACCCTCACTTGAAATGATGGCATCATTAGTGACCGTTTCAGTTTTAGATGTAAAATTCGGTTCAGTTTCATAAACCAACACATACGGTTTTTCGATTACTCCGTTTAAAAACTCGTTCTCATGATTTGGATCCTTTTTTTCTTTGATACCGGACATATCTACAGTAAATGTTTGTTGTCCTACAGTCGAGTCAGTATCGATCTGAACTTTGTATTGATTGGTCGGCACGGGCTGATCTGGCTCCACAGTGATCGAACTGCCCGTTCCTGAGTATTTTCCTGTATAAAGTTTGAAGCTGCTTGCTTTTATGAATTGATTCGCACTTGGTTTGTCTTCAACTTTAACGTTTGATAGCCATGATTGATTTGGATTGATCACCAATCGCCAATCAACTTTACCAGTTTGTGCATTGTATTTTCCATCTTTTAAAATAGATTGTCCGCCGAACGCCACGGAGACTGAAGCGGGTAAATCTTGTTTAATCCCCTTGACATCAACATTTGCCACATTGCTATACGTAGATTGATCGTACACAATCTGATTTTTCAAAGATGTTTTGAACTGGATCTGAAAGACCATTGGAGCCCCTGTCACGTTCCAGCCTTGAATGTACTCTTCATCTGTACCCAGATCTATAGTTAATGTTCCTTGGTTATCGCTGGTTGGTGCTGGGTCAGTTACTTTAAGATAGTTTTTCCCCACCTGATTGCCTTTATAGGGATCACTGGTAGTTGCCTGAAACTGCCCGTTATGATTGATTGTTCCTCGTGTTACCTCTAATGAATTCGGTTCATAGACTTGATTTCCAGTGATTGGGTCATGAAAATAAATTCTTGATACCCCTAAGTTATTATAGTTGGTCACGATCGTCCATGTGAATTCTTTCGTTGCTGGATCATAGCTGCCAAACTTCATTCCTTGTTGTGTTTCTTGAGTGTTTGTTTTAAACTCTGCACTGCTGGAAGCTTCATAGGATTCACCGTTATTGTCAAAATTAACTTTGATTGTATTCGCATAATTAATACTCGTATTTGGTTCTTCGAACTCTTCATTAAACTGATTATAGGAGACATAATATTCCATTTGGAACTGATGTCTCGTCTTTGCGTAGCTGTTTTGGAATTTTATCTTAAAATCCGTATATCCTTTTTGAGACTCAGTTAAATGCACAGAAAGAACATAGTCAGCTGTAGTTTCATCCCCTATCATGTTCAGTACATTTCCATGCACATCCAAAAATTGGACTGCTCCTGTCAAAATGTGATCATTTTCTGAGACATCACGGATAATCACCCCATAGTCTGATTGCTTGTCTGGTACTTTTACTTTAGTTGGAAAAATTACATACCCCTCATCTGTGTAGCTCATTGTATCAGTAAAAAGGGCATTTTCCAGTTCATACTTATTTTTATTTATATCAACCACATAATGAGCTGATTTCCTTCCTACATCAAGTGTTGGTTTATTTTTGATGATTACTTGTTGTGTAGGGTTCGCTTGGACTTCTGCCGATGAAGAGAGATTTTCAGTCCGTGCCTGATTCGTTATCTTTATACCAGAGTTGTCTGTGACGATTTTATTGACCTTTGTTTTGTAGGTGATATTGATTGCTTTTTCAGCCTGTACATTATTTTTAAATGTCACTTTAAATGGATTATTGGTCGTGTCAATTGTATAAGCACTCGGATCGATTGGTGCGCCATTGACTGGAGTACCATCACTGTCAAAATTGACCTGGTAAATAGCAAAGCTATCCGGATCGACATCCATATTTGCCGAATACGTGTCTGAGATCACATTGTCCGCTGTTAATTCTTTTTGACCATAGTTGTAACGAATCAGCCAACTATAGACTTGTTCGACAGGATCATAATCAGTTTTAACTTTTTCTAATGCTTTTTCATAAGTAAGGTCGACAGAAGCCGAAGCTTGTAGATTCGTTGTATCTGTAATTAATTCCACGTTGTTTCCTATTGTTAGCTTTCCACCGTCACTGGGTTTTACTGAATCTTTGATCGTTGTAGTATAAACGATGCGGTAAGGTTGTTGGATAGCCATATTGAATTGAATCGAGCCATCATTCTCTACTGTATATTGTTTTGGATCAAGAGGTATCGTGTCTACTCCCACCACGTTTCCATCAAAATCCAGATTCAACGGATAAACAGAAACTGCGCCTTTCTCCTGTTTATCAAATACCAGTTGATCAGGAAAATGTTCACGTATCAATGGCTTAGATAAGTCGCTATAATCTTTGTTGAAGTCTATATCCCAAATCACTTTATCTGGACTATTTACTCTATCTGGATGACCTGCTTTACCAAGAGAGGCTCCACTAGATGGTTTTATTATGAAAGTAGCAGGTGGGATATTCGTTTTACTCGGATAAGTGATCGTTGTCTCGCCTGGTTGAGTGATTTTCTTTTTATCAAAATGTACATCAGCTGAAACTGAACCACTACTGGCTGGCAAAAACTCCATATTGTCTTGTTTCGTAAAAACAATACGCAATTTTTGCGTATTTGCATCAAACTCGTAAGTACCATAGCTATTTTTATTCTTATCCAGTAAATCGCCTTTTGGTGAAGGGTCCCTGATTTCTAATCCTTGTGGAAAATCCATCTCGTAATAATCACCAGGCATCATTTCAGTTCGGACAGTATCAGGAATCTCAAAGTCCAATTGAAACACAACGACTGAATCGATCGTTGCTGGGTTAGTCTCAGTTGTCAATTTAATTTTTTTCACGAAGTTGTCACCAGGAGCATACTTCTCAAATAATTCATCCATTTGTTTAGAATCCTGTGTTGCTCCAGCATCTTCACTCTTTGTTTCGGGTGAAAGGACTGCTTTATTCACATTCTTACTTTGATTACTACTTGCGTTTTTAGTCCGTTCAGTGGTTGCCGTTGTTTGAGTGTCAGATTGACTATTCTCGGTTGACGTTTCTTTGGTTTCGATTGTCTGTGTAGTAGACTCTGTTTCTTTTGGCAAATTTAATTGAAATATTTTTTTATCTTTTTGATAAAAATCAACCGTTCGATTTGGTCCGCGTGTATTCATCCCTAGTAAAACAAGCCGGAAACGGTTATCGCCTTTACTTAGTTTATTAAAATCTAATGTAAATTGGGTACCATTTTTCGTTGTATCAACCGTATACTTTCCGATTATTTCTTTTTGGTCATTCAGGATATTCTTCTCTTCATCTTTGGCATCTTTCAATACAAATAACTTAGCCATTTCAAAAGTGATCGCTTGATTGTTTTCAGTAGAACTAGTGATATTTCCGACTAAATTCAATGCTAATTCATTCTTCTCAGCTGTACTAACAAACTCACTTGCTTGATCAAACTGAAGGTGATTCTCGACGGGAATACTTTCTTCAGTACTTGATGACTCTTTAGTAGGAGGAACAGATTCTGTCTGCAGTGTTTTTGGGGTATCACCTGATGTAGAATTTATGGTTTTTTCACTTGCAGTAGTAGATACTCCTTCTCCGTTTTCCATCGCTGTTGCAACGATGGGTGTGAAAAAATTACCTAACAAACTGAATAACATCATAGAATAGACAAACTTTTTCATTGTAATTACACCTTTACCTTTCTAATTACTGAGTTGTTCAATTGTTTGTGGAAAAAAGCAACAATACACCCACTATTATTATCCTTAAATTTTGTTAACTATACAAATAATAACACTTGTTTCATCTACCTGATCTATTTTTGCTGAAGATGATCCACCACTTATTTTGACTGATTAAAAGACAGTGTTGCATTGTATCTATGAATCAAATTTACGTGTGGACACTCAAAAAAGGGGTTCTATAATTTATGGGACTGAAGAATCAATTTTGATTCATCAGTCCCATTGTTCATTTTAGATATAAAAAAAACATATCGTTCTCTAGTATGATTAAATCACGACAAAATAAAGGTTCTATAATATTCGGAGTTGTTACTCTTAGGAGTAGGAACGCCAATTATTTTTTTATAACAAAAAGACATTTGGTTGTCCTATAATTAAATCGCTGAACCCAATCATAGGAGGAAAACCAAATGTCCACTAATAAGAATATCAAAATGAAAGAAAAAAGCATAGACAAAATGATCAAACAACTACTAAATATTAAAGATTCGAACATTTCTTTTTCTAACGGCAAACTGGAAGGTAAAAACAACTTGATCAAAGTCATCAAAAGAATCGCATTTGGCTTTAAAACGTTTCGTCATCTTAGAAAGAGGATTCTGATCCAACAAAATCTTTACGAGATCATTTAATTACACAAAAAAGGAAACGCCGAAACGTCTCCTTTTCATGATTTAATTCAAAACAACACTATTTGACTTAGAACCTTTTATTCATATAGAAAATTAGAATACATGGTCTGCCAAGCGAATTTTGGTATTGGCTTCTTCTACTTCGAACCCATCATCCTTCACGTGTGCTTTTGATCCGATTTTTTCTGCAAAATTCATTTCAATATCAGGGCGGTATGAGCGCTCTACATTGCGTACAAAATGTAATTTTTTGATTCGTTCTTCTGTTTGATCGAATGTTTCTTCGTTCAAATAGATGACCACGTATTTCATTTTCCTTGAAACATAATGAAGCAAGCCAAACTTCTTAAGATTCTTTAGTTGTTTCAGGCTATAGACCCAGACGATCAGTCCACGTCGCTTCGTTATTTCAAATTGATTGTTTTCTGTTTCCATGACAGTTTCCTCCACATCCAGCATGTCTTCCTTTTTCAAAGAAAGGATTGCCTGCATCAATCTTGATCTCCGAAGAAACAGCTTGTGCAAGCTCTCGACTGATTTCATCGAGTATATTTTGAAGTTGGGTTTCTTGTATCCGAAAGGCGGCGACTGAGTCATTCAAATCAAGTTGTCTTTTGGCTTTTCTAACAGCCAAATACGTTTCTTTGTACCCTGGTGCGTACTCTTTGTAGGGCGCAATCTTTTCATAGTCTTCTTTTTTTTTGAAGAAATCAGCTTTTAACTTCGCAACTTCTTCCGATTGCTCCATCTGTTTTTTTGTTTTCATGTATTCGCTCATTGTATGACTTTCAATGATACATTTCGCCAAACGTTTACATTGATCTTCTAAAACAAATAATTCTTCATTGATTATCACTGCTATCGCTACTCTCCTCAACTTCTTCTTGCATCAAGACTATCATATTTTCTTTAGAAAAAGCAATTCCTAACTGATCAGGGGAATCAAGCAAGAAACGATCATGATAGTATGGATCGCTATACAAAAATAAAAAAGTGAACGTTGGATCGATGACAGGGTGAGTAAATACACCATTGACATGCTGTAATTTGCCTTTTCCTGTTAACTTATCCAGTTCGTCTTTGGCTAGGGTGAATTTTGTAGCCGTTTTTGCACTACCCAATGTTTGCTTCCATTCTGCTAACCGATCTTCTGAAAGAAATTCTTCTGGCTTTTTCAAATAATCGTGTAGTAATAAATTCGTTTTATCGGAAAAATTGATGTTTCTTCGATAGAGTGGTAAATCATCTTGTTTTCTCAAAGAATTCAACAAAATAAAACTTTTATTTTCCTTTGCTTGATTGATTTCTTCCCAATCTGCATCATCCTCTAATTGATAATGAGGTAACCCTTCACCAAACACTTGATAAGGCAACAATTTGAGTAAACTATCTTTACTCAAATATACTACTGAGAACAAATCACCTGTACTTTGATCAAAAAACAAAATACCAAAAGTCTGATTGTCAAAGGCGAGCAGTGGTCGATAATTCATATCCTCTTCCATCAGCTCAATACCGACTTCTGTATCTTGATACTCAAATGTGAAATTTGTATAAATGGTCGTGATATCCGTTAAATCTTGCATCGTCATACCAAGCGTAAAAGGTGCGATCGTTTCATGATCTGCTTTTAATACTTTGACGGCTTCTACTTTATCATCTTGGATATTTGCTTCGAAAGACCATTGTCCTTGGGTATCCTGATAGTATCTAGTTTCAAAGCCAAATCCAGAAGTTAAGCGATCATATGGTTTTCCAAAATGCTGTTCTAACTCTTCGATTGGCTTTCCGATATAGGTGGAAAAACCAGTTGCTTTAAGCTCCTGGTATTTCCACGTCGTCATCTGGTTTTGTGTCTGTTGTTCTTGGCTTTTTTTTGCCTCTAGCACGGGTGGGAACAATACCGGCTGCATGTAGAATGCGACGATCACTGATAGCAATATCAAGATAAATAATCCTAGCCGTTTCATGCTGACCCACCACCTTTATTTTTCAGTCACTTCGATCAAGAGGTCACCTGACGCAATCGAATCACCGTTTGCCACATAGATATGGGCAATTTCTCCGTCAAAACGGGCTTCGATCGCCGTTTCCATCTTCATCGCTTCTGTGATCATCAAAGTGTCACCTTTTTTCACTTTATCGCCTTTTTTCACTAACACTTCTAGCACAGAACCTGACATCGTTGCCCCGATTTGTTCGCGATTCGTTGGTTCAGCTTTCAAACGTGTTTGAACTGAACTGATGATCGAAGTATCCTTGATCAGTATTTCGCGGCGTTGGCCATTCAGATTGAAGAACAACACGCGATTTCCTTCAATATCTGGTTCACCGATCTCATCCAACCGAATGATCAAGATTTTTCCTCTTTCGATTTGGACATTCACTGTTTCACCCAAGCGAATCCCTTGGAAGAACGTTGGTGTATCTAATAAAGTCACATCGCCAAATTGATTGTATGCTTTTTGATAATCTAAAAAGACTTGAGGATACATCAAATAGCTCAAAACTTCTTCATTTTTAGGCTCATAACCGATTTTTTCAGCTAACTCATTTTTGACTTGTTCAAAGTCGACTGGTTCAGCTAAAGCACCTGGACGGACATTGATTGCAGGTCTTCCTTTCAAAATGATCTTTTGTAATTTTTCAGGGAATCCGCCAACTGGTTGTCCCAACTCACCTTGGAAGAAAGTGACAACTGATTCTGGGAAACTCAAGGTGTCTCCTTTTTCATAGATATCGTCTTCCGTCAAATCATTTTGGACCATGAATAACGCCATATCCCCCACCACTTTTGATGACGGTGTTACTTTAACGATGTCACCAAACATTAAATTGACTGTGTGATACATCTGTTTGATTTCATCCCATTTGTGTCCTAGACCGACTGCTTTTGCCTGTTGTTGGAGATTTGAATATTGTCCCCCTGGCATTTCGTGCATATAGACTTCTGTTTCAGGGGCGTTCAACCCATTTTCAAATGGTTTATAGTACATGCGTACATCTTCCCAATAATGGTTCAATTGTTGTGCATTTTGGATATTGATCTCAGGTAAGCGAGGACCATTGACTAACGCATAATATAAACTGCTCATGCTCGGTTGACTCGTATTTCCACTCATCGCACTCATGGCTACGTCGACAATGTCCACCCCAGCTTTGGTTGCTGCTGAATAGGTGATGATTCCATTTCCGCTAGTATCATGTGTATGCAAATGGATCGGTAAATCAGTTGTTTCTTTCAATTCACTAATCAAACGATAGGCTGCCTGAGGTTTTAATAATCCAGCCATATCTTTGATTGCAATGATGTGCGCTCCTAGTTGTTCAAGCTCTTTTGCCATATCTTTATAATATTGCACATTGTATTTTGCGCGACTTGGATCGTTGATATCGCCAGTATAGCAAATCGCTGCTTCTGCGATTTTCCCTGTATCTCGGACTGCTTGAATACTTTTTTCCATTTGAGGTGTCCAGTTCAAGCTGTCAAAAATCCGGAAGACATCAATTCCTTGTGCCGCCGCTTCTTTCACAAATTCCACTAACACGTTATCTGGATAATTCGAGTATCCTACTGCATTCGATCCTCTGAACAGCATCTGCAATAAAGTGTTAGGCATCAAGGAACGGATTTTTCTTAGTCTTTGCCATGGGTCTTCATTCAAGAAACGATAGGCCACATCAAAAGTAGCGCCTCCCCACATCTCACTTGAGAAAAGTTCTGGAAGTCCCTCTCCTGTTAAACGGGCAACTTCTTTGAAATCTTTTGTCCGTACTCTAGTTGCCAATAAACTTTGATGCGCATCTCTAAAGGTCGTATCAGTCAGTAGCAGATTTTCTTGGTTCTTGATCCACTGGACTAATCCATCAGCCCCCTCATTATCTAAAACATTTTTTGCTGTGAGATACTCATCCCGAGTGATCAGTTTTTTAGGTAGACGTGGTTTATCATAGAATGGTTTTTCCCCTTTTTTGATTCCTGGGAAGCCATTGACAGTGATTTCACCGATGTATTTCATAGTTTTATTGCCACGGTCTCTCAAACGTGGAAATTCAAATAGTTCTTTTGTATTATCAATAAACGTTGTTTTTGCATTACCGGATTGGAACACAGGATGAGAAATAACGTTTAACATAAATGGAATGTTGGTTTTTACTCCACGAATCCGAAATTCTTTCAGACAACGTGTCATTTTTTGGATCGCAGTGTCAAAATCAGCTGCATGCGTACAAACTTTAACTAATAAAGAGTCAAAATAAGGAGTAACGACATAACCAGAATAAGCATTCCCGACATCTAAACGGACGCCGAATCCACCTGGAGAACGGTAAGTATCGATTTTCCCTGTGTCAGGAAGAAAATGATTCAACGGGTCTTCTGTCGTGATTCGGCACTGGATCGCCGAACCATTAAGCTTGATCCCTGATTGTTCTGGCAAACCGATTTCTTTGTGCAGATCTTTTCCTTGTGCAATCAATAATTGTGTCGTTACAATATCGACATCTGTGATCATTTCAGTGATCGTATGCTCTACTTGCACTCGAGGATTGACTTCGATAAAGTAAAAATCGTCTCCTTCAACCAAAAACTCGACTGTTCCAGCATTGACATAGCCCACATGTTTCATCAATTGGACAGCAGCTTCACAGATCCGCTGACGCTGTTCTTCGTTCATGGACACACAAGGTGCAACTTCTACAACTTTTTGGTGGCGTCTTTGAACAGAACAATCTCTTTCAAATAAATGGATCACATTGCCATGCTTATCTCCAAGGATTTGGACTTCGATATGCTTAGGGTTCGCTATATATTTTTCTACATAGACTTCATCGCTACCAAACGCTGCTTTTGCTTCGCTTTTTGCACGTTCATATCCTTCTCGAGCGCTTTTTTCATCATGAGCGACACGCATCCCACGTCCGCCACCACCTAAAGCTGCTTTGATCATGATTGGATAACCATAGCGTTCGCCAAAATCTAGTGCTTCTTCTACACTCGCAATCGGGCCATCTGTTCCAGGGATCGATGCGATCCCAGCTTCGATCGCTGCTGCTTTTGCTTTGATTTTATCTCCAAAAATATCAAGATGATGTAAATCGGGACCGACAAAAGTGATCCCCTCTTCTTTACAACGTTGTGCAAAACCTAAATTTTCAGATAGTAATCCATATCCTGGATGAATAGCATCTGCTCCGCATTGTTTTGCAATCGAGATGATCCCTTCAATATCTAAATACGCATCGATCGGTTTTTTCCCTTGTCCAATCAAATATGCTTCATCTGCTTTGAACCGGTGCACTGAATACTCATCTTCTTCAGCGTAGATACCAACAGTTTTAATTCCTAATTCTGTGCAAGCACGGAACACACGTACCGCAATCTCTCCTCTGTTAGCAACTAAAACTTTTTCCATCGAACCACTCCTACATCTTTTTTAGTATAAACCTAAGCTTTTTCTTTTCTCATCTGCACTGATATTCAATACAAAACCAATACAGATCGAGAGCATCAAGAGACTAGAACCGCCCTGACTCAAAAATGGGAAAGTAATACCTGTCAATGGGATAACACCAGTGATCCCTCCAAGGTTTACGAACACTTGAACTAAGAACATTGCTCCGATCCCGATACACAATAATGAATTGAATGGATCTTTTGAACGCGTCCCTACTAAAATGATCCGAGTGATCATAAAGAATAGTAGAGCAAGGATCAGGATCCCCATGATAACACCTAGTTCTTCTACTACGATCGCGTAGATGAAATCGGTTTGTGCTTCTTGTAAGAAGCCTTTTTTCTGGATACTATTCCCTAATCCTCGGCCAAATAGACCGCCGTTGAACATCGCATAATAGCCGTTGACCATTTGGTGCCCTCTATTGAGTTCATCGGAAAAAGGATTCTGAAAAATAGCAAAACGATTATAGATATATTGCAATCGTTCAGGAAGAAATTTCCCGTGAGTGATATTGACTAGCCAGATAGTAAACACACTTAAACCAACTCCGCCAAATCCAACGATCAATGTATATACATAGTTGATACCACTTGCTAAAAGCAAAACCAACGTAATCAAAAAGATGACAGTTGCGTTCCCAAAATCGGGCAAGATTGCAACGATAGCCGTCAATACCAATACCAAAGCAAGAGGTCGTTTGACCGTGCCGATAAAATCTTTTTGGATGCTGTATTGTCGTTTGGAAAGAGTCCAAGACAAATACCAGATTGCGATGATCTTTAAATACTCTGCAGGTTGGATCGTAAATCCAGCGATCTGAATCCATCCTTTTGCACCATTGATCTCTTTACCAAAAAATAAAACGATCAAAAGTAAAATCGTCAGCACAGCGATTGCTGCCATGATCAACCGCTGATTCTTCAAAACATCGGTTTTCATTTTGTAAAGCAGCCCGATTACAATTAGACTCAGGACCCAAAAAATACTTTGATTAAAAAATGATGCGGAAGGGCTTGTCCCGTTTTCCATTAATAAATATGATGACGAACTATAGACCATGATCAATCCCAATACACATAGAATCAAATATGGGATCAATATGCTATAGTCTAATAAATGCCTTTTTTTAACTTTCTTAGGCAAGTTTACTCCTCCTTGCCAATTTCTTTTTTATCATAATTTTCTTGGTAAACTTCACTATATAAATGGTTCAGTTCACGCTCTAATTCACTCAGCAATAGCTGACCTTCTGTTTTTTCGACTATCCCCACACGTATCGCAAAATTGACTTGTTGTGAGAATCCATACATTTGCGTATCCACTACTTCTTCAAAAGCTTTACATTGCGAGATACATAAGCTGTTTTTTTGATTTTTGATCAAGCGTTTGATCCGTTCAGCTTCATCTTTCAATACTTGGACTGCAAATTCATTTGACAGAGAATCCATCTACGCCTACCCCCATTCTAAGTTTATTTATTATAACATACTTAAAAATCCAACGGGGAAAAATCACGGTTTTCGTAAGGTGATTTTCCCTTTTTTTATCCTTTTGTTTTGCACGATGGACTCACTTTTCATTTTTCGCTTTGTGCTTCTTTGATAACGGCTAGGAATGCTTCTCCGTATTTATCTAATTTACTTTGACCAACACCTTTTATTTGCAGAAATGCCAGTCGGTTTTGTGGTCTTTGTTGGCTCATTTCTTTTAACGTCGAATCAGAAAAAACGACATATGGTGGAACACCAGCTTCAGAAGCTAAGTCTGTTCGCAGTTCTCGTAATGCTTCAAACAGACTGTCTGCAGCTTCATCTGAAAGTTGAACTACTTTCTTTGGTTCTTTCTTAAATACTTGTTTTTTTCCAGTAAGAACAGCGATACCTGACTCTGTGACCTTCAAAACGGGGTACTCTCCACTAACAGAGAGCAAGTAACCACCAGAGATAAGGAATTCGATCAGCTGCAAGATATCTTTTTGCGCGTATTTCTTTAATAAACCGTACGTAGAAAGTCGATCAAATCCGAAGTTTTTCACTTTTTGCTCCTTCGATCCAGCTAACACTTTCATCAACATCTGCTTCCCATAGTTTTCGCCCATTCGTTTGATACAAGATAAAACCATCTGTGTTTCCTTCGTAACATCGATCAACTCTCGATCATCTAAACAGTTACCGCAACGCTCGCAAGGTACATCATCTTCTCCAAAATAAGCTAAGATATATTGCTGCAAACAATCCTCAATGTAGACATACTCGGTCATAGCTTTTAATTTTTCATATTCTTTTTGCTTTTGAGAATCTTCCCGTTGTGATTGCTGGATAAAAAATTTCTGGATCTGGATATCTTGCGGTGCAAATAACAAGATAGCATCACTTAGAAGACCATCTCTTCCCGCTCTACCTGCTTCTTGATAATACGCCTCCAAAGAACCTGGTATTTGAAAATGGATGACAAAGCGGATATTGCTTTTATTGATCCCCATTCCAAAAGCATTGGTAGCCACCAATAACTCTACGCGGTCGTACAGAAAAGCTTCTTGCATTTCCGTTCGTTCCCGTTCACTCATGCCACCATGATACCTACCAGCATTGAAACCAAACTTTTTTAATAAATGATAGATACGGTCAACTTCTTTGCGTGTTGCCGCATAGATGATGCCGGATTGTTTCTGATTCATACGTAGATATTCGACCAAATATTGTTCTTTTTTTTGATCCTTGATTACTTGCAACCGTAGATTTTCGCGAGCAAACCCGGTTTGGATATGATTTTTGACCGGAATCTTTAAAAGTCTTTTGATGTCTTCGGCTACAGCTATCGTTGCAGTTGCTGTTAATGCAACAATGATTGGCCGTTGGATCAACTCATTCAACTTTTCTGCCATTTGAAGGTAACTTGGACGGAAATCATGCCCCCATTGGGAAATACAATGTGCTTCATCAATGGCAAGCAGTTGGACATTCCAATGTTGCATCGAACGAATGAAATCTGGCATGATAAAGCGTTCAGGTGCAACATAGAGCAACTGGATCTCCCTCTGTTCAAGTTCTTGGAAACGTCTTGCTGTTTCATAGCCATTCAACGAACTATTGATAAATGTTGCAGCTATCCCTAACTGGTTAGCCGCATCTACTTGATCTTTCATGAGGGATATCAAGGGTGAAACGACGATCGTCAAACCATCTAGCATCAACGCTGGCAACTGATAGCACACCGATTTCCCACTTCCTGTCGGCATGATACCCAGCACATCTTCATGTTCCATCACTTTTTGAATGATTTCCCTTTGCCCTGGGCGAAATTCGTCATAGCCAAAATATTTTTTTAGTAATTCGTTCATCTTATCCCTACTTTATACATATTTTAAGAAAATGATGGCAATATTTCATTCATTTAAATAGATTACGCAAGAACTATTTTACTTCTCGTTGTCACTCAGAACAACCCTTTTATCCGTGAAACAAAATGCATCTATGAAACATCAGAGAGCTTATTTTGAGTTTTTAAAAAGTCTTTTAATAGACTTTTTCCGTTATTTCGTGTGTTTTTCTCTATTTCTAAATCTACTTCTCCACAGAAATAGCTGAGCATAATCACCACAATCGAATTTTTAGAATAAACTATTTTCTTTCCATGCTAGGTGACACATTAGCTGAAACGCGCACTTCATCACGCCCTTTGATTTTTGCAGCCTCTTTGTAAAATAGCATAGCTAAAGGCTTTTTATCCTACTTAGTCGACAGTGATAGCAGCAATTACACACTTGTTATCTTAAGCATACCAAAAATATTTTTTATAGATAAATAACACTTAACCTGATGTACTAGATCACTCCATGCTACGAACTTTTTATATTTGAACAACATTACTAGAGAATCAGATATTTTCAGCTATGTACAAAACCAGCTAGATTTATCGGTTTCGATTGTAGTTGTACTTTTATAATATCGCCTAAAGAATCATTTTCTTTCAGTACTGTGACTGATAAACTAAAAAAGGAGGGGATTTTATCCCCTCCTCCTATGATGCTTGATCACGCATTATTTTTTCTTTTTAGACGCTTTTTCACGAACATTTTTGTTCAAGATTTGTTTTCTTAAACGAATGCTTTCTGGTGTTACTTCACAATATTCATCATCATTCAAGAATTCTAATGATTCTTCTAATGTTAATTGTTTTGGTTTTTTGATGACAGATGTTTGGTCTTTCGTAGCAGAACGTACGTTAGTCATTTGTTTTGCTTTTGTAATGTTGACAGTCAAGTCATTTTCACGGCTGTTTTCGCCAATGATCATTCCTTCGTATACTTCTGTACCTGGTTCAACAAAGACTGTTCCACGTTCTTCAATACTCATGATGGAATAAGTTGTTGCTTTCCCTGCATCGATCGAAACAAGAGCACCTTGGTGGCGTCCACCGATTTGTCCTGGTAACATTGGTAAATATTGATCGAAGGTATGGTTCATGATTCCATATCCGCGTGTCATAGAAAGGAATTCAGTAGAATAACCGATCAAGCCACGTGCTGGTGTTAGGAATGTCAAACGGATCTGACCATTTCCAGTATGGATCATGTCTTGCATTTCGCCTTTACGTAGGCTCAATGATTCGATTACACTACCCATGTATTCTTCTGGAGTATCGATTTGAACACGTTCAAATGGTTCGCATTTTACACCATCGATGATTTTTTCTATAACTTCTGGACGTGATACTTGTAATTCATAGCCTTCACGACGCATATTTTCGATCAAGATCGATAAGTGTAGTTCCCCACGACCTGAAACAGTCCAGGCATCTGGAGAGTTTGTTGGTTCAACACGTAGTGAAACGTCTGTTTGAAGTTCAGCCATCAAGCGTTCTTCAATTTTACGTGCAGTGACGAATTTACCTTCGCGTCCAGCAAATGGTGAATTATTTACTAAGAATGTCATTTGTAAAGTTGGTTCATCGATGTGTAAGATCGGTAATGCTTCTTGGTGATCAACAGGTGTAACTGTTTCGCCGACGAAGATATCTTCCATACCCGACACAGCAATCAAATCTCCAGCTTTTGCTTCTTGGATTTCTAAACGTTTTAGACCGAAGAAACCGAACAATTTCGTTACACGGAATTTTTTAACTGAACCGTCAAGTTTGATCAAGGCTACTTGGTCCCCTACTTTGATGGTTCCTCTGAAAACACGGCCGATCCCGATACGTCCAACATAGTCATTGTAATCTAACAATGATACTTGGAATTGTAAAGGTTCGTCGCTGTTATCTACTGGAGCAGGGATCTTTTCAACGATCGTATCGAAAACTGGTGCCATCGTTGGTTCTTGGTCAGCAGGATCATCAGACAAGCTTGAAGTCCCATTCAATGCTGAAGCGTAAATAACTGGGAAGTCTAATTGATCATCATCAGCACCCAATTCGATGAATAATTCTAGTACTTCATCAACAACAAACTCTGGGCGTGCAGATGGTTTGTCGATCTTATTTACAACGACGATCGGTGTAATATGTTGTTCTAATGCTTTTTTCAATACGAAACGTGTTTGTGGCATCGTTCCTTCATAAGCATCAACAACTAGAACAACGCCGTCTACCATTTTCATGATACGTTCAACTTCGCCACCGAAGTCCGCGTGTCCAGGGGTATCCATGATATTGATACGGTAGTTTTTATAATCAACCGCTGTATTTTTCGCTAAAATAGTGATTCCACGTTCTTTTTCCAAAGCATTTGAATCCATCGCACGTTCTTGTAATTGTGTGTGTGCGTCTAATGTATCGGATTGTTTCAATAATTCATCAACCAATGTTGTTTTTCCGTGATCGACGTGAGCGATGATCGCTACGTTACGGATATCGTTTCTATAGTTCAATGTAACTAACTCCTTCTCGGTTCTTTATGACAGTGCAATTTTACTCGACTGTTTATTATAGCAAATTTTTTTCATGAAATATAGTAAAATGTTTTCATTTTTTCGAGAAAATTAATATTCTCGCCATTTTTCTCTTAAACTTACGGTTTTTTTATGATTTTGAGGATTGTGAATCGTTTATCAATCGTCGCATTTCTTCATAAGCCTTCTCGGTCCCAGCGAGATAATATTCACGTCCTGCGAATTTTAATTTATCACCGAGTATGCCACTGTACTTCATTCCGAACTCTTCTAGTAAGATATTCCCCGCTGCATAGTCCCAAGGGCTTAGATTAGAGATATAGCCAATATGATGCCCTTTTAGCATCGCAATCAATTCTAGACCAGCACATCCATAAAGGCGGGCTCCCATACTTTTTTCTGCAATCGTTCGGACATTGAATCGGTTATGACTAAATAAATAACCATTTACTCCTAATAATCCTTGAGATAATCCAATGTTGGAGGGCTTTGGCAATGCTTCTTCGTTTTTATACACTCCTATTCCATTACCACCCCAGTAAAGTTCTTCTTTGACGACATCGTAAATAAACCCTAACTGACCTTTACCATCTTCGTAGACTCCTAACATAATACAAAAGTTCTCACGTTCTACGACAAAATTAAGTGTGCCATCGATTGGATCAATCACGAAAAGCTGTCCTGTAAAATCGTTTACCTTACTGTATCCATCTTCTTCTGCAAGGATTTTGGCTTCTGGATTGAATCTGTGGATTTTGTCGATCAAGAAAGCTTGGATTTCACGATCCATATTAGTGACGAGATCATTTCGACTAGTCTTTTGATCAATCGTCAACTTTTTATTTTCAGCATTTTTTATTTTTTCTCCTGCTTCATAAAGCCACTCTTTGATCACACTGATTCGTTTTTCCATGTCTTCACCCGTTTATCTTCAAGATTTTTTTCGTATTCTTTTTTGCTTCCTGAACCGTTCGGTATAAGGAATAGCCAGAAGCTTTCTCAAATTCTCTGCCTAGTCGTTTTTCTTCACCGATCGATTTGATCACTGTTTTAAAGTTTTGATAGGTTTTTAGAAACTGATCGTTTGCGATTCCTTTTTCATTTGCAGTTTCTAGGTCCTCCCACATTTTCATGACGATCACCATTTCTTCGGTCGTCCAATCAAGGTCTAATGGATATTGATACTCTTGCATCGCTCATTCTCCTATTCATCATAATCAAAATCAGTGTATCATAGAAAAGAACAAGCAACCAACTATTTTTACTTTTTTAGTTTACATAATATAATTATGTAACATGAAATTAAACTTCCATATTCCCTATCCCCGTCATTCTTTGAGCGTGGGAGAAAAAGTAAGAAGCATTTTTGTCACATTTTTTAAAAACGAATAAACGGTGAGAGCAGAAGCAACTCCTTCTTAAATAAGCCGAAATTCACAAAAATTTGAAAAGCAATTTTCGTAATTTCTTCTTATTTCTTGGAGTTAAACACTTCTGTCCCCGCCTCATTCCAATCACGGCAAAAAATCAGGCAATTTAAGTCATTGCCTGATTTCACTCATTTTTTGTTCGCCTCTTGGTGGATTTTTCTTCGTTCATCAATATGTTTTTATTAGGGAGAAGTTGTTGCTCACTTGTAACTAAAGAACAACCACTACTCATCTATCATTGCCCTGTCTCGCCGGTTTTGTATAAAAATTGATCAGATTGATAGGCTTATCTCTACGTAGATTTTTAAGACAAGCTTCAAGCGCACGTGCGGCAAAACGCACATTATCTCTTCTTCTTTCAAAGTTCTTCGTTTCTTCAATAAGGCGGTTGAAACTTGGCGAAACAATCTCAGCGATGCAATATCCATTTCGATGATAGGCATTGAAGATTGCAGTTTCTGCTTCATCTCGACAGGCAAGATATAGTTTTTTTACTGCTTCTTTTCGCTGTTCTTCATATTCTGGCAAGAGTACTGGGGCACGTAGAATGTTTTCTCCTTTTCGTTCAACCATTTCTAATAACGAAGGAACAGACAACTGTAACTTGTCAAAAATGATTTCCTCAACTTTAGCGTAAACTTCGGGTTCTTTTACAAAGAGATCCGATAAATGACGAAAGAAATTTTCCTCACTTCGAACAAATATCTGCTGTATCTTATCACTTTGAGGATGATTTCTAAGATCTCTAGTTGTTGGCGTTACATAAACCTCTTCAGGATTTTTTTCTGGGTTATTCACTTTCTCCACTCCTTTTTTATTCAAGCAATCTATGATTGAAAGCAAAAAACTACGGTTCTCCACTCTTTCTTACGTTCTAAAGATTTACTCGCTAAGAGAATCTTAACAAATAACCAGATAGACAGATGTCCCATTTTTTCATATTTGAGAATTAACGTACATACAAAAAGCCAAGTACCTAACTCAATGGAATTAGGTACTTGGCTCGTATTGATAATCAATTATCACTCAATGATAGAGAGAGTTCTCTTTAATCTTTAAATATGGATCGGTAATCCTAATGCTAATTCTGATGCATCCATTGTGATTTCTCCAAGGGATGGATGTGGATGGATAGTTAAAGCGATATCTTCCGCATTCATTCCTGATTCAATGGCTAAAGCTAATTCTGACACCATATCGCTGGCACCAACACCACCGATTTGTGCGCCAATGACCACATTATCGTCATTTGTTGTGACTAAACGAATGAAGCCTTCAGTTTTCGCAAGTGACAAGGCACGACCATTTCCAGAAAATGGGAATTTATAAGCAGTCGCTTCTAGTCCAGCTTCTTTTGCTTCTTTGATCGTCATTCCGACAGAAGCCAATTCAGGATCCGTAAATGCAACTGCCGGCATTGCTTTATAGTCGACAGCTACCTTTTTGCCTGAGATAGCTTCAGCTGCAATTTTCGCTTCATAGCTTGCTTTATGGGCTAATGCTGCACCGGGTACGATATCGCCGATCGCATATATATTCGGCACATTCGTGCGCCCTTGTTTATCCACTTTGATCAATCCGCGTTCGCCAACTTCAACACCAGCTTGTTCTAAGCCCATGTCATCAGTATTTGGACGGCGACCAACTGTTACCATGACATAATCAGCCGTCACAGTTTCTTCTTTCCCGTCAACAGCATATTTGACTGTTACGCTATCGCCATTATCCACTGCTTCTTTTGCCATGGCATTAGTTACGACGGTTACTCCTTTTTTCTTAAAGTCATCTTCCACTAATTTCACCAAATCTTTTTCATAAGTTGGTAAGATTTGTGGCGAACCTTCAAGAATCGTTACTTCGGCACCAAGATTTGCATACGCACCACCGAGTTCCGCACCAATGACACCGCCACCGACGATCACAAACTTCTTAGGTACTTCTTTCAATGCTAGACCGCCAGTTGAATCAAGTACACGTCCACCAAATTTGAATCCTGGAATTTCGATAGGGCGTGAACCAGTAGCAATTATTGCATTGTTAAATGAATACGTTTGTGCTGAATCTGGATGGATCACACGCAATGTATGATCATCCACGAAGAAAGCTTCTCCTTCAATCGTTTCTACTTTGTGTTTTTTTAGTAAGAATCCAACACCGGAAGTAAGTGTTTTAACTACCTTGTTTTCTTTCCAATCTTGTGTTTTCTCAAAATCAAGAGTAACATTTTCGCTTGTTACACCAAAAATAGTGGAATCAAGTGATTCTTGATAATGATGTCCTGCAGCAATCAATGCTTTTGAAGGAATACAGCCGACATTCAAACAAACGCCACCGATATATTCTCTTTCGATGATTGCAACTTTTTGACCCATTTCAGCAGCGCGGATGGCTGCTACATAGCCGCCAGGTCCCGCACCGATTACAACTGTATCTAATTCTACAGCAAAATCTCCAACTACCATTTGTTTATCATCCTTCCATCATTAATAGCTCTGGATCAGCTAAAAGACGTTTGATATTGTTCATTGCTTGTTGTGCTGTCGCACCATCAACGATCCGGTGATCGAAACTTAGAGAAAGTTTCATTACTCGACCTACGACGATTTCACCTTCACCATTCACGATCGGTTGTTGTGCAATTGTACCGACACCTAAGATCGCTACTTCTGGGTAGTTGATTACTGGAGTAAACCAGCCGCCACCAACTGAACCGATATTGCTGATGGTGATCGTTCCATTACGCATATCATCAGCAGATAGTTTTCCATCATGAGCTAGTTTTGCTTTTTCGTTGATTTCGTCAGCGATGGCAAACATTCCTTTGCGGTCTGCATCTTTCACGTTTGGCACATATAACCCATGATCCGTATCTGTAGCGATACCGATATTATAGTAATTTTTATATACGATTTCTTGTTTTGCATCATCAATCGAAGCATTCAAGATAGGTAATTTTTTCACTGTAGCTGTCAATGCTTTCACCACGTATGGCAAGAAAGTAAGTTTTGTTCCATTGGCTGCTGCAACTTCCTTGAATCGTTTGCGGTTATCCCACAATTTAGAAACTTCAACTTCATCATGTAACGTCACATGAGGCGCTGTTTGTTTGCTGTTGACCATGGCTTTCGCAATAGCTTTACGTGTAGGAGTCAATGCTACGCGTTCTTCTAGATCACCTAGATTTGACTTGAATGCTTGAGCTGGTTTCGCTGGTTTTGTTTCAGCTTTTTCAGCAGAAGCTACTTCTTTTACAGGTGCTGCTTCTTCTGCTTTTGCAGGAGTCCCACCAGAAATGAAGTTTTCAATATCTTCTTTCGTCACACGTCCGCCTTTTCCTGTAGCCGTCACTTGAGAGATGTCAACATCTTTTTCACGAGCGAATTGACGAACAGATGGCATCGCCAACACACGTTTATCTGGATCTGAAGCTTCGACAACAGCGGCTGATCCCGATGTTTCGACTTTTTCAGAAGCAGGTACAGCTGGTTTTGCACTTGATGGAGCAGTGTTATGACCAGGGGCATCGATTTCAACTAATACATCCCCTACATTTGCCACTGTGCCTTCTGGTACAAGAACATTTTTGACTGTCCCTGTTACTGGAGAAGGAATTTCTTCAACTGATTTATCATTTTGTACTTCTAATAAAGTATCGTCTTCATTGATCGTATCTCCTGCTTTAACAAACCATTTGACGATTTCACCTTCTGCGATACCTTCACCGATATCAGGTAATTTAAATTGATATGCCATGATTTAATTACGTCCCCTCTTCTTAGAATTCTGCGATTTCTTTCACTTTTGCTTCAATATCAGCAGCGTTAGGTAACCAGATATTTTCTGCTTGTCCAAAAGGAAAGACAGTGTCTGGTGCTGCAACACGGCCGATTGGTGCCTCTAAAGAAAGGATCGCGCGTTCTGAGATTTCAGAAATCACTTGTGCACTTACGCCAGCTTGTCTTTGTGCTTCTTGCACAACTACAACACGACCAGTTTTTTCAACAGATTGAATGATCGTGTCCACATCTAATGGTGCTACCGTACGTAGATCGATGATTTCTACTGAAATATCTTCTTTTGCAAGATTGTCTGCTGCTTTGATTGCTTCACGAACCATTGCACCATATGTGATGATCGAAACATCGGAACCTTCACGTGTGACAGCAGCTTTATCCAAAGGTACTTCATACGCTTCATCTGGCACTTCCTCGCGGAACGAACGGTATAGTTTCATATGTTCCAAGTAGACGACTGGGTCATTACTACGGATAGCTGAAATCAATAGTCCTTTTGCATCGTACGGATTTGATGGGATGACTACGCGAATCCCTGGTGACTGAGCAATCAATCCTTCTAAATTATCCGAGTGAAGTTCTGGTGTATGAACACCCCCACCGAATGGTGAACGGATCGTGATCGGTAAGTTTCTTGTTCCGCCCATGCGGTATCTCGTACGTGCCATTTGTGCAACGACTTCATCCATTGCTTCAAAAATAAATCCGAAAAACTGGATTTCTGGTACCGGACGGAATCCTTCAAGAGCCAATCCAAATCCAAGTCCAGCGATTCCTGATTCCGCTAAAGGAGTGTCAAAAACGCGTTCTTCGCCAAATTTTTCTTGCAATCCTTCTGTTGCACGGAATACCCCACCGTTTTTACCGACATCTTCACCAAAAACGAGAACATTTCCGTCATTTTCTAGTTCCAACGCTAAGGCATCTGTGATTGCTTGAATCATTGTTTTTTGTGCCATGATTATTTCGACTCCTTCGCTTCATAGATTGCAATTTGTTCTTTGATTGTTTGAGGTGAAACTTCAAACATATTTTTCAAGAAATCTGATACTTTTTGTTTTGGCATTTTATCAGCTTCTGCAATTGCTGCTTTGATTTCTTCTTTTGTTTGTTCAATAACTTGTTCTTCTTTTTCTTCTGACCATAGTCCTTTTTCAGTCAAATAATTACGGAAACGGATCAATGGATCTTTTTTCTGCCACTCGTCATCCGTATCTTTCGTACGGTAACGTGTTGGATCATCTCCAGATAATGTATGTGGTCCATAACGGTAAGTTAACGTTTCAATCAACACAGGGCCATTACCACTTACTGCCCAATCGCGTGCCATCTTAGATACGGTGTAAACTGCTAATGGGTCCATACCATCAACTTGGATACCTGGAATACCAGCAGCGACAGCTTTTTGTGCTAATGTTTTAGCAGCTGTTTGCTTTTCACGAGGAGTCGAGATAGCGAAACCATTATTTTGAATGTAGAATACTGCGTTGGCATGGTAAGCACCAGCGAAGTTGATTGCTTCATAGAAATCTCCTTGTGAAGAACCGCCATCACCTGTGTAAGTAAATACTACATTTTTCTTATTACGTTTCTTTAAGCCAAGTGCTACACCAGCCGCTTGAACATATTGTGCGCCAATGATGATTTGTGGTGGTAGAGCTTTCAATTCTTCTGGATAAAAGTTTCCTGCCGCATGTCCGCGTGACCACAAGAATGCTTGTGATAAAGGTAAACCATGTTTAACCAATTGAGGGACATCACGATAACCTGGGAGCAATACATCCTCTTTATCAAATGCAAATGAACTTGCAAGCTGACTTGCTTCTTGTCCTGCTGTTGGAGCGAAAAATCCTAAACGTCCTTGACGATTCAAAGCGGTTGACCGTTGATCTAAAACACGAGACCAAACCATATTCGTCATCAATTCAACTAATTGTTCATCTGATAAATCAGGAACAAGGTTTTCATTTACTACTTTACCATCTTGGTCTAGTGCTTGGTATACTGGAAAATCTGAATTGACTTCTTCTAATAATGCATTGAAGTCGATAGGTGCTTTCTTGTTTGCCATTATCACACATTCCTCTCTCATCTATAAGAAAATCTCTTCTTTCTGCGATTGAAACAGCGATATAATCTGTATCACTATTTAACCGTCTTCATTTATAAATTATCACGTATCATTAAGAAACACAAGCTTAAAGCCCAAATTTTCACGATTTAAAAAAATTACAGATATCCGCTTTATTACAACATTAGTGAAGTCAATCACAATCAAGAAAGCGGTTTACATTTTTTCACCATTATCCCTTGTTTTTTTCGCCTTCACTATACTAGCTGTTACTATAAACAAAGCTTATTGTTATACCTTTTTCACGAACCAAGCAAAAGCTCTAAAGATATTAGTGATAAAATAAACAAACACTTATATTCTAATTTACTCCTATATGTGCATTTTTTTCAACTAAAAAGCAACAGTCAGGTTTTTTCCAAACTGTTGCACTATTTATTCCTTCATTTAGTTCATGCTTGCAACCAACCTGCCAATTCTTCCATTCGTTTGGCAAAAACAATCATTCGATCTTGGTCAAGTCTGCTGAAATTGATCCTTATCCCATTCGTCTCCCGACCAAATAACCAACTAGGTGCTACGCCCAACCCTTTTGCCACCGCTTCACTTGCAATTTCTGCCGTCATTTTCTTTCCTTCCCATGTTACCCAGGCATAATATCCACCTTTGATTGGCCAGACATTGAAAAAGTTCTGCTTCTGTGCCCATTTCTGCAACAACAAACTTTTTTCCTGCAACTGGTTACGTACAAGCGCTAGTTTCGCATCATAACTTTCTTCGAAAACTGCAGTGGCAGCAATTTGTGTAAAGATACTCATGGAGAATTCCATCATTTGTTGCGCTTTGGCTAATTTGAAGATCAACGTTTGCGGGCCGATTATCCAACCGATTTTTGTCGTCTTCCCAAGTAGTCTAGATAAAGAACCAACATATAGAACATTTTCAGGATCGAGTGAATGGATAGAAACAGGGCTTTTTTCAACTTCCTGAAACGAAAGATCACTAAAAACATCATCTTCAACAATCGGGACCTGATACTTCCTACACAGTACGACTAGATCATTTCGCCGTTTTTGCGACATGACTTTCCCGGTAGGATTTTGGAAATTAGGGTTGACTAGTACAGCTTTGATTTTATTTTTTTGGATGGACTTTTCTAAAATAGCCAAATCTATCCCCTCATCATCCATCGGGATACCAAATAGCCGAGTCCCTGTTGCTCTAAACAAAGCCAAACGATAGAAAAAGGAAGGTGATTCAACTGCTACTGCATCTCCATTGGAGAGAAGTGTTTGTAAAATCAAAAAAATAGCTTGTTGCCCTCCCACCGTCACTAATAACTGTGTACGGGAAAAATCAAATTGAAACTCGTCACTTAAATATCCTTCAATTTTTTCTACTAACGGAAGATAACCTAAATCCGTCATTTTTTGCTCTTCAGTGATCATTTCTGCCATCGTATGTGCCGGAAATTGTACATCAGGCAATAGTTTATTCGGCATTTCACTGGAGAAAAGATCCAGAAAATCTGGTTGTTTTTTTACTTCCTTGATCCGTTCTTCATACCAGTCATCTACTTGCTCATAGCGCTGAGAAAAAAGTTCACGCCAATTGATTCGTGGAACAGAAAACTTTCCCCATTCCGTTTGATTGACATAGCGTCCGCTTCCCTGTCGACTAGTAAGAACTCCCAGATCACGCAATTCATCCAACGCACGTACCACTGTTGTCCGATTCGTCCTAAAAGCAGCCGCCAATTTTCGTTCAGAAGGCAATCTTTCCCCAGGAGCTAGATTGCCATTTTCGATATTTTTCATTATCTGATCCATCATTTGCCGATAGATTGGTCCCTTCGTTTTATCTATTTCTTTCCACATGTTTTTTCTCCAGTTTTTTTCTTTATTTTAACGGATTTTCCGTAGAAAGAAACAGAAAATAAAAAATAAGAGCACGACAAAAGGAAAAGTCACCTTTGTCGCACCCTCTAAATCGGAGCTAACCACTGCTTCGTGTCAATAACATAAGATTCTTAGGAATTTGAAAAACAACTCCTCTGAATTTTTCCTTATTTATTGAAGTCCACTTTCTGCTATTTCCGTTTTTATTTCATTGATCTTCTTTAGATCGTATCTCCGTTGAAAATCGAATTTTTCACGATTACATAATCTACTTTTCGAATAGCTTCAAGGTCTCTTCCACCTGCGTAGGAGATCGAAGACTGTAGATCTTGCTGCATTTCAATCAGCGTATCTTTTAATGATCCTTTATGTTGGATCCAAATTTTCTTACCTTCGACATTTTTCTTTTCACCTTTTTGGAACTCTGATGCAGAACCGAAATATTCTTTATATACGACACCATTCTCCACTTTAGTTTCTCCAGGTGATTCTTCATGTCCTGCAAAAAGCGAGCCAATCATTACCATCGTTGCACCAAAGCGTACTGATTTTGCAATATCACCATGCGTACGAATACCACCATCTGCAATAATCGGTTTTCTTGCTGCTTTTGCGCACCATCTAAGAGCCGCCAGTTGCCAACCACCAGTACCAAACCCTGTTTTGATTTTAGTGATACATACTTTCCCAGGTCCAATGCCGACTTTCGTGGCATCAGCACCGGCATTCTCTAATTCACGGACTGCTTCTGGCGTACCAACATTTCCAGCAATCACAAAAGTTTCTGGCAAATGCGCTTTGATATGTTGGATCATTTCAATGACAGAATTTGAATGACCATGTGCAATATCGATCGTGATATAGTCTGGTGCTAATCCTTGTTTGGCTAACTCTTCTACAAAAGAATATTCTTCCTTTTTCACCCCGACACTGATCGAACTAATCAATTGGCGTTCCTTCATTTTTTTGACAAATGGGATTCTTGCCGCTTCATCAAAACGGTGCATGATATAGAAATAGCCATTTTCTGCTAGAAATTCTGCAATCGAGTCATCGATGATCGTCTGCATGTTCGCCGGCACTACAGGCATCTTGAATGTGTGTTTTCCTAGAGTAACGGTCGTATCACACTCTGAACGGCTATTCACGATACATTTATTAGGAATTAGTTGGATATCTTCGTAATCAAATACTTTCATTGACATGATCCTCCTGATGTTCGAATACGGTAAAACACGAACATTATTTACTTTCAAAGCACTTATTTTTAGCGCCCTATGTAATTTAACCTAATTGAAATAAAAAATCAAGAGAAAAAGCAAACAAAAAAACAGAATCGGTGTTTTTCCACTGATTTTGTTTTTTTGCCTATTGTTCGTTTTTAAGGGTATTTATGTAGTTGATTATAAAAATGAGCGACCCATGTCCTTAGAGCATCGAGCTCCTATCAGGTTGGTCAACTTTTTTAGCCGTTTCCCGATTTCTTTTTATATAGGACTCATTCGTGCTGTTAGCGACTGCTTGATTGATGACGACACCAAGTCGCCGAGAGTTGATCGACTGATTACTTTGAGCACGTTCTATCACCGGATGATTAAGAGTTTCTTGCTGTATTTTTGGAGGTTGCGTATTCTCGACAACTTCTTTTTCTTTATCGACTTTCGCTAAGAGCTTGCCCATTTTTTTTAATGCTTTAGCTATTCTCTCTCGACTGCTTCGATTCGTATAAACATCATAAAATTCAAGGATTTGGGGAGATTGATACTTTTTAAGCGCCAATTGAAGATTTCCAGCAAACGAATCCTGTGTGTAGTTGACTTTTTTGAGTGTTTGACTAGCATTGATATACTTTATTTTATTCTCTGTATTCAAAGATGTATGATGTACCAACGCTATTCTTGTTTGATGAAGCTTAGTTCTTACTTGATCCAGAGCCACAAATTGATCGATGTATGTAACAAAACACTCGCTTTGCTTGACACACAAATTCTGATACTCCAATGCTTCAAGCTCACTGATCGTTTTGCCAATGTTTTCACAGCTGCTGAGAATACTTGTGGTAGCTTTATCTAACTCCTTTTTACTTATTTCAATCACCTTTATTTGTTCTTTCACTTCTTTATTCAATCGAGCTTTTTGCGTATGTAGGACTCTTCGGCTAAGGGAATTGTTTTTGGTATATGTACCTGGATATAGTTTATTTTTCATTGGATGTACAGGTATAACTGTATTTAGGTGAACATCATCATAAGTGGTATTCAAACGCTCGATATACTTTTTCAACGGAGGAGGATAGTATATTCCTTCAGCATTCTCCAATTTCCATGTAGCCCACCCTTCTTCATAGTTCAGTCTTTTGAATGTATGGCTACCCTGATAATAGGAATATTTTTTTGGCGTAATCGATATCTTTTTCAATTTGTTTCACCCTGCGTAATCTCGGCAAATGATCATCTATCTTTTTCCTATATTGATTCAACAAATCAACGACCTGACTATCTACGTATTTTTGCTCTAAAGTTGTTCTATCTTTGCTATTCCCATAATTAACGTGGACTACGATCGCTTTTTGTAGTTGATCAAGTTCATGAGTTTCTTTCCTAACATTGGAAAGTTCCCTCACAAAAAGCTTGTTTAATGCTTTTTTCTCTGCTTTCAACAGCTCTTTATGTGTCGCCATGTTCTTCTTCCTTTCTTTATTTGTTTATGTGTTTTTTATTCTATGTAAAAAAGCCGTTAGATCAACCTCAACTGACTAACGGCTTCATATTGTTTAAGGAAGGATATTTCCTGCTGCACGATAAAGTTCATACCAATCTTCGCGCGTTAATTGGATTTCTGACGCTTTCGCAATTTCTTCGATCCTTCCAGGATTCATCGTCCCAGCAATTACTTGCATATTTGCAGGATGACGCAAGATCCACGCCGCTGCTAAACCGGTCGGAGTCGTTCCGTATTTTTCAGCTAAGTTATCCAATGCTTGATTCAACTCAGGGAATTTTTCATTTCCAATAAATACTCCTTCAAAAAATCCGTATTGGTAAGGAGACCACGCCTGGATAGTCATATCATTCAAGCGTGAGTAATCTAATACACTACCGTCATGGTCAACGCTTCCATCATCAGTCATATTGACATGGATTCCTTGGTCGATCATTCCAGAATGCTTTAAGCCAAATTGCAATTGATTGGCTAGTAATGGCTGTTTCACATACTTCTTAAGCAAGTCGATTTGCATTGGTTTTTGATTGCTGACACCAAAATGGCGAACTTTCCCTGATTTTTCTAATTCATCAAACGCTTCAGCCACTTCGCTAGGATCGACTAAAGTATCTGGACGATGGAGTAAAAGCGCATCTACATAGTCCATTTTCAAACGTTGAAGGCTTCCTTCTACCGATTCAATGATATGTTTTTTTGAAAAATCGAACATAACACCAGGAACTATCCCGCACTTCGTCTGGATAAATAAGTCTTCTCGTTTAAGCGACGTTTTTGCCAACGCATCAGCAAAAATCGATTCACATTCTCCGCCTCCGTAAATATCGGCGTGATCAAAAAAATTGGCCCCCAGCTCCAAGGCACTCTGCAAAAAGCGCTCCGCTTCCGGCTCCTTCAGCGATTCGATGCGCATACAGCCCACTGCCATGGCAGGGACCTCCACCCCACTGGTTCCCAAAGGTACCTG
>OLSK01000507.1_pt1 | contig 34645 bp, 26 predicted proteins | sample 1672781 | NCBI WGS metagenome assembly OLSK01 (sample SAMEA3136723, study PRJEB25190) | human gut metagenome | biome: human gut; feature: human-associated habitat; material: faeces | place: Austria | collected 2013 | reverse complement strand
GCTCCCGGAGTTTATCCGCTGGAAGATACCGGTGAAGTATGAAAAGCAGCGAATTGACTCCGCTGCTCTTCACCGTATATCTTGCAGCTGCGTCGGGTCGCTCTCCAGCGTTGCCCTGTTTTGCTGCATTTTTAGCTTTGGTACGTTTTTCGGGTTTATTCGCGTTTACACAGTTATTTTTTCAGACCCAAAGCTTGTCCTTGGACCACTCCACTTCTTGAAACTTGTATAAAGGACCATCAGCATGATTGTATCTCAGAATCACATCACCGACCTAAAAAGATGATTTATTGAAATATTGAGAAGACCCTCCTATGTTTTCTATTATTCCATAGGAGGGTCTTTGGGTCAATGTCTGTTTTTAATGGTACAGTCCATTTTATAAATATTGAAATTATCCTGCAATGCTTTGCTTCTGCTTTTTCCAAAGCTCATGATAAGCATGGCTTGCTTCGAGAAGCTCAGTATGTGTTCCTCGTGCGGTTATCCTGCCGTCCTCGATCATAAGTATCTGATCCGCTCCAATTACAGCCGAAAGCTTGTGGGCAATGACAACAAGTGTTTTTCCCTTTATCATTTCAGAAATTGCCTGCTGAATATATGCCTCATTATCGGGGTCAATGCTTGCGGTGGCTTCATCGAGCAGAACGATCGGTGCATCTTTCAGGATCGCTCTGGCAATGGATATCCTCTGTTTTTCGCCTCCCGATAGCGTACAGCCGCCCTCACCTATCATGGTATCATACCCGTTTTCAAGGGCGGAAATAAAATCGTGACAGCGTGCCTTTTTGCAGGCGGCGATAACATCTTCCCTGGTCGCTCCCTTTTTTCCGAAAGCAACATTGTTGAACACAGTATCGTTAAAAAGATACACATTCTGAAAAACCACGCTGATATTTTCAAGCAGACTTTCCGTTGTCATTGCTTTTATATCCGTTCCGCCAATGCTTATCTTTCCCGAATCAGTGTCCCAGAAACGGGCAATAAGATTTACCACCGTGCTTTTTCCGCATCCGCTTTTTCCCACAAGTGCAGTCATACTGTGCTGCGGGATATGAAAGCTCATATTTTTTATAACGTCATTTTCATTGTATCCGAATGTAACATCTTTAAAATCAATATCAAAGTTATTGAGCTTAACGGATCTTCCGCTGTCGTCCATTACCGCTGTCTGCTTTACTCTGTCGTAACGGTCAAGAGATGCGTCCGCAACTCTGAATGCAGTGATATTTATAAGTGCCAGCATAGGTGCCGCAAGATCAAAGGCAAACACCGACATTGCAAGAACAAAGGGAAGCTCCATTCCGCCGTTAAGTCCCACATATCCGCAGATAAATATAACTGCTGAAATGCAAAGCCCCGTCATGCACTGCGATATGACTATAGGAACAGAAAAGCGCTTTTCAAATTTTATCTGTGCTTCGGTAAGTCTCAGGAAATCCTCGGAAGTTGCCTTGTGGCTCTTTCCCGCAAGATTGAATGCTTTGACTACGGGCATTCCTTTAATGTACTCGATAACCGTTCCAACAAGCTTGTTCTGTGCCTCCTGCTGATTTACAGCCTCCTCCGAAGCCACCTTATGGGCGGCTGCAAATGCTGCAAAAAACAGAGCAGTTGTGACCGCCATAGCAACCGCTACCCATACATTTATAATAAGAAGAAATATAAATGATATTCCGATGCCTATAACGGAAGTGGTTATCTTGCCGAGAGTGTCCATTCCGTGCTCTTCAACGAAGGAAATATCATTGGTAATGACCGATGTCACATTGCCGATATTTCCCTCCGAGAAAAATCCCATTGGGAAACGCTTTATTCTGTCACCAAAGGTCATACGCTCACGGGCAAATATCTCATATCCCACTCCCGACTGATTTACGTCCGTGAGATAGCGGAATATCATTCTGAGAACAACTCCGATCAAGATAGCTATAAACGAAACTACTATGACTTTTTTCTCGAAAGTACCATTCATTATGGTCATAAGTACATAAAGCAGCGTACATATGGGTACATTCGATGCTAGGCTTTCAAGAAATGACAAAACATAAGCACGGTCAAGCTTTTTGCGGTATTCACCTGAAAGTCCCATTATTCTTTTTATAAACTTAAACATTCTCCGAGCCCTCCTTTACCGCAATATTCCAGTTTCCTGCTTCAAGACTCATCTGCCAGAGCCTGCTGTAGATACTGCTCTTATTCATAAGCTCATTGTGAGTGCCGTTTGCGGAAACTCTGCCGCCGTCAAGGACAACTATGTTGTCGGCATCTGCAATAGTTCCTAGCCTGTGAGCTATCATAATGACAGTCCTGCCCTTGGTAAGCTCATTCAGAGCATTCGTTATAAGCTCCTCATTTTCCGCATCGGTGTATGCCGTTGCTTCATCAAGGATTATTATGGGGGCATTTTTCAGTATCGCTCTTGCAATGGTTATTCGCTGACGCTCACCTCCTGAAAGTTTGCCGCCGAGAACACCCACTTCAGTATCATATCCGTGAGGAAGCTTTGAAATGAAGTCGTGGCAGGCAGCCGCTTTTGCTGCGGATATCATTTCTTCCTCGGTGGCATCTTTCTTGCCCATACGGAGATTGTCTGCAATTGTACCCTTAAACAGGAAATTATCCTGTGCAACATAGGCTGTCATATTCATAAGAGTATCAAAGTTGTATTCACGGATATCACGTCCGCCAATAGTTATGCTACCGTCGGAAACGTCCCAGTAATGAACAGCAAGCCTTGCGGCAGTGGATTTTCCGCTGCCCGATTCGCCCACAAGAGCGGTCTTTTTACCCTGTTCTGCCTTGAAGCTCACATTTTTTAGAACGGCCTTGTCCTTGTATGCAAATGTAACATTTTTAAATTCAACGTCAAAACTTTCAGGCTTTTCGGTTACATTTCCAGAATGAACGTCCTCCGCACTATACAGAGCTTCAAGCTGCTTTACGGTGTAATCCACCTGTGGGAACATCGGGAAAAAGTTGATTACCCTTGTAAGAGGGCCGCTCATGCTGAGGTCGAGCATTAAAACGAATATCCAGGTGTTAAGGTCAAGAGAGCCATTAAAATAGAATATGGCACCCACAGGCAGAGTGAGCAGCACCGTGCAGGGCATTCCCGCATAAACAAGCGACATTGAACGCCAGCTTTCCTTGAACCAGTCAAGGGTAAATATCTTGTAATTTTCTACAGTATCGGCATATTTTTTAAAGGAACTTGTGGTCTGTCCGAAAATTTTTATAACTTCCATTCCCGAAACATATTCCACTACAGCATTATTGAGCTTTGCCCCCGATTCATAATACGACGGCATTTTCTTTACTCCCGACGCCATCATCATTCCCATTCCTATGATGCCGAAAGGCAGCGATGCAAGGGACAGCAGACCCATTCTCCAATCTGTAACGAATATCACCGCCAGAACGATAAAGGGCATAACAAGATTCGGTATTCCCTCGGGAAGCATATGTGCAAGCATAAGTTCAATCCGTCCTATCTCTTCCACAAAGCTTTTCTTGTATTTTCCCGTTCCGCCGTCAGCTACTTCTCCCAAAGGCTGATGCATAAGATTGTCCGCAAGCTTTACACGCATATTGTACAGCGTTCCAAAAGCGCCATGGTGAGAAAGATTAAGTCCCTCACCGTAAAGGACAAATTTTACCGTAAAGCACAGCAGTATAAGCGCAGATGTCCTTACAACATCTGCCATTACCGCAGTTTCACCGATATATTTTCCGATAAGGCTGCTTATAAGGAAATACGGTACCACCCCTATGGGGACACTTATGGAGATAAGTGCAAGCGCCGTAAAAATATAACGCCTGTACTTTCCCGCATACTTTAATACAGATGACATTTAGCTCCTCCTTTATTAGCACCAGCTAACCGATATGAAAATAAATAGGCACACCTTTTTGTGTACATCTTAATTATAATTTCCGCGCCGTTCTTTTTCTACTCCGAAAAAAGTTTTTTGTGCTCCGAAGCATTATTTTTCATTCGTCTGCGGTATTCAAGAGGTGAATATCCGTAAACCGAACGGAATGCCGATGCAAATTTGCTCTGATTACCGTAGCCAACAAGGTGTGCCACATCACCGACACTCATTTCTGTCCGTCCTGAGAGCAGTTCAGCGGCATATCTTAACTTTTTAGACCTGATATATGTTCCCACGGGCTGACCGTAAAGACACTTGAAACAGCTGCTGAGGTTTGTTTCGGAAATGCAGAATTTTGACGCAAGCTCCCCTATTGTTATCTCATCAATAAAATGGAGATTTATGTAGGCATAAACTTCTTTTACCGCCTCTGCGACAGTGTGTGAAAAGCTTGGCAACCGTTCCTGGCGCTCATATCCGCTGACGTTCACAAAGCATAAAAGCTCCAAGGTTTTCAGCACCATATACGGCTTTCGTATTTTTTCATCAACATTGTAAAGCTCTGAAAAAATGTGTTCAAGCGCAGGCTTTGCCCTTATAAAAAATGTCGGAGATGTTCTGAAAAGACGTTCCGAAATATTTTTAAGATCTATTCCCGCTTCGGGGATACGTTGGTCAATGGCAGGCTGCGCCTTTTCAATATCTATCATAACGGAAAGACCTCTGTATTTGCCGTAAGGAATACGGGAAGATGCAAACTGCGAACCGTTTGTATCGCTTATGGCTAGATCGCCGCTGCTGATAAAGCCTATCTCACCCGTTTCAAGTTCAAATTCAAAGCAGCCCTCGTTGCAGTAGTTTATCTGAATAAATCCGGGAACAGGCGGAGTTTCCTGCCAGCAGGAATTCATATCCAGCACATCGTAGGACATAAGTATTCCCGGCATTACCTCGTAAACGTGCATTATCCCTCTTCCGATGCCGTCGGAATCGGAAAGATAATAAACCGTGCAGTCCTTTTGTATCTCTTCATTTTCAAATCTGTAATTTCTCCAGGTCTCAGGGCTTATCTTTTTCATGAATTTCTCCTTGAACAAAAAAGGCGCAGCACATCTGCCGAAAATAACAGATGTGCCGACACTGTATGAACTTATTTAAGGTCTATTCCGCTTACTTCAACATACTGGCTGTCGGAGCAGAATTCATAACTGTTTATCTTATCGCTGTTCCAAGCCGCTAACTCCACCGTGTTTGCAAAGGGAACGCAGAGAGCCTCATCGGGAATGGTCGTAAGGATAGTTTTGTATATCTCATTAATTCGCCTTTCATCGGAAGAGCAGTCAAGCTCGGAAACTATTCCCTCGGGCAGGAATGATGCAAACTGTACCGCAACAGGGTCTGCACTCACTGCGGGATCCATATTCGTGATAATGGTAAAGGGGTCAAAGGAACCACCGTAGGTACGATAATGGATAATGTCATAATCGCCGCTCACGGAAGCGGTGTAGTATGTCATCATATCCATATCGGATACATCGACCTTGAATCCAACCTTACCAAGCTGTGAAGCGATAGCAAGCATACCATCACCGATGCTGCCGTAATCGCTTGTGTAAAGCATAATCATTTCAAGGGGTGTTCCGTCCTTGTCCCTTATGCCGTCGCCATCGGAATCCGTCCAGCCTGCTTCATCAAGAAGCTGTGCCGCCTTGTCGGGGTCATAGGTGTATGTGGTAACGTCAACATCGCAGTATGGCTTTGACTTGCTGAAAAGAGTATCGGCAGGTGTCATTGTACCCTGAAAAACATCGTTCGAAATGGCATCTTTGTCAATTGCATATTCAACGGCAAGACGCACATTTTTATCATCAAAAGGAGCCTTTGACATATTAAATCCGATGTAATTTGTAAGCGTAGGCTCATCATTTAAAGCTGTTCCGAAAGAACTGTCAGTGGAAAGCTCGGTGTAAGCGTCAGCGCTAAGTCTTGATGCACCTGTTATCGCATCGATCTCACCGCTTCTGAGCGCAAGTACCTTGGCATCGTTGTCGGGAATGACCTTTATCTTGAATGTATCAGCCTCGGGAGCTTCACCCCAATAGTAAGGATTGCGGACAAAGGTATAAACGCTGCCGTCAAAATCTCCCTCATACATATAAGGTCCTGTTCCCATTGTCATTGTCTGAAAATCATCGGCTTTGTATGTAAGGTCATCATTAAAGCCGTTCGGATTTACAATGCCGAGAGGATTGCAGGTGGAAAGGTCGTTGAGCGTACCGTAATAGGGCTGGGTAAGATTTATAATTACAGTGGATTCATCGGGAGCTTCGATGCTGTCAATGACCGTCATAAGCTTTCCATAGGAACCGATATACATTCCCAGATTTACCTGTGCAGCTTCAAGGCTTATCTTTACAGCAGCCGCATCGCAGGGTGTTCCATCGGAGAATTTTATGCCGTCTCTGAGGGTAAACGTGTATTTCCTTCCGTCATCGCTCACTTCCCATTTTTCCGCAAGGCTGCCCTTGTATTCGCCGTTATCATAGACAACAAGGGTATCATAGAAATTGTGTCCCCAGTAGGAAATGCCGTAATTTGATGACATTCCGCCGTGAACCACCGCATAAAAGCCTGCATCAAACGTCCAGCTCTCGCAAAGAGTTACATTTTTGCTCTCCGCCGATGTATCTGTACTGCTGTCGGCTGCTGTGGAAGCTTCCGCTCCCTCTGTTTCGGACACAGCATCAGTGCTTTCGGGCGAACTGCCGCAGGCAGCCATATTTGCACATATTGCAAATGCCGCAGCTGCTGCAAATAACTTTTTCATCTTCATAAATATCTTTCCTTTCACATAGAAGTTTGCTTTATATTAACCGCTTTTCGCGGAAATATTGACATTTTATGCCTGACTTTTTATCTTCGATAATGAGGAATTTAAAAGTATTTTTGAGTAATCACTCCTAAACACTTCCGTATCTCCCGAATAGTCAACATTTTCAAGGATCGTGCCGTTTTTCATCACGGCAATCCGCTGTGACGTGTACAAAGCTGCATCTATGTCGTGGGTTATGAGCAGAAACCCCTTTCCAGAGCTTTTCTGTATCCTTACAAGCAGATCGAGAACGCTTTTTCTCACCGAAGCGTCAAGTCCGCTGACAGCCTCATCAAAAATAATGTAATCGGGATCTGCCGCAAGGGCACGGGCAATGCAAATTCTTTTCTGCTGTCCTCCCGAAAGCTCTCCCGAACGCTGTGCAAGAATATTTTGGGTCAGCTCCATTTGCTCGGTATGCTGCCAAACAATTTTTCTTTCTTCCTCACGGGAACATTTTTTCAGATTTCTTATCGGCTCCGCAATGCAGTCATATACAGAAAAACGTGGGTCAAGAGCCGCCCTGCTGTTTTGCAGAACAAGCTGGAGCTTTGCGCACAAAGCCTTGTTTTTCCGACGCAGCTTCGGCGTTATATTTTCTCCGTCACAAATGACATCTCCGCTGTCGGGAGAAATAAGCCCTGACATTATCCTTACAAGTGTAGTCTTTCCTGAACCGCTTTCCCCGACCAGTGAGCAGAACTCGTTTTTATTGAGAAAAAAACATACATTATTGGCAACAGTAATTTTTTTGCCGTCCGAAGTAAAGCATTTGGTGATATTATTTGCCGTTAAAATCTGTCTCACCTCATATCAGCAGAGCGGCGTCAAGCAGCTCCTTTGTATATTCGTTTTCAGGAGCAGCGATTATTTTATCAATATCCCCCTGCTCAACAAAAACGCCGTTTTTCATTACATAAGCATATCCGCCGAAACGCTTCGCCACCGCAAAATCATGCGTTACTATTATGACGGCGGAGCTTCCGCACAGACTTCTGAGCATATCCGTAACGGCTATCCTATGCTCCGCATCGAGAGCCGTGGTAGGCTCGTCGGCTATCATCAGACGAGGGAGGTTCATTACCGCAGAAGCCACAGCCGCTCTCTGAAGCATTCCTCCCGAAAGCATATATGGGTAGCTTGCCCACACCGCTTCACTCCGTTCAAGTCCTGCTTTCTTCAGCGCTTCGAGTACAGCAGCCTTGGCTTCTTTTGCACTGCTTTTGTTATGTAGCCTGTATGTTTCCGCAAGCTGATGTCCAAGCTTGTATGAAGGGTCAAAGGCCGTCATGGGATTCTGCGGAACAAGCGCAATATCACTGCCGTAGAGCTTTCGGCGGCTTTTTGAATCCATTGACAGAATATCATTTCCGTCAAAGATTATCTGCCCCGATACATCGAAATCTGCGCTGTTTGTCAGCCCGAACAGTGCACGGCATATCATGGTTTTTCCACTTCCCGACTGACCGAGTATCAGCAGAGGTCTTCCCATATCAACGGAAAGACTAATGCCGTCAACAGCTTTAAATCCGCTGCTTTTTACGGTCACGGTAAGCTTTTTTATTTCAAGCAGCATTTCATATTCCTCCCTCGGAGGTCAGCGCATCACGCATAGCCTCCCCGAAAAGATTAAAGCCGGCTGCGGTAATGAGAATGCATATTCCCGGATAAACAAGCATCTCGGGGTGGCTATAAAGTCCCGTCCTCGCTTCGTTCATCATAGCTCCCCATTCGGCAGTGCCCTCTGGAAGTCCGAGACCCAGAAATGAAAAGCTTGATATCATAATAATTGCGGAAGCAACTCCCGTACTCATATAAACAATGCACTGTGGGAGAATATTCGGGATAAGGTGACGAAATATAAGTCTTGCCGTGCCGCAGCCACTTATTCTTGCAGCGGTAATGTACTCTTTTCCCATTTCAGCCGCAGCGTATGAACGGACAGTTCTTGCAAACCATGCCCACATTGAAATGACCACCGCAACGGCGATATTCTGTATGCCGTTTCCCAGAATGCTTATCACGGCAATGGCTGTTATGAGCGACGGAAAGGATATAAAAACATCACAGATAAATGTAATTATCCTGTCAGCCTTTTCTCCCGCACAGACACTGAGCGTCCCGATAAGAAGTCCCAGTGTTCCGAGTATCAGCATCATAGGAATGCTCATTCCCAGGGAATATCTTGCACCGTAAATAAGCCGTGAAAGCTCACATCTTCCAAGCTGATCCGTTCCGAGAGGATAATCCGCATCTGCCTCGTGATATTTGATCGAAGTGTCGATCAGATCCGGTGGATTTGGTGCTATTGCAGGCGCAAATACCGCACATATCACCATAATGGCAATAAGTATAAGTCCTATGACAGCCTGGGGTCTTGAAAAAATTTTCTTAATCATTTATCTCCCTTACTATCCATGGACAAATAAGCCTGTTTATCACATCTGCCGCAAGATTTGCTGTCACAAACACCGCCGCAATTATCACTATGCAGGCGGCGGCAGCAGGTGAATCTCCGCTTATAACGCAGGAAATAAGGTAAGTTCCAACGCCGTTCAGCGAAAAGACCTTTTCGGCGACAGCACTTCCCGCAAGCATATATCCGAGATACTGACCGAAAAGAGTTATTACGGGCGGCAACGAATTTTTAAGTCCATGGCGGACGATTACCTGCCATTCGGACAGTCCTCTTGTCCGTGCAAATGCCGCATAATCCGAGCTGATTTCAGAAAGTAAAGATGATCGCATTACCCTGATCGCTCCGCAGGCTGACGGGAATGCCAGAGCAAATGACGGCAGAATATATCCACTTATCCCTGATTTGGGAACAACGCTGAATATCGGCATTTTCACCGCAAACAGCAGCAGAAGCATAAATCCCAGCCAAAAAACGGGCAGGCATATACCGCCGATAGACAACACTCTCACAATATGGTCAAACAGCTTGTTGTGAAACCTTGCGCACAGCATTGATACGGGAATAACTATAATTATGAGCCAGCCCATTGCCATAATAACAAGTCTGAACGTCACGGGAAACAGCGTTATTATATCATCGGATATGTTGTGATATGTAACCGCCGATCGTCCCAGATCTCCCGTAAGCAGACCTTTCAGCCACAGCAGATACCGTATCGGCAGAGGCTTGTCAAGCCCCATTTCTTCGCGAAGGCTTTCCACGAGTACCGTATTTCCTGCGGAATTACTTCGCAGGGCCGCCGCCATGGCAGGATCCTTTCCCGATACGGTCATAAGAATAAAGCACAGCACTGTCACCCCTATCAGAACGGGAATTGTGCCTACAAGCCTTTTTATAAGATATTTTTTCAAGTAAAACTCCTTAAAATCAATTAGCGAACGCTAACCAAAATGCAAAATAAAACTGCGGTCTGATCCGCAGTTTTTATAATACCACATCTTAACAAAAAAATTCTGCTCCAAAATAACATTCTTTTGCTCCAAAAAATCAGTGCGTTTTTTCGGAGCAAAACCTTATAAATTATAAAAGTGTGCATATCCATGCAGCAGCGGCACAAATGGGAATATATGCAATAAAATGTACAAAATGCTGTTTTTTGTTATAACCAAACATCTGCGGCCCTACTACACCTTTAAGCTCGGGATAAAAATGCGGGAAAAAATTTGAACGGCACAAAAGATACCAATCAAAGAAAAATATGTCATAAAGCTCCATAATATAAAGCACTATGACAAATCTTCCAAAGAATTGCAGAAAGCCAAATTCGTTTTTTACTCCGTCCCATACACCTAGAACCAGTGCTCCTGCGAACAGCAAAATAGCAATCACAGCTATTATCCAGCCAATGATATGAGCGCCGCGAAACCTCTCTTTTTTATCTGGAATAACAGCCAGATTTTCTTTAGGCGCGGTAGAGAAAAATTTCTTGTCCTGAATAAAACCTACTACGGCATACAACAGAAGAAAATATGCCGCCATAACCATAACTGCCGCAGATAGTGTTATCACCATTTTAATCACCTCAACGTTAGATTCAGCTAACTTGTACTCGTTAAAAACCGCAGAAGCGGCGGTTTCATTTTATACAACTGTTCATTCATATTATAACACCGCGAAGCCGTATTGTCAATTCATCTTGCGGAAAATGTAGGTGATGTTGTTAATTTTTCCTCCTTTATTTGCTCGACCGCGACGAACAGGGAGCCACACATCCTTTACTATACATGAGACTTCCGTGACCCGCAGGAAAAACGTCATCGCTATTGACTTTTGGTTATCCGTGTGATAAAATCGGTATATACTAATTACAGAATTAAGAGGGATTTGTATGAAACTTGATGTTCTTGGGCTTCTGGGAGCCTGCTCCTACGCGCTCGACTGCGTGGAAGCGGAGCTTGTCCATGTTACAAACCGCCATGCAAAGCGTGTGGCATATATGAGCATATGTACCGCGGAAAAAATGGGCGTTCACGGAAACGCGCTGCAGGACCTAACAGCCTGCGCGCTGCTCCATGACAATGCGCTCACGCAGTATATTCAGGAGGAATTCCACGGCAGAGCCGAATCGCTGGAGCTTCTCTCGGAGATACCGCATCTGGGGCTGCACTGTTCGCAGGGTGAGGAGAACATACGCGCTCTGCCGTTCAGCACCGATGTTAGCGGAGTGATACTGTATCATCACGAAAACGCCGATGGGAGCGGTCCGTTCGGGAAACCATGGCGGGAGGTCCCGCTTTTTGCCCGGATAATTCACCTGTGCGACCTGCTGGACGCCTTCTGCCGCGCCGACAAATTTACTCCGGAGGTCTGGAACAGGGCGGAAGGCTTCCTTTCACGCGTTCGTGGGAAAATATTTGACGACGAATGCTCCGACGCCTTCCTGCATGCTTTCCCGGAGGAGCATTTCCTGTCGCTGGGCGGCGATGACCTCGAAGCGCGGCTGTGGAGCAAAGTCCCTCGCGAAAAGCAGGAACTCAGCTTCCCGCAGATAAAGGCGCTGGCGGATTTCTTCGCAAAAATAGTGGATTACAAGTCTCCGTTCACCAGTACGCACTCTATCGGAGTCGCCTCCTGCGCGGAAAGGCTGTCGCGGTTTATGGGCTTCGATGAAGAGACCGCGCAGAAAATGTATCTTGCCGGAGCGCTCCATGATATCGGAAAGGTCGCAGTCGGAAACGAGATACTTGAAAATCCCGGCCGCCTGACCGACGAGGAATTCGCGGTGATGAAGCATCACGCCGCGTACACCTACCAGATTCTGTCTGATATTGAGGATTTCAACGAGCTGCGCGACTGGGCGGCGTTCCATCACGAGCGGCTCGACGGGACCGGTTATCCGTTCCGCAAAACCGCGCCGGAGCTGAACACTCAGGAACGCATAATGGCGTGCGTCGATATTTATCAGGCTCTGACGGAAAGCCGTCCCTACAAGCCGGGAATGTCCCATGAAAAAGCCTGTGCAATACTCCGTGACATGGCGGGCAAGGGCTGGCTCGACGCCGGAATAACGGAAAAGGCAGATCTGTGCTTCGGCGAAGGGAGCCGCTGAGTTCCGCACATCTGAGCCAGACCGGAGCTTACTGCTTCATCTTACTGTCTCAGATAACGTTTCGGGAAATATTTCCCAGTAAAACTTCCGGGCAGACTGCGGGAACTCTCTCAGCACGCCATGCTCAGGGTCGTAAAAATGCCGTCGGCATACAACGACCAATGTCAGCATCGGTGCGTCTCAAGGCTGAGGAGGGCGCATACGGGAAGGTCGGAAACAGTCTGCGCCTGCTTTCGTTCATGGTCGAATTTGATTCCATGATCAGTCAGCACGCGCTTCATTTCGCGCAGGTCGGTTTCACGGTCGTTGCCGAGATAACTGCAGATGTATTCGTGAGTCGTTCCCAGCAGCATCGCAAGGACCGCCTGACCGCACTGCAGGTCGGTAGGTTCATGGATATATTGAATGTTCATGGTTCGTCTGCCTCCTCAGTCAGACACTTAGGACACGAAGACCGAAAAGGCGCTGTAAAAGAAAAGGCTGCATCATTGCTTTTTTCGCGATGCAGCCTTTTCCTTTACAGCGCCTTGCCTAAAAATTTATGATTGCTTTATCTTTATAAGAGCAACAGCAATAGCCGCAGCAACAGCGATTCCAGCGCCAACTGCCGCGGGAATCACAGGAAAACCGTTTTTATCCGGCTGTTCCTCGGGGAGCTGTTCCAACTGCGGAGCCTTGAAAACAAGCTCAGTTACCGAAAGAGGTTTCAGGGAGTATTCCAGCACGCGCCCGTCAAGCTCCGCCGGGTCTGCGCTGCGGATATCCGTACTGTCGCCGTAAAGCTCGTAGACCTCCGCGCAGGAGTATCCGGTTTCGCCGCCTATCGTAAGGCTTATCGGGGTTTTCTCGTGCAGCGATTTGTTTGTGAGGATAACGTGCAGATCGCCGTTTTCATCGGTCGCGGAATATGCGGAAACTGTGTTACGGTCGGAGCTTTCGCTCTTTACTAATGTCTTTCCGAAGCCGCTTCCTCTGCCGTCATAATTTGTGAACATATTTATTGCGGCGAGCTGGTACTGATTTTGATCGAACGACCACAGCGATGAAAAGTACACGCCGTTTTCTGCGAAAATTCCGAGTACGTCCGCCTGGCACACTCCGCCGGAAATGTGATCCCCGCCGCCGAAATTGTACTCCGTGAACGCCAGCTTTGTTCCGGGGTAGTACTGATCGATGGACTGCTGAATGTTCTGGATAAGCGGGAAGAATTCCGCGCCGTTGTCGGCTATCCAGCTGTTTTCAAGGAAGCCCTCCTCAAACAGAGAGCGCACGCTGTCCAGCCGCGCCTTTACACAGCCGTCACGGTCGTAATGACTGCAGAAGCGCTGACCGCATTCGCCCTTTGCTTCGGTGTAATAATGGATATCGAGGACATCCAGCAGACGCCTGCCGTCTGATTTTTCCGCCTTTTTCATTTCGTCAAGGTAGTAGTCGATGAACCAACGGTAGTTCCCGGCGCTCTGCTTTCTGCCCCAGTCGGGAGCGCCGGCAAGGCTCTGGTATGCGGTATATCCGTACAGCGACGGTCCGAACACCTCCGCGCTGCCGTCCATATCCTTAACTACCTGAGCGAGGTCTATGCTCTTTTCAATAAGCTCATCGCAGGTGACGTGTTCGCTGTGCGCCAGCTTGTGAGTTCCGTTCCACAGCCCCGGCTCGTTGTCAAGCGCGTATGCGTTGAAGCCGCCGGAGGTGGAATTACCAAGCGTATTGATAAGGTAGTTCAGGTATTCGTCCGTGTACACCACGTCGTCCTTTTTATCCGGTTCCATTGAGAATTCACCAGGCTTACGATTGACCACCTTGTACCAGTATTCCGTGTTCGGCGCGGTGCAGTCACCATCAACAAGGTCGAGTTTCTGAAACGTGCTGGAGGACACATATCCGAGCATCTGAAGCGTCAGCAGCTTGTACGGCACGTTATGCGCGGAAGTATCCATAGCGGCGTTCAGCGCGGCGCCGCCGGGGGTCTGCCGCAGGCCGTCGTCGAGTACGTCCTGAACCATGTGCATATCTGCGGAATTGTACCAGTCCGAGCCAGCGTTGGACATATTGTTTTCCCAGTTGTAGCAGCTCATTCGGTTGCCCCCAAGCCGGAATGCTCCCGCGCTGACGGCGCTCAGGTCAACGCCGCTGTTCACGCCGTATATGTACGGGGATATTTCGCGAAGCTCGGTCTGCGGGTCTACTGTTATTGAAATGGTCATGCTGTCCTCCGCACTTGTGGGTACTGCTGCGGCAAGCGCCGCTGCGAGGGAAAGCGCCGCTATTTTTCTGAATTTCATCGTATTTCCGCCTTTCCGGTTATCTGTTACTTATGGTCACCTTTAAAAAAGCACTGGAAATTCCGGCGCTGTTTTAATATTTATGAGCTTTCTTTCTGGATAAAAGTCCACGGCAATACTTCTGAAGAAACATCCCTGCCGTCCAGAATATCAACTAGCTTCTGCGCGGCTATCCTGCCAATGTTCCTGTCCTCATAGGAAAGCGAGGTTATCGGCACCTGGGATATCCAGCTGAGATTGCTGTTGTCGAAGCTGACTACCGCAACGTCCTCCGGAACGCGTCTGCCGGCGGAAAGCAGGCATTTCACAAGCCCGAACGCCACCTCGTCGTTATAGCAAACGACCGCCGTGTTATCGCCGAGGCGCTTTAGTACCTCCTCCGGATCATCGAAGAGATTTTCCTTTGTCTCCGTGGTGTACCAGAACACGTTCTCGTCGGGGATTATCAGTCCGCTGCGGAACAGCTCCGAAATAAAGCCTGAATACCGCTGATGACCCTGGATATCATCGCTCTTGAAATACCCTGCGATTTTCGTGTGGCCGCGGTCAATAAGATGCCGCACAAGTTCGGCGCCGCCCGCCTGATTGTCCGCGCAGACGGAATACGTGCCGCTGAGGGTCGGGTAATATCCGTTGAAAAAAACTACCGGGATACCCATGCCTATAAGCTTTTCGTACAAATCGAAATTCGGGTTCGGCATTGCGGATTTTGTACCCTCTATCAGTATGCCGTCAACGGGATTTTTCAGTATTTCTTCGAGAATAGCGCGCTCGTTGCAGACGCGGTTGCGGGTCGCAGAAAGAACCGCGGTGTACTTGTTCTCGGACAGCACTTCGTCCACAGCCCGCAGCTGGCTCGGAAAAATGTAGTCACTGATGTACGTTGCAACTACCGCTATCTTTCCGGTTCTCGGATTCAGCCGCTTCGGGCGCACAACCGAACCGCTGCCCTGCCGCTTTATTATAAGATCGTCTTCTACCAGGAGCGCCAGCGCCTTGCGTATCGTCTGGCGGCTGACGTCGTACTGAGCTGTGAGCAGCTCCTCGGTAGGTATCGCCTGACCCTCGGTATATACGCCGTTTTCAATATCAGTTTTTATTGCCTGCGCGACAGCTTCATATTTAGTCATATATTATCGCCCCTATAAAAAGTACAAATCCAAACTCCGGCAGAATACAAATTCATCTGCGTATATGATACAACTTTGCACTTGATTTGTCAAGATGTTTTTTCACAGCGGCATACTTGTCTGTCGAGAAAACGTACAATTTGTTGCACATGCACAAAAGTTTTCCTAAAAGAATGTGCATTTTATGCATTGCATTTATCGAGCCTTTGTGTTAAAATAAAGGCAGCAAACAGGAATGCAGACAAAAATAAAATTTGTAGCAAATATGCTGGGAATTTGTTCTGAACATTCCAAAACAAAACCATAACGATCATTTTTTATCGGAGGGAAAAAGCTATGAAAATCAAGAAGATACTCGCATCGGTACTCGGTCTGGCACTCACTGCAAGCGTATTTGCAGGCTGCAGCTCAGGCAGCGGCAGCACTGCTGAATCCGGCAGCAGCGGATCTGGCTCTGGTTCTGCAAGCGGAGACCTCATTAAAGTAGGAATAATCAACAACGACCCCAACGAGTCCGGCTATCGTACAGCGAACGATAAGGACATGAAGGCTACATTCACAGAGGAGAACGGCTACGACGCATCATTTGCATACAGCCTTAAGAACGACGAGCAGATCGCAGCAGCGCAGACATTCATTCAGTCCGAGGTGGACTACCTGCTGATCTCCGCCGCTGGTACTTCCGGCTGGGATTCAGTACTCAAGGACGCTCAGGCTCAGGGAATCAAGGTTATCCTGTTCGACAGAACCATCGACGCTGACGAAAGCCTGTACGAAGCTTCCATCGTATCCGACATGGCTAAGGAAGGTCAGACCGCAGTTGACTGGCTGGCTTCCCAGGGACTTTCTGAGTACAACATAGTACATATCCAGGGCACGATGGGCTCCGCTGCACAGGTCGGCAGAACCGGCGCCCTCGACACCAAGGTAGCCGAGAACGACAGCTGGAACCTCGTTACACAGCAGACCGCTGACTGGAACGCAGAAACAGCACAGCAGATCGTTCAGTCCATCATCGACAGCGGCACTTCCTTCAACGTTATCTACGCCGAGAACGACGATATGGCAAAGGGCGCAGTTGCAGCCCTCGACAAGGCTAACATCTCCCACGGCGTTGGCAAGGACGTTATCGTAATGGGCTTCGACTGCAACAAGTGGGCTCTTGAGAACCTCCTTTCCGGCAGCTGGAACTACGACGGTCAGTGCAATCCTTTCCAGGCTTCCTACATCGACTCCATCATCAAGGATCTTGAGAACGGCACATCCCCCGCAAACAAGGTCATCATTATGGACGAGAAGGGCTTCGACGCCTCCACGATCACTCAGGAGGACGTTGACAAGTACGGTATCTGATCGTTCTGAACAGCCTAGCTGAATCAGCTGATCAGCCATGACGGAAACGGTCCGATATGATGGATAACACATCCCTTGTATCGGACCATTCTGTTAACTAACAAACCGGAGGCGAAGACAATGCGTGATGAAAATGTTGTTCTCAGGCTAGAGGGCATATGTAAGGAATTCCCCGGTGTGAAAGCGCTCCAGAACGTTGAATTCACACTGCGAAAGGGCGAAATACACGCGCTGATGGGCGAGAACGGCGCTGGTAAATCCACACTTATAAAAGTACTCACCGGTGTATACGAAAAGGACGGCGGCAATATCTATATGTCCGGCAATCCTGAGCCTGTCGTTATAAGATCGACACAGGACGCCCAGAAAGCCGGAATAAGCACGGTTTACCAGGAGATCACACTCTGCCCGAACCTGACGGTCGCCGAGAATATGTACATCGGCAGATCAAAGGGCGCTTTCACCAAATGGAAGAAGATGTATTCGGACGCCGGAAAGCTTCTGGAATCGCTTGATATCCCGGCAAGGCCGAATCAGCAGCTTGGAAGCTGCTCCCTTGCGGTGCAGCAGATGGTCGCGATAGCCCGTGCGGTCGATATGGACTGCAAGGTGCTTATCCTGGACGAGCCGACTTCCTCACTCGACGAGCAGGAAGTTGAGAAGCTGTTCAAGCTCATGCTCGACCTCAAGAGCCGCGGCGTTGGAATAATATTCGTAACGCACTTCCTCGACCAGGTTTACGCGGTCTGTGACAAGATAACGGTACTGCGCGACGGTAAATTCGAAGGCGAGTACAATGCGGCGGATCTTCCGAAAGTCGAGCTGGTTTCAAAAATGCTCGGTAAGGACCTCAACAAGCTTTCCGACATGGACAAGCCCCACGAGGTCGAGCAGGAGACAAATGGCGAGGCTCCGGTATTCGAGGCGGAGGGACTTGTCAGCAGCGCCGGCATAGCGCCTTTCAACTTCTCAATAAGAAAGGGCGAGGTAAACGGCTTCACCGGACTTCTCGGCTCAGGCCGAAGCGAATCCGTCCGTGCGATATTTGGTGCGGACAGCATAACCGGCGGCACAGTCAAGATGAACGGCAAGACCGTAAAGATAAGAAAGCCGCTTGACGCAATGAAGCACGGCATAAGCTACCTCCCGGAGGACAGAAAGCACGATGGTATAATCGGCGACCTGTCCGTCAAGGATAACATAATCCTTGCGCTCCAGGTAATGCGCGGAATGTTCCGGCCGATATCCAAGGCGGACGCCGCGAAATATGCCGACGAGTACATAAAGCTGCTGGAAATAAAGACGGCTTCCCCGGATACGCCGATAAAGTCGCTTTCCGGCGGTAATCAGCAGAAAGTTATCCTCGCAAGGTGGCTTCTTGCGAACCCTGTATACCTTATCCTCGACGAACCCACAAGAGGTATCGACGTCGGCACCAAGCTCGAGATACAGAAGCTGGTGCTCAAACTCGCCGCCGAGGGCAAGAGCGTAACGTTCATCTCCTCTGAGATAGACGAAATGCTGAACGTATGTTCAAGACTTATAGTAATGCGCGACAGAAAGACCGCAGGCGAGCTTACCGGCTCCGACCTGAACCAGTCCAAGATAATGGAAACGATCGCAGGAGGTGAAAAGGTTCATGAAAACGCTTGAAAAAACAGGCGGGAACAAGTTCCTTGCTTTTCTGAAAAGAGCGGTCAGGAATCAGATCTTTATTCCGCTGGCAGCGCTGCTGATACTGGTGCTGTTCAACCTGATCGCTGACCCTTCGTTCTTCGCGATCAAATATGCTCCGAACAGCGCCGGCGATATGGTAATTTCGGGCAACATCATCACGATACTCGACAACGCTTCGGAGCTTGCGATACTTGCTATCGGCATGACGCTGGTAACGTCAGCCTCCGGCGGACAGGATATCAGCGTTGGCGCGACTATCGCGGTCGCGGGCAGCGTTGTTCTGAGAGTCCTCTGCGGCGGCGAAGTCAGCCCGGCTGCGCTCCATGCGCCGATAATCGTTGCATTCCTCGCCTGCGTTGTCGTATCAATGCTCCTTGGTGCGTTCAACGGCGCCCTGGTGGCTTACTTCAAGATACAGCCGATGGTCGCAACGCTTATCCTATTCACAGCAGGACGTTCCATCGCGGCATGGATAAACAACAATCAGCTCCCCGTCATCAATGATGAGAGCTTCGGCTGGTTCGGCAACTTCATTCCCGGACTGCCGCTTCCGACCCCGATATTCATTGCGGCGATATGCATTATAATCATTGCTCTGGTGCTCCGGTTCACAAAGCTGGGACTTTTCACCCAGGCGGTCGGCATAAACTCCGAATCCTCCAGACTTAACGGTCTGAACCCTGCGCGCATCAAGTTCATGACCTACGTCATACTTGGTCTGTGCGTTGCAGTCGCAGGCTTCATCAAGGTCAGCCGTATCTCCTCCATCAACTACTCGGTAGTTGCAAAGGACATCGAGATGGACGCTATCCTTGCGGTAGCACTCGGCGGAAACGCCCTCAGCGGCGGCAAGTTCAACATGGCGTCCTCGATACTCGGCGCTTATGTTATCCAGTTCCTGACGACAACTCTTTATAAGTTCCAGGTAGCTCCTACCGCGCTCCCCGCATACAAGGCGGTAGTAGTAATTATCCTGGTAGTTCTCAGCGCTCCCACTGTACGAAACAAGCTCGCAGCTTTCCGCAAGAAGATAGCTTCCCGCAGAAATCCCGTCAAGGAGGCGAATTAGTATGAAATTTCTGAAAAACGCCAACGGCAGTTCACGGAGATTATCTGACTCTAATCTGCTTCTGGTCATCACCATTGCGATATTCGTTGTAATGTATATCTGCGCAGTGGCGTTCATCGGCTCCGGCTTCACGAAGGTGCAGACCTTCTTCAACATACTCAACGAAAACGCGGCTCTGATAATCCTCTCCTGCGGAATGAGCCTTGTAATGATAACCGGCGGTATCGACATCTCGGTCGGCGCGGTTACGGCGCTGGTATGTATGTGCTGTGCAATGAACCTCGACTACGGCGGAGGCAATGTAGTGACCTCTATTCTCATAGCCCTTGGAATAGGCACCGCTTTCGGACTTGTTCAGGGTTATCTGATAGCGTATCTGGAGATACAGCCGTTCATCGTAACGCTGGCGGGAATGTTCTTCGCAAAGGGCATGACCACCATCGTCAACGCAACGCAGTTCAACGTTGAGAACGAAGAATTCCAAGCACTCAAGGAAACAAGAATTTCACTCCCCGGAATAGGTTCCACCAACAAGCATGGCGTATTTGTTCCGGCGTACATAGAAATAGGCGTGGTAGTCGCGCTGCTGATAGTTGCGATACTGTTCGTGTTCCTCAAGTGGGGCAGGCTCGGACGCGGTTTCTACGCTATCGGCGGCAACAGCCAGAGCGCAAATATGCTCGGCATCAACGTCAAGCGCACAAAGTTCTTCGCTTACCTGATGTGCGGAGTGCTCGCAGGTATAGGCGGCTTTGTTTACTTCCTTCATGTCGGCTCCGGTTCACCCTCCCATGCAAGCGGAGCCGAGATGAACGCGATCGCTTCCTCCATCATCGGCGGCACGATGCTCTCCGGCGGTTCGGGCAACATAATAGGAACGCTGTTCGGCGTCATCTCGCTGAGTACGATAAAGAACATCGTTTCCTCCCTCGGACTTGACGACGCATGGTGGACGAATATTACCGTTGCGGCAATGATCTGCCTGTTCCTTGTTATCCAGAGCGTTGTTCTTTCCAGAAAGAACAAGAAAAAGGCATAAACACAAGCCGCGCTGAATACTTGTTCGGTGCGGCTTTTCTGTGAAGGAGAATTATTATGAACAAGATATACTTTGTTACCGGAAGCCAGGATCTTTACGGCGAGGAGACCCTCGCGCAGGCTGCCAGGGACAGCGCCAAGATGGCTGATTTCCTGAACGAAAAGCTCTCGGACATCGCGGAAGTCATATTCCAGCCGGTGGTAAAGACCGCCGACGAAGCCGAGGACATCTGCGTGCGCGCCTCCTCCGACAGGGAGTGCATAGGCGTTATCATGTGGATGCACACGTTCTCGCCCGCCAAGATGTGGATAAGAGCGCTGAAAGCTCTGAAAAAGCCAATGCTCCACCTGCATACGCAGTTCAACGAGAAGCTCCCCTACGACAGCATCGACATGGACTTCATGAACCTCAACCAGTCCGCACACGGAGACCGCGAGTTCGGGTTCATCTGCACAAGACTCGGAATCAGGCGCGAGGTCGTTGCAGGATACTATCAGCACGGGGACGTTATAGAGAAGATCCGCAGATTCGCTCATGCGGCTTCCGCAGTATCTTTCAGCAGGACTTTAAGGGTAGCAATGCTCGGAAACAATATGCGTGATGTCGCAGTCACTGACGGCGACCGCGTTGAAAGCGAGATACGCTTCGGCTGGAACGTGAACTACTACGGTATCGGCGACGTAGTGGAAATCGCCGACAGCGTTACCGAATCCGAAATAGACGCAAAAATGGCTGAATACACCGAGAAGTACACGATGGCGACGGACAACATCGCCGCTGTCCGCGAGCAGGCAAAATATGAAGCGGCTCTCGACAAGTTCATCGCGCGGGAAAAGATAGGGGCGTTCACCGATACGTTCCAGGATCTCCACGGGCTGAACCAGCTCCCCGGAATCGCGGCGCAGAATCTCATGGCAAAGGGCGTGGGCTTCGGTCCGGAGGGCGACTACAAGACTGCGGCTCTCGGCGCGGTGCTGTTCAAAATGTCTGAGGGAAGAAAGGGCTCTACCGGATTCATGGAGGACTACACCTACGATCTCACTTCCGGCGAGGAGCTGGAGCTTGCGGCGCATATGCTGGAGGTATCCCCGGTGTTCGCTGCAAACAAGCCTGAAATTCAGGTGCATCCGCTTGGTATCGGCGGGAAATCCGACCCGGCGCGCCTTGTATTCGACGGCATTGACGGCGAGGGTATCGCGGTTTCCATGATAGACCTTGGCGACAGATTCCGCCTTGTATGCGCTGAGATCACGCTTGTAAAGCAGCCGGCTCCCATGCCAAAACTCCCCGTTGCAAGGCTGATGTGGAAACTGAAGCCCGATTTCGCAACCGGAGCGGCTGCGTGGATATACGCCGGCGGCGCTCATCATGCGGTAGTTTCCACGGCGCTCACGGTCGATGATATCCGCCTGTTTGCAAAGATGACGAATACGGAGCTTGTGGTCATCGACGACAAGACCGACATAAACAGCTTTGAGCAGCAGCTTGCATTACTTGACGCTGCCGCGGCTCTCAAGAGGTGATAGTATGACGATACAGGAAAAAATACAGAATAACAAAACCTACCTCGGCATAGAATTCGGCTCGACCAGAATCAAGGCGGTGCTCATAGACGACACGTTCGCGCCCATCGCCAGCGGGAGCCACGACTGGCAGAACCGCTACGAAAATGGCGTGTGGACCTACTCCCTGGATGACATCACCACCGGATTACAGCACTGCTACGCAAGCCTTGCGGAGGACGTCAAGAGCAAATACGGCGTGGTTCCCACGGGCTACGGCGCAATGGGAATATCCGGCATGATGCACGGCTACATGGCGTTCGATAAGGACGACAACCTGCTGGTTCCGTTCCGCACATGGAGAAATACCATCACCGAGCCGGCGGCTTCCGAACTTTCGGAACTTCTCGGATTCAACATTCCCCAGCGCTGGAGCATTGCGCACCTCTACCAGGCGGTTCTGAACGGCGAGGAGCACGTCAAGGATATTGCGCACATCAACACCCTGGCAGGATTTATCCACTACCAGCTGACCGGGAAGCGCCAGGTCGGCATTGGCGAAGCCTCCGGAATATTCCCTGTTGACGGTATCGGGTACAATGCGGAGTACATCGCGAAGGTAGATAAACTGCTTGCTGATAAGGGATTCTCCGGGAAACTGCTGGAAGTCCTCCCCGGGGTACTCAACGCAGGCGCAAGGGAAGCCGCGCTGACCGCCGAGGGCGCAAAGTTCCTCGACCCGAGCGGAAACCTCCAGCCGGGAGTTCCCGTCTGCCCGCCGGAGGGGGACGCAGGCACCGGAATGGCGGCGACAAACAGCGTACTCCCGCGCACGGGCAACGTGTCCGCCGGAACTTCCATATTTGCAATGCTCGTCCTTGACAAGCCGCTGAAGGGTTACTACCCGGAGATAGACGTAGTGACCACCCCGGACGGCGCTCCGGTTGCGATGGTTCACTGCAACAACTGCTCCTCCGAGCTGGACGCTTGGGTGAAGATATTCGGCGAATTTGCGGAACTGAGCGGTCACCCCATCGCAAAGCCTGCGCTTTATGACATGCTGTATTACCACGCGCTGACCGGCGACCCGGACTGCGGCGATACCGTTGTGTACAACTTTCTTTCCGGCGAACCTGTCGCGGGCGCTGAGAACGGCAGACCGATGTACTTCCGCACCCCGGACGGCAAATTTAACCTCGCGAACCTGTTCCGCGCGGAGATATACTCCACGATGGCAGCGCTGAAACTCGGCATGGATATTCTGTTCGACAAGGAGCAGGTTTCCGTTGACAAAATAACCGGACATGGCGGTCTGTTCAAGACGAAGGGAGTTGCTCAGCAGTTCCTTGCGGACGGTCTGGGCTGCGCGGTTTCCGTCATGAAGACCGCCGGAGAGGGCGGCGCCTGGGGAATGGCTCTGCTGGCGGCTTACTCCGTATGCGGCGGCGGAAAATCCCTGCCGGAGTTCCTCGACGGCGAGGTGTTCGGCAGCATGGAATCCACAACTTTACAGCCCGAGGAAAAGGGCGCGGAGGGATTCCGGAAATTCATGGAGAACTACAAGCGCGGACTTGCGGCGGAATACGCTGCGGCAAAGTAAGGAGAGAAAGTAAATGTTAGAGAAATTAAAGCAGGAAGTGCTTGAAGCCAATCTTCTGCTTCCGAAATACAATCTTGTAACGTTCACATGGGGGAATGTTTCCGCCATCGACCGCGAGAGCGGAATGATAGTTATAAAGCCCTCCGGCGTTCCCTATGAGGGAATGACCGCCGATGACATGGTGGTAGTCGAGCTTGCGACTGGTAAGGTCGCAGAGGGCAAGTGGAAGCCCTCCAGCGACACGCCTACTCATCTGGAGCTGTACCGCGCTTTCCCGGCTGTCGGAGGAGTTGTACACACCCACAGCCGCTGGGCGACTTCATTTGCGCAGGCAGGAGTAGGAATCCAGCCGATGGGCACGACCCAGGGCGACTACTTCTACGGCGAGATCCCCTGCACCCGGGCTATGACCCCGGAGGAGATCCGCGGCGAGTACGAAAAGGAGACCGACAAGGTCATAATTGAAACGTTCAACGGAGTTGACCCGATGAGCATTCCGGCGGTGCTAGTAAAGAGCCACGGACCTTTCACCTGGGGCAAGGACGCGCACGAAGCAGTGCATAATTCCGTAGTCCTGGATGAGGCTGCGTTCATGAACTACCATGCGCTGACGATAGCTCCCACTGCCGGAAGAATGCAGCAGGAGCTTCTCGACAAGCACTACCTGCGCAAGCACGGCGCGAACGCTTATTACGGTCAGGGCTGATACATCTGCTTGATTAATAAAAATGGCAAGCATGAAGCTTGCCATTTTTATTACCTATTTTGTTTTGAAACAGATTAGTAATTCAGAATCACTGCGGATTATTTGCCTTGATCTGCTTTCTGATGGTGCCGTGATCGCCGTTGCAGTACTCCGGAAGGTTGCTTGCACGGTAATAGCCCGTATTAGTAGAGCTGCACTTATTCGTTGCAAGCAGGCCTGTCATCGTGCAGTACTGACGCTCCACAACCGATGGATCCGGAACGAAGTTCAGCACCTGCGAGGTGTCCTGAATGTCGATCATAACATCATGCCAGATCTGCGCTACTGCCTTCCAGCCGTCAGCGCCGCCGATAACGCGGCTGTCGTCGTATCCTATCCACAGTCCGCCGATATACTCAGGCGTAAGTCCCATGAACAGCAGGTCGGTTCCGGCGTTGGACGTACCAGTCTTACCGATTACCTCCACATTCGGAAGCTTCGCCTTCGGACCTGTACCGCTGTCGCCGTTTACCACCTTGTAGATCATACGGTTTGTGACCCACGCGGAATCGCTGTCGATCGCCTGAGTTCCATAGAAATCCTGTTCCATAATGACGTTGCCCTTGCTGTCCTCGACCTTGCTGTAGAACATCGGACGGTAATAAACGCCGCCGTTTCCGAAGATTTGATAAGCTCCGGCGACCTCCACCAGCTTCGCGCCGTTAGTCAGCGCACCGAGGCACAGCGGCGAGAGCGCGATATCCGACTCCACCAGCGTTGTAAATCCGAGCATCTGCGTGAGCTGAGTGTACATTGCCTTGGTGGTGTTCATTCTGCCGACCCTTACCGCCAGCGTATTCAATGAGTGCTGAACGCCGTACCACGCAGTGCGGAGCGTTCCGTCGCCCCATACCTCGCCGTAGTTCTGCGGCCATATCTGCGGCTCGTCCTGCGTGCCGATGTTTATCGCCTCGTCGGGTATCAGCGTAGAATATGTGATGAGATTCTTCTGCACCGCCAGCGAATAAGTGGATATCGGCTTCATCGTTGAACCCGGCGATCTCGTTGCCTGGGTCGCGCGGTTGAACGCACCGTCGCCCGGCTTCTCTCCGAGGCCTCCGACAACAGCCTGAACTGTTCCGGTGTAGTCAATAACAATGAACGCAGACTGTATCAGATCCTTCTCCGCCGCATTCTCATTGTAGTATGAAAGCACCGTGTACGGGTCGCGGTATTTTTCCTCCAGTATCTTCTGGAGCTTCATATTTTCATTGATATAGATTTTGTAGCCGCCGTTGTACAGCTCGTTTTTCGCCGATGTGTAGGTGATTCCCTTGAGGTCGGCGAAATCGTTGATGACCTGGTCTATCGCCGCGTCGACATACCAGTCCTGGCTGACTTCGTAGTCGCCGTTCCACTTGTATGCGCGATAAGGCTTATCCTGCACCTCTGCGTCGAGGTCGCTGTCGTCTGTGCTGTCGGTGAGCGTGCGCTCGTCGATATAGCCGTAATCATCGCCGTAGACCGGCTTTGCAAAGTGTACCTGAATGCGGTTCAGACGGTAATCCTCGTATTCCTTCGTGGTGATCATGCCCTGCTCGTACATGCAGCGCAGCGAGTAATTCTGCTGCTGCTTGCTGCGGGCGAGGTCATAGTACGGCGACATCTTGGAGGGGTTACGTATCATTCCCGCGAGAACGGCAGCCTCGCCGATGTTGATGTCGGAAACGTCCTTGCCGAAGTAGTACTCTGAAGCAGCGCCGACGCCGTAGACCATTCCGTTGAACCAAATCTGATTGAGATAGCTCTCGAGGATATCGATCTTGGTGTACTTCTCCTCCAGGCTGAGAGCGCGGAAGATCTCGCGGAGCTTACGCTCCCAGCTTACTTCCTTATCGCCGGTGAGGTTCTTTATAAGCTGCTGGGTTATCGTAGAACCGCCGCCGCTGTCGCCGTTCGAGAAGAACGCGCCTGCGGTTCTGTACCAGTCAACGCCCTTATGCGTGTAGAAACGCTTGTCCTCGGAAGCTACGACAGCGTCGATGAGGCACTTGGGCATGTCCTCGTAGTCGACCCAGACGCGGTTCTGCTCTGCGGCAAGGCGCTTTATCTCGACAAGCTCGTTATCCTCGTCGTAGCCGTAGACGAAGCTCGTGTACTTCATCTCGACATCCTTCAGGTTCGCGTCGTAGGAATTATCCGCGAAGTCCAGAACATACACGGCAAGCACCGTCGCAACGATGCACACCATGATGACCAGTATCAGCAGCATTGCGGAGAATGTCGTGCCAACTATGGTCATTGCATGTCCGAAATTCTTTGCCGCGCGGCTGCGCGACTTCTTCGAGGAACGCTTCTTAGGCTGTTCCTCCTTGATTTTGATGTATCGTATCTTCTTTTTGTTCATACCTTTAGTCACCCCTGCGCTGCCCGTGCGGCGCGGTTTGTCCATGTCTTGTACGGAGTGTACCCTCTAGCAGGGATACACATTATATTATAGCACATTTCTAATGAAATGTTAATACTTTTTTCAAAATTTTCACTTTCCGGGGTAAAAAAGAACCGCCCGTTTACCGCGGACGGTTCTGAGTTATTTGATTAAATAATGGAATCGAGCTTCCATCTGCCGTCAGACTTTGTGAAACTTACGCTCACGGAGCGGTAAGCGGTTTTTCCCGCAAAGCTTCCAGCACGGATATACAGCATTCCGGAAGCGGAAGCACCGTTATTGCTGCTTATCACAAGCACCGTATCGGAAGTGTTTACAGCGGTCAGACCTCCGTCGGAGTAATGCAGTGCGCCGAGCGTGCTTATTCCGCAGCGTTTCATCAGCTCGGAAACAGCTCTGTTTGTGTAGTAGTACTCAATGCACTCCACAAGGGTTTCCGGCTTTGTAATGCCGTTCTGACGGCACTCGCCGAGAGCTATCACATTGTTGACGCCGATCGCGCCGTTCACCACGCTGCGAAGCTCCGCAGATGAATTCTCCGTGATATCGCTGAACGTCATCAGCGCAGACTTGTTAGCAGCGGTGTAGATGCTGTCGGTGATCCTTACATATCCGGCAGAATTCGTTGACGCCGCATACTTCTCTGAAAAGCTCTTTCTGTAGTCGATTGCCGCGGTCACATTCAGACCGCCGGAGTTTGCCGCCATGCCGCCGGAGATAGTGTAAACACTTCCCGCGCAGGAGTAGCTGTGTCTGGAAGCGCCGAAGCTTACGCTGCTGTTATCCGAACCGTAGATCTGAATGAGCTTCCCTGATTCAGGGTCGAACACCTCAACGGAACCCGCCGCCGAACCGGAATCCGGCGTGAATACTGCGTGTGTAAACGCAAGGTTCCTGCTGACGGAAACTATCTGCCCGAAGTCGTTGACACGAGATACATACCCGTTCTGGTCAACGGAATACAGGTTAGTGGTGCCGCCGGAATTCTCAGCGAAGTAGACCGTGCCGCCGTAAGCCGCCGCAACAGTCAGTTTGTTGTCGGAATCATACGGAGTCGCGATATATTCAGCCTTTCCGCTGTCCCAGGAAGCAGTTATGACGTAGTATCTGCCGTCCTCGCGGACATTCAGTACAAGGAGCCTGCTGTCTGCATTATAGCTTGCACTCTGAAGTACGCCGGACATTACCATGTCCTCAGTGCAGAGATCCTCGATATATTCGCCCTGAGCGTTCACGCACAGAATTCTTCCGCGGGTATCGTAATCACTCATTCCGCTTACAAGCAGCTTACCGCCGTTTTCATCGACCCAAACGATCTTCGGGTCATTAATGTTCTCTGAGCATATCAGCGTCTCGGCGCCGTCGGCATAGCGATAGAGCGCTATCCCGCTGCTGCTCTTCACAAAGAAGGTATCCTCCGTGAGGAAAAACGCCGTGTCAGCGTCTATATAAAGCGTGTTGTCGAGCGACTGACCGTTCGCTGTGAGCGTAACTCCCTCGGGGAGCTTATCAGCGGGCAGCTCGGACGGAGCATTTTCAACCTCAGAGGGAACTGTAGCCGGCGGTGCGTCTACGGTTCCGGGGACGTCGGTCTCCGCAGGATTCTCAGGAACGGACGTGTCCGCCGGCGTCTCGGAGCTTTCCTCTTCCGTCACAGCTTCTGCCGTGGCGGGGTCCTCTCCGTACTCGCTGGTGCCGTCCATTTCCTCAGTGACCTCCGGCTCTACCGTGCCGTCAAGCCCTTCGGACGTTCCCGCTACGGAAACGCTGCTGTTATCCGGCTTCTCAGGCGGAGCAACAACGTTGGAATTATCAGGCAGTGTGACCTCGGAGGTGTCTACCTCGCTGATGTTGACAGGCGCGGCGTTCTCGTAGTCGCTCTCTGTCATGGATTCAACAAGGAATACTGCGGGGTCGCTCTGGAGCTTCGCTGCGGTGTCGCCTGTGCAGTAAACCGCCGCTCCGGTTATCTGGCAGGCAGCGCCGGAGGTGAACACCTTTCCGATGCTGTCTGTGTTAGTCGTCTTGGTGCCGTCCGCGAAATATAGCGTCTTTACCGGCATGGAGCCGCCCACCGCTCCGGTCAGAACCGCCTGAACCTCAGCCGGGGACATCGGAGCCGCAAAGTTCACGAGGAAATCCTTGGATTCCTCGCTGCCGCGCTCTTTTTCTAGCTGTTCAATCGCGTGGATAACGCGGTCGTTCGCGGAAAGCGTCGCAAGACCCGAATCGGTCAGAGAAACGCCGTTGTCCTTCGTAAGGTTAACTGCTGCCAGCGTACCCACCGTGACAACTAGCGCAGCCGCTGCCGCCGTCATGCCGATATACATGGGCTGGAGCTTCTGCCGCGCATTCTTTCCGCGCTTCGCATTTTCGCGTATCTTGTCGGCGTCGAACGAATATTCGCTCATAAGCTGTTTGTAGAATTCGTTCTTGTTCATACGGGCAGACCTCCTTTCTCATGTAATATTATATGTGATTTTAGCTGAATTTGTTGTAACTCTGCGTAATAATCCGCGCGGATATTACCGTTTGAACTGCACGCATGCCGAAATTTATCGAAACTCCCGGTAATATCCACCGGCGGTTATACTCCACGGCGTTAAATACCGAATTTCTTCTTTTGCTTTTCAATGGTGCGGTATAGCTTGGTTTTTACGGTGGAAAGCCGCATATCCAGGCGATTCGCAACCTCCTCAAGCTTCATATCGCACACGAAATGCAGGTAGAAAATTTTCCCGACGGTCTCGTCGCCGGACATTATATCGTCGAAAATCTGCTTCGCAAGGATCTTGTCGGCCATGACGTCCTCGAGAAGCTTCTGATCCCTGGACATCTCAGCCTCAAAGGCGGCGGACTGTTCCTCGTCGATCTCCGAGAGGATAACGTCGCGTTCCTTTCGGCGCATGAAACCGGAGAACACGCTCCGGCACTCGAACTTGGCTATATTAATAAGGAAAGCCTCCGCTGATTCGATATCAGCGAAGCCCTTTTCGGAGATCCTCTTATAGAATCTCGTGTAGACATTCTGAATGATATCCTCAGAATCCTGGAAACGGGCTGCGTGGCTAACCACAAATTTTGAAACGGAATTGAAGGTTTCGGCGTATACAGCGTCAAAATAGCTGTCTAAATCTGGATTTCCCACGCAGTTGCTCACCTCGCTTAACTGCCTGCATAATAGAAGTCAGGCTTAATTTGAAAAAAGTTTCAGCATTTCAGTAAAATTTTATACAGATTTTTTACCGTCCGGGTGTGGTTAAAGGAACGCACACTTATTTATTATACACCTATATCGCGGTTTTGTCAATTGCAGACGAAAAGCGCCTTGTATTAAGCGCAGCAAGTTATATACAATGCGTATATTTTAATAATAATATTACGAACACCTTGTTATATAAATCGACAGTTTGTCATATTTTGATCAGCATTTACAAAACGTATCAAAAAAGTTGATTTTTAAGACGATTCTTCCACCGTCCTGATTGGTATTATATTTTTATAGTATAACACTGGGAAGGCTTCATATGAAAAAGAGGCTCCTGGGCAGGTGCCTGCTGTGACTCAGCCGATACTCAGCGTTGCTGGCGAAAAACATTCATATGTGGTCAGGACAAAATAACAGCCCCATAGTGGAGTTTCCGAGTACGCTTTGTCAAATTCAATATATTCTAGATATTCTCTTTATTTCTTGCGTATTCTGATTATTTCTCTTGCATTCGTTGTCAAGATAAAAAGTGAAACGAATTCAGAGAAACAGAGAAAAACAGAGAGATTTGCAGAGAAACCGAAAGAAAATATAATATATTTGAAATATACGCCTGAAAAGTCTTGACAAAGCGAAACAAAACGTGTATAATATCAAATGTTGCATGTGGCATTTGTGTAGAAATGCCAGGATCATCATTAAATAAGGAGGAAACAAATATGTCAACTTATATGCCTAAGGCTGCCGAAGTTGAGCGCAGCTGGTATATTCTCGACGCAGCAGACAAGCCCCTGGGCCGTGTAGCTGCAACAGCCGCTCACATTCTGAGAGGCAAGCACAAGCCGACATTCGCTCCCCACTGCGACTGCGGCGATCATGTGATCATCATTAACTGCGCAAAGGCAGTCCTCACCGGCAAGAAGCTGGAGAAGAAGGTTTACAGATGGCACACCGGCTGGATCGGCCACCTCAAGGAAGTCGGCTATGACAAGCTGATGAAGGAGAACCCCGAGAAGGCAATGACCATCGCTGTAAACGGCATGCTGCCCAACACCACACTCGGCAGAAAGGCTCTCACCAGACTGCGCTGCTACGCAGGTGCAGAGCACAACAACGCGGCTCAGAAGCCCGTTGAATACAAAATATAAGGAGGGTCTGAACAATGTACGATTCTAAGCCTTATTACTATGGCACCGGCAGAAGAAAGCACTCTGTTGCAAGAGTAAGAGTATATCCCGGAAGCGGCACAATCACAATCAACGGCCGTTCCATCGACGACTATTTCGGTCTGGAGACCCTCAAGCTGATCGTTCGTCAGCCCCTGACCCTCACAGACACCATCGAGAAGTTTGACATCGTTGCTACCGTTGCAGGCGGCGGCGTTACCGGTCAGGCAGGCGCTATCCGCCACGGTCTCTCCAGAGCGCTCCTCCAGTACTCTGACGAGCTCCGTCCTGTTCTCAAGAAGGCAGGCTTCCTCACTCGTGACCCGAGAATGAAGGAAAGAAAGAAGTACGGTCTCAAGGCTGCACGTCGCGCTCCTCAGTTCTCCAAGAGATAAGGAGCGACTCTGCGATACCGCATTGCAATGCGGATCATCAAAGTTATTTCAAGACTTGGTCTTTACTTGGTCTTTATTGGAATCCTCTCCGAGTGCCATTCGGGGAGGATTTTCCTTTTACGCCAGCTTCAGCGCAACAAGGTTTGCGACCTTTTCCTTAGAGCTTTTTAGCACGTCGGCGTATATATTTGCAGTGACTCCAATATCACAGTGTCCTAGATGATCGGATACGATTTTCAAGTCAACGCCGCTGTTAAGCAAAAGTGTCGCATTGCAATGCCTCAGGCTGTGCAGTGTAAGAAATTCAAATTCAGTTCCCCGAAGGAAGCGTTTGAATGAGGTGCTCAGGCATGACCTGTCACGATAATTACCACGGGAAGATGTGAACACCATTTCCGGGTGCGCAAACGTTTTCCCGAGGGCTGTGATCAACTGATCCTGATATAGTTTCTGTTCTCTGAAGATCTGCGCAAGAGTTTCGCTCATACCAATTGTTCGAATGCTGCTTTCAGTTTTGGGCGTAGTAAGCCAGTGTTTGCCGCCAACGTCAGCAAGGTTATGTTCAATTGATATTGTCATGTTGTCAAAATCAATATTTTCCCACGAGAGCGCTAAGCATTCGCCGGAACGCATTCCAGTATACAGTAAGACTTTGATTATCCGCTTGATATACGGATCGCACTTTTTTTCTTCAATCAGCTTTAAGAACCTATGAGTCTGTTTTTCGTCCAAAACAGGTTTTTTCTTTTTATACCTGTTCTTTGGAAGAATCACATTAATGCATGGCGTATTTCGGATAAAACCTTGCTCAACGCCTCTTCTGAAAATGCTCTGGATCACGGTGTAAATTTTGCGAACCGTTTCCGGGGCAAGTTTCAGCGATTGAACATATTCTGTAAGCCGAGGAGTATTGATATCCTTGACCCTAGTATTTCCAAAAACGGGCATGATGTGATTTTTGTACGCATTCTTGTAATTGTATGCCGTGCCCTCTTTTAGCTCAACCGGAGCATAGTTGCTGAAATACCAGTCAGCCAGTTCAGAAAACCGCATATTTTCATTCAGCTGTGTAAAACCTCTGCAATGCCTTTCAAAATCAAATGCATATTCCTGAGCAAGCTTCCAAGCTTTCTTTTCACTAACACCCAGCGGTGGAGAAAATGTAGTAGATTTGATGATCTGCTTGCCATTCATGTCGTAGCCAAGGGATACCTTTATTCTATAGCCTGCCCCTCGCTTTGAAATTGTTGCCATAAGTTAAATCCCTCCTAAATTTAACCATTATGACACATTACCACAATGTTATTATACACTTTAAAGCGGTAAATTGTCAATAGGTTAATGAGCTTTTTTAGAGGAATTAGATGTATCATCTGTTTTTCCTGAGTGGTATTTCGATACTGAATAGTCTGTAAATACAGTTCTGTAAAGCATCTCTTCGCTGATCAAATACTTCTTTCCTGCCCTGAAACAAGGAAGTTCTCCGGAAATGCACATTTGTCTGATTCTGTATTCGGTAAGACCATCAATAAGCTGTGAAGCCTGTTTAATCGTAAGTATTTTCTTTTTCATGAGTTAAAATTTGTAGAATTATAGTGATTTATTTTTACCAACCTCCACATAGTTAGCCGAAGCCATGACTGACTTAGCTATAAAGCAGCCAGGCATAGCTTCAGCTATTGCATATGTTAATTCCCAATGCAGACCCAGGTAGTACGCACCCTGGCATGGGACTTTCACCCCTTCCCATTCCTGTGGGACAAGCCGTCGCCGGAAGTATCATTATAACTGTGTCCTCCGCGCTCGTTCCTTTAAGGAGCTCCCTATGCGTTTATGGTTCCTGCGGACTGTTGGCAGGTGGCGGCGTATCTGTTATTCTCGCGCAGTAAGTTTGTGGTCACGGATAATGAGATACCCCGTCAGATCGACAGCAGAAATTTCGCGGCACGTCTTTAAGGACATCAGGTTGTTGTTATCTGCATTGCTATTTAGTTGTCAATGAACTGAATGGAATTACATCAACTAAAAAAGCCCCTAAACCTTTGTTTAGGTTTCTCACATAGAGATTTAATACTTTATAAGCTGAATTTTGCTTCCTATCTGATTATATCATAGCCTTAAAGCAAGTTTCAACCCCAAATATGGAATAATCTATTCCGTATTTGGGGTTGAAACATTATAAAAGTTAGCTTATACTATTATTAGGAAAGGAGGTTTATGATAGTGTCAAACATGCAAAATAGAATTAGCTGTCTCAGAAAACAGTGCAGTCTATCTCAGGAAGAGCTTGCTGAAATATTGAGAATATCACAGTCATCTTTGAGCAAATATGAAAAAGACAGACTAGCTATCCCGTCTGTCGTTCTTATTCAGATGGCTGAATATTTCAAGGTGTCTGTAGACTACATTCTTGGAATAGATAAAAGTGATTGTCCATTAACAGAAAAAGAAATGGATGATTTTCTAGCACTGCAAATCAAGGCATTAAATAGAGGTCAGAAATTCAGACTAATTCAATATTTTAATGAAATATCGACTAATCAAATTGTCAAGCTTACATCAGATAGAGCTTCATCAATGTTAACAAGTCATTTTTCTGATATCGATTAACTGTTTGACACATAATGAGAAGTTTCAAATTTGATTCCATTCCTATTATACAGTGAATCAGTCCCCTCTTTTATTAAATGTCATTGTGAAACAAATAATATAGAAAATATTGACTTTTTCTCGATAAAGTGATATAATAAATGTTAGGGCAACACCGCACAAAGTCCACAAATTAGAAATTAAGCACGATTAGTAAACAAAC
>OLSK01000501.1_pt1 | contig 34689 bp, 25 predicted proteins | sample 1672781 | NCBI WGS metagenome assembly OLSK01 (sample SAMEA3136723, study PRJEB25190) | human gut metagenome | biome: human gut; feature: human-associated habitat; material: faeces | place: Austria | collected 2013 | reverse complement strand
ATGCAAGGGATAATGTGGAAAACATGGAGGAAAATTTTCCGACAAAATTCGACAAGCGAAAGTCGAAATAACCATCCTTAAAATTTTTCCCATCAAACCTAGACCAAGATAAGGTTGCCTTTTCGGAGGATAAGGGCTATACTATAGGAAGCCAAGTAAACTTGTATGAATTGAGGAAAGGAAGGGGAACCCCATGAAGAATGAAAATGTATGGAAAACCTATGGCGAAAAGGAATTGCAGGAGCTCCATGCGGTAAATGAAAAATATAAAAAATGTTTGGACGCAGGCAAAACAGAGAGAGAATGCGTAACGCTCGCGATTAAAATGGCTGAGGAGGCAGGCTACAGAGATGTCAAAGAGGTGCTTGCTGCAGGGAAGTCGTTAGTCTGCGGGGACAAGGTCTACGCGAATTATATGGGCAAAGCCCTCGCGCTGCTGCGCATGGGCGAAAAGCCGATCTCCGCAGGCATGAATATTCTGGGTGCACATATTGACTCGCCGCGCATCGATATTAAACAAAATCCGCTGTACGAAAACGAAGAATTCGCGTATCTGGACACGCACTACTATGGCGGCATCAAAAAATATCAGTGGGTAGCCGGACCGATGGCACTCCACGGCGTTGTAGCCAAAAAAGACGGAACCATTGTGGAAATCGTGATCGGAGAGAAAGAGGAAGATCCGGTACTCGTGATTACCGACCTGCTGATTCACCTCGCGAAGGAGCAGCTTGAAAAGAAGGCGAGCGTTGTCATTGAGGGTGAAAGACTGGATGTCCTCGTCGGCAACAGACCGCTCAAGGACGTTGATAAAAACGAAAAAGAAGCGGTCAAGGCAAATCTTCTGCAGCTGCTCAAGGAAAGCTACGACATCGAAGAAGCGGACTTCCTGTCTGCAGAGCTGGAGCTCGTTCCGGCAGGCAAAGCCAGAGACTGCGGTCTGGATCGCAGCATGGTGCTCGCCTACGGGCAGGATGACAGAGTGTGCGCTTTCACCTCTCTTTTCGCGATGCTGGAGGTAGAACACACAGAACGTGCGAGCTGCTGCCTGCTTGTAGACAAAGAGGAAATCGGAAGCGTCGGCGCGACCGGTATGCACTCCCGCGCTTTTGAGAACACTGTGGCAGAGCTGATCGCGCTGAATGAGGGCGAATCCGAGCTCAAGACGCGCCGCGCGATGGCGAATTCCCGTATGCTGTCATCGGATGTCAGCGCAGCGTACGACCCATCCTTTGCCGATGCGTTTGAAAAACGCAGCGCCGCGTTCTTCGCGAACGGTCTTTCCTTCAACAAATTTACGGGAAGCGGCGGCAAAAGCGGTTCCAATGACGCGAACGCGGAATATATCGCGGATCTGCGCGCGATCTTCGATCGGGAAGGCGTGGCGTATCAATTCGCAGAGCTTGGAAAGGTGGATATCGGCGGCGGCGGAACGATTGCCTATATCATGGCGAATTACGGCATGGAAGTCATCGACAGCGGCGTAGCGGTGTTGAATATGCACGCGCCGTATGAGATCAGCAGCAAAGCGGATGTCTATGAGGCGGTGAAGGGCTACAAGGCATTCCTGTTATACGCGTAAGTCAAAGAATGCACTCCGCAGGGCGTAAGCTTTGCGGAGTTTTTTTGCGGCAAAAATGCAAAGATGTCCCAAAAACCATCGCGGCGCAAGGCACTGCAAAGCAAAGAAGCATCCCGCAAAGCCCTGCAATTCGGTAGGAAAACCTTGCTTTGTGCCCGCAAATGTGGTATACTAAAAAACACAACATTTGCATACTGCGATGAAATGACGTACTGAAGTATAACCAATGCAAATTCGTTTGTCACTGCATGACAAAATTAAAAGAGAAGGAGAAGAAGCGTTGTCTAAGTATATTGTAAAACGTGTTTTTCTTGCCGTAGCCACCTTGTTGATCGTTTGCGGAATCACGTTCTTTTCGATGAACGCGATTCCCGGTGGCCCGTTCGACGGAGAAAAAGCGACTTCACCGGCAGTAAGAGCTGTGCTGGAACAGAGATTCAATTTGGATAAACCGGTTCCGGAGCAGTTTGTGCTTTATATGAATAATCTTCTGCACGGTGATTTCGGCATTTCGACAAAGACCGGCAGAGATATCAAAACCACTATTTTCAGCTCATTTGCTGTATCCGCAAGATTAGGAGGTCAGGCCATTGTGGTCGCTGTCATCATCGGGGTTGTCCTGGGCAGCATTGCGGCACTGAATCGAAACGGATTCCTTGACCGCCTGATTATCTTTCTTTCCACCCTGTTTACATCCTTACCGAGCTTTGTGTTCGCGACCCTGCTGCTGCTCGCGTTTTGTATTAAGCTGCAGTGGATTCCGTCCTGGAGTCCGGAAAGTCCGAATTACATCCTGCCGGTCATCGCGTTGTCGGCATCTCCGATGGCGTACATTACCCGCCTGACAAAGACCAGCATGCTGGACGCGCTGGGTCAGGACTATGTGCGGACAGCGAAGGCGAAGGGCGTAGCGAGGTGGAAGATCATCTTCAAGCATACCTTGCGAAACGCGATGATTCCGGTCATCACCTACGTGGGACCGATGACGGCCTACATTTTAACCGGCTCTCTGGTTGTAGAAAGAATTTTTACCATCGGCGGACTGGGCGCGAAGTTTGTTGACTGTATCATAAATCGCGATTACCCGATGATCATGGGAACCACCATTTTCCTCGCGACGCTGATGATTACGATGAACCTGATCACAGATATCGTGTATAAAATGGTTGACCCTAGAATCAAACTGGACTAGAGGAGGATGAAGATGCAGAACGAAATGAATCAGATCGATCGAATGCCTAAGAAGAATCCTCTTAGTTTTCAGATTGATTTATCGAAATTTGAAAAAGCGACAGATGAAGAAAAAAAGCAGCAGGACGTGATGAGCGAATCCGCTTCCTTTTTTAAGGACGGTATGCGCAAGCTGATGAAGAACCCGCTCGCGGTGGGCAGCATCATCGTACTGGTCGCGATTGTTTTGATGATCGTGATCGTGCCGCGCGTCGTGCCTTACGGATATTCGGATATCGTGACCATCAACGGCGTGCGCGACACAGCGGCGCAGAATATGGCACCACTCCAGTGGTCCGAAATGGAGCAGGCCTACATCGATGACGGCGGCAGCTTGTTCCCGCATATTATGGGAACTGACGAAATGGGACGCGACTATTTTGTACGTGTTGTCTACGGCACGAAGGTCTCACTGATCGTAGGTATTTTTGCCGCGCTTTTGGTTTTGATCATCGGCGTGGTATACGGAAGCATTTCCGGATATCTGGGCGGCAAGGTAGACCTCATTATGATGCGAATTGTTGATATCATCTACTCCCTGCCGGATATGCTGATGGTGGTGCTACTCTCCGTTGTGCTGCAGGAGGTGCTGAGCGTAGACCAGTTCCCGATACTCAAGCAGCTGGGCACCAATATGCTTTCGATGTTCATGGTCTTTGCCCTGCTCTACTGGACAGGTATGGCCAGAATGGTGCGTGGACAGATCCTCACGATTAAATCCAACGAATATGTGCTTGCCGCGAAAGTAAGCGGCGCGAGCGCCGGACGCATTATCCGCAGGCATATTTTACCAAACAGCATCAGTGTCATCATTATTACGGCGGCACTGCAGGTGCCTTCCGCGATTTTCACCGAAAGCTTCCTGAGCTTTATCGGTCTGGGCGTCAAGGCGCCGATGCCTTCCTTGGGATCACTCGCGAACGCCGCCAGAGCCGGTATTTCGGAGTATTCCTACAAACTGATTTTCCCGGCGATGATGATCTGTCTGATCACGCTCGCGTGCAATCTTTTGGGTGATGGTCTGCGTGACGCGTTTGACCCGAAATTAAGGAGGTAGCGGAGCATGAGTGAAACAATACTTTCTGTACAGAATCTGCACACCTCTTTTACAACCGGCAAAGGCGAAGTCCACGCGGTCAATGGGGTGTCGTTTGACTTGGACACCGGTAAGATTCTCGGCATCGTAGGAGAATCCGGCTCCGGCAAATCGGTAACGGCGTATTCCATCATGCGAATTTTGGAATCCAACGGAAGGATCGAGGAAGGAAGCGTTCTCTACAAGGGGAAAGATGTTACCAAATTTACAGAAAAAGAAATGCGGGACTTCCGCGGAAAATGCTGCTCGATTATTTTCCAGGACCCGATGACGAGTTTGAATCCGGTCTTTACCGTCGGGTCGCAGCTCAGAGAGGCGATCGAGCTGCACACGAGCCGCAAAGGAAAAGAGGCGGAGGCGCGCGCGATCGAGATGCTGACGCTTGTCGGCGTTAACGAGCCGGAAAAGCGGATCAAGCAGTATCCGTATGAGCTTTCGGGCGGTATGCGGCAGCGCGTGATGATCGCGATGGCACTTTCGTGTGAGCCGGACATTCTGATCGCGGATGAGCCGACGACGGCGCTGGACGTTACCATTCAGGCACAGATTTTGGAGCTGATGCAGGATCTGCAGAAGCAGCTCGGGATGGCGATCATTATGGTAACCCATGACCTCGGCGTCATTGCGGATATGTGTGATGAAATCATCGTGATGTACGGCGGACGCGTCTGTGAACGCGGTACGGCGGAGGACATTTTTTATCGTCCGAGTCACGAATATACCAAGGGCCTGCTTCGTTCCATCCCGAATATCGGACGTATGGGCGAAAAGCTGGTTCCGATTCCGGGCACGCCGATCAATCTTTTGAATATGCCGAAGGGCTGCGCCTTCTGTCCGCGCTGTGAAAACGCGATGAAAATTTGTTTGACAGAGCAGCCGCCGGAAATGCAGGTACAGGATGGTCATCGTGCCTCATGCTGGCTGAATGTCAAGGCAGAGATGGAAAAAGGGGAGGTGTAGGCTGTGACAAATGAAAATGCAAAAAGCGAATATTTGCTGGAAGTCAAAGATTTGAAACAGTATTTTCCTGTCAGGACGGGCTTTATGAAAACCCTTCCGCTGAAGGCCGTTGACGGCGTGAGCTTTTCCATCAAGCCGGGAGAAACGCTGGGGCTTGTCGGAGAGTCCGGCTGCGGTAAAACGACGGTAGGCCGTTCGATTCTGCGGCTGTATACCCCGACAGGCGGCGAAGTTATCTTTGACGGGAAACCGGTAGACGAAAAAAGCATCCACGAAATGCGAAAACAAATGCAGATGGTGTTTCAGGACCCTTATTCCTCGCTGAATCCGCGCATGACCGTAGAGGATATCATCGGAGAACCGCTGGATGTTCATAAACTATATCAGACAAAGGAAGAACGCAGAGCGCGCGTGCTTGAGCTGATGACGCTGGTGGGTTTGAACGCGGAGCACGCGACACGTTACGCGCATGAATTCTCCGGCGGGCAAAGACAGCGTATCGGGATCGCGAGAGCCTTAGCGACGAATCCGCGCTTCATCGTCTGCGATGAGGCGGTGAGCGCGCTGGACGTATCGATTCAGGCGCAGGTCATCAATATGTTTGAGGAGCTGCAGGAAAAGCTGGGCGTTGCGTACTTGTTTATCGCGCACGATCTGCTCGTCGTGCGGCATATTTCGGACCGTATCGCGGTCATGTACTTAGGACGGATCGTGGAGATCGGAGACGCAGATGAGGTGAGCGAGCATCCGCTGCATCCCTATACGCAGTCCCTTTTGAGCGCGGTGCCGTATCCGGACCCAAAGCTGGCGAAGGAACGGAAGCGTATCGTTCTGGAGGGCGATGTGCCGAGTCCGCTGCATATGCCAAGCGGCTGCGCGTTCCGCACGCGCTGTAAGTACGCGACCGAACAATGCGCGCAGGCATGTCCGCCGCTTGTGGATCGCGGAGACGGACACCAGGTTGCCTGTTGGAATCAATAAACGGACAGCGCAATCATCGGATACCTATGGCCGGGAAGTAAGACGTTTTATGTAAAAACGGTATCCTGACTCAAAATGAAATGTCGTGTCAATGCGAGGGAATGGATTGGCATGATGTTCATTAATACATTAAAGAGGAGTTTGTAAGGAGGAGTTTTTTATGAAAAAGAAAGTCTTAGCCATTATGCTTTCACTGGTCATGGTATTTACCTTAGCGGCTTGTGGCAACGGCGGAAACGGCGGGGATACGGGCGAAAGCTCTGCGCCGGAATGGAAGTCCTATGACGAAAAAATCAAGGCGATCAGAGCCGAAACCGATCTGGCAAAGCGCGAAGCGCTGATGCACGAAGCAGAGGATCAGCTTATGTCGACATGGGCCGTTATTCCGCTGTACTATTACAATGACGTATATCTGCAGAAAAAAGAGGTCAAGAACATCTATCACAACATCTTCGGATTCAAATACTTTGGATTCGCGAAGACCCCGACAAATGAGCTGGCACTTCAGATCGCGTCGGAACCGGATAAGCTTGACCCGGCGCTGAACTCGACCGTAGACGGTGCTTGCCTTGCGATTCTCGCGTTCTCCGGACTGTACGCCTACGATGAAAAGGGAGAGCTGGTACCGGAATTGGCAGAGGGTCTCGAGATGAGCGAGGACGCGCTGACCTATACGTTCACGATGCGTGACGGTCTGAAATGGTCTGACGGCGAAAAGCTGGACGCAAACGATGTCGTATACAGCTGGAACAGACTTGCAGATCCGATGACCGGATCAGACTATTCCTACTTAACGGACGTAATCGCAAAGAATGAGGACGGAACGCTCCAGATCGAGGCATCTGAGGACGGCAAGACCTTTACCGCGCACCTGAAGGCACCATGCGCGTACTTCCTTGACTTATGCGCATTCCCGGCATTCTATCCGGTACCGCAGCATGCAGTAGAAGCTGCTGAGGGCGCGGATGTCAATCCGGGCGCCTGGGCGCTGGAGGCAGGCTTCGTAACCTCCGGTCCGATGAAGCTGACCGCATGGAAGCACAATGAGTCCATGACCTACGAGCCAAACACGAACTACTGGGCGGCGAACAAGGTTTCTCTGAAGAAGATCAACTTCATGTTAAGTTCTGACGATACCGCTGTTTACAACGCGTTCAAGGATGGCTCCCTGCAGTTCATCGATACAGTCGCGACTGATATCATGGCAACTGTAAAGGATACACCGGAATTCCACAAGATCGATACGCTCGGTACCTATTACTGCGGCTTCAACGTAAACAGCAAGCTTTTTGCAGGCAAGACCGTAGAGCAGGCGGCAAACATGAGAAAAGCCTTCTCGCTTCTGATCGACCGTGAATATATCGTAAAAACCATCGCGCAGGCGGAACAGGAAGTTGCGAACACCTTCATTCCGACCGGTATGGCTGACGGACAGGGCGGAGAATTCAGAAAGAATGACGACGCTTACACCTATCCGGATAAGGAACATGTCGGATACTATGATCCGAAGCTGACCGACGCCGCCGTAGAGGAAGCCAGAGCGCTGTTAAAGGAAGCCGGTTATGAATTTGACGATAACGGTATGCTGTCATCCAGTACCCCAATCGACATCACTTATCTGACGAATGACTCCGAAGGCCACGTGAAGATCGGTCAGGCGATCCAGCAAGACGTGGCCAAAATCGGCATCAACCTGACCGTTGAGACCCGTGAGTGGGCTGTATTCCTGAATGAGCGTAAGGAAGGCAAGTTTGACTTCGCGCGTGAGGGCTGGCTGGCTGACTACAATGACCCGATCAACATGCTTGAAATGTGGGAAACGACATCCGGCAACAACGATATGCAGTTCGGAAAATAATCGAAGCTTCTGCGATCGAAGCTGTAAAGTCTAACAGATAAACAAAGATGCGCCGACAGAAGGAAAGGCAGGGAAACCTGCAGGGAGTTTTGTCGGCGCTACTTGATTTTTTGCCGGAAAAAGTATACAATGATTCTATATGCTATCCCGTCTTGAACAAGATTTTATAATTATTAGCAATTCTTTTGATTCTAAACAGAAAGGTGCAGCGCAGAAGGTTAGCTGCAAACGGTAAGATCCAATGCCAAGAAAAAAAGTGATTACAGAGGAAGTTTCTGATAAAAAGGTGCTGACCGAAACCTCGGACGAGGGTTCGTTTCTCGCGGTCGAGGACCCTGTGACTGCGGAGATCCGCACCGAGGACGTCAGCGGCGGCGAGCAGATCGCCGCGGCGCAGCGTGCGGACGTTTTGCCCGCGGAGGCAGAACAGACCGCTGACGCAGAGGAGGCGGCAGACGGCGAGCGCCCTGCGAAGCGCGAATACTCCAGGGAGGAACGGCCGGAGGTCGAGGGGATTCTTGAAATTCAAGAGGAAAACAATTTCGGATTCCTGCGTTTCTCCAATTTTTTGACCAGCGATAAGGATATCTATGTATCTCCGACGCAGATCCGCAGATTTAACTTAAAGACCGGAGATAAGATCCGCGGTATTACGCGTTTGCCAAAGGAGGGCGAGCGTTTCGGCGCGCTGCTCTATGTGCTGACCGTCAACGGAGACGAGCCCGGCGCGGCAATCCGCAGACCGGATTTTGAGGATTTGACGCCGGTATTCCCGTATCAGCGGCTGCGGCTGGAGGACGGCACGAAGGATCTTTCGATGCGCCTCATCGATCTGGTCGCGCCGATTGGCAAAGGACAGAGAGGCCTGATCGTGGCGCCGCCGAAGGCGGGCAAAACCGTGCTGCTCAAAAAAGTCGCCAACGCGATCGAAAAGAATTATCCGGAGGTGGAGCTGATTGTATTGCTGGTCGATGAACGGCCGGAGGAAGTCACCGATATGAAACGCTCGTTGGTCAGCGGCGAGGTCATCTACTCGACCTTTGACGAGCTGCCCGCGCACCATGTCAAGGTTGCTGAGATGGTGCTGGCGCGCGCGCAGCGTCTGGTTGAACATGGCAAAGATGTGGTAATATTATTAGATAGTATGACAAGACTTGCCAGAGCCTATAATATGGTCGTTCCTGCCTCCGGCAGAACCCTGTCGGGCGGTCTGGATCCTGGCGCGCTGCACCGCCCCAAAAAATTCTTCGGGGCGGCGCGTAAGATGGAGGAAGGCGGCTCGATCACGATTCTGGCGACGGCGCTGGTGGAAACCGGCAGCCGTATGGATGAGGTCATCTTTGAGGAATTTAAGGGTACGGGCAATATGGAGCTGCATTTGGACCGCAGACTGTCCGAAAAACGGATTTTCCCGGCAATCAGCCTCAACAAATCCGGCACGCGGCGTGAGGATCTGCTGATGGATCAGGAGGAAATGGAAGCGATCTGGGCGATGCGCCGCGCGATGGCAAATCGTGATCCGCAGGACGTGACGAGTGAGATCATCGACAATCTGGCGCACACCAGGACAAACAAGGATTTTATACAGGTGATCAAAAAGGTATTGATGGACTAGAATAGAGAACAAACAGAGGATAACAGATGGATTTAAAACGAATATTTTTGAAGGACGCGTGCCCGACCTCGATCGGCGGGCAGGCAATCATGGAAGGCATTATGATGCGTGGACCGAAGCGCACAGCGATCGCGATCCGGCTGCCGAACGGCAAAATTCACCTCAAAACACAGCCAACGCCGCAGGGAAACAAATGGGGTAAGATTCCGTTTGTCAGAGGTGTCATCAACTTTGTGGCGTCCCTGGTCTACGGCACGAAGGTGCTGATGTACTCCGCGGATGTACTGGAAGCGAATTATCCGGAGGAGTACCAAAAGGACAAATTCGACCTTTGGATCGAAAACAAGGTCGGCAAGGACAGAGCGTGGAACATTCTGATGGTGCTGTCGGTCGTTCTGGCGCTGGTGATGTCGATCGGTATTTTCATGCTGCTGCCGACGGCGATCGTCGGCTGGTGCGCAAAGCTGACAGAGAATATTATTCTGCTGAATCTGATTGAAGGCGTGGTGCGGATTCTGATTTTTGTGGTCTACATCGCCCTGATCTCAAAGATGCAGGACATTAAAACCGTATTCCAGTATCATGGGGCGGAGCACAAGACGATCCACTGCTTTGAGAACGGGCTGGAGCTGACGCCGGAGAACGCGCAGACCTTCTATACACTGCACCCGCGCTGCGGGACCAGTTTCCTGATGTTCGTCATGGTGGTCGCGATCATCGTGCACGCGTTCATGGGCTGGCCGAACGTCTGGCTGCGTATGGCGACCAGACTGCTCGTCCTGCCGGTCATCGCAGGGATTTCCTACGAACTGCTCAAATGGGCAGGCAGGAGCAATAACATTATCGTTGAAATTCTCAGCCTGCCGGGACTGTATCTGCAGAAGCTGACGACGAAGGAGCCGACACTCAAGCAGCTGGAGGTGGCGATCGCCTCGGTCAAGGCGGTGCTCAACGACGGAGATGACGTTCCGTACTTTGAGGGCGTTTGCGATCCGGACGGCAGACCGGTGGAAGGCGAGGTGCGGTATTACGACCCGTCCAAAGGCGATATCAAATATGAAGGACCGGTCGGCAAGGAAGCAGAGGCGGCAGAATCAGCGGCGCAGGCAGCAGATGCTTCCACGGCAGCGCCCGCGGAGAACAAGGTCGCGAAGGAGGAAGAGGCGTGAGTCTGGCGTTAAAGGAAGTGATCCGCATCGGAGAACAGATGCTTGCCGATGCGGGGGTTGCCGACGCGGCAATCGACGCGAAAGAGCTTTATTGCTATATGGAGGGGCTCGATCGCACCGGACTGATGATGGCGTGGCAGCGCATCCTGCAGGACAACCAATGTGAAGCGTATTTTAAGCTGGTGGAGGAACGCGCATCGCGCGTGCCGCTGCAGCATATCACCGGAACGCAGGAGTTCATGGGACTGCCGTTTGCCGTCAATGGAGACGTGCTGATCCCGCGGCAGGATACGGAGACGATGGTAGAAGATGCCTTGGAGCTTTTGAAGAGCGGCAGCCTGCGCGGCCAGGAATACGCCGGAGGGAAGGCCTTTCGCGGAAGTGTCGAGGTGTTGGATCTTTGCTGCGGCAGCGGCGCGATCGGGATTTCCATCGCCAAGCTGGATAAGGACGCGAAAGTGACCTGCGCGGATGTGAGCGCGAAGGCCCTGGCGGTTGCCAAAAAAAATGCCGCGGCAAACGGCTGCAAGGGCGTGAAGTTTGTCGAGAGCGATCTGTTTGCAGCGTCTGATTTCCATGGGCGCTTCGGCAAGGGAAAGTATCAGCTGATTATCTCCAATCCGCCTTACATCCGGCATGACGTGATCGACACGCTGGAACCGGAAGTGCGCGCGCACGAGCCGATGCTGGCGCTGGATGGCGGCGCGGACGGGCTGGAGTTTTACCGCAGGATCATTGCGGAAGCGCCGGACCATCTTAAAAAGAACGGGGTGCTGATGATGGAGATCGGTTACGACCAGAAAGACGCCGTCAAAGAGCTGCTGCGTGAAAGCGGACGCTTTGAAAAGATCGTCGGCCTGACCGACCTGACCGGCAAGGACCGCATCGTGGCGGCGACGGTGATCTCCGTGAAATGAAGGAGAAATGCAGGGAGAAAACGCAGCCGCCGAATCTGCTGGAATGTCATAGATGCGGCGGCTGATTTAGTGCCTGTCCGGAAACGATACAATCGAAGCAGCGAAGTTCGCTGCTTTTTCTTTTGTCCCGGGGATCTGCAGAACTTCGCCGGGCGCGTTGGCGGTCTCCAGCAGCGCGAAGCGCGGCGGCAGGATCATATTTTTGTTCATATTCATCGCGCCGATGATCTGCTGCGCGACCAGATCGCCGCCGCTGTAGCCGGAGACGATGATCGCGTAGACGCGTTTCGCGCTGAAATCGTTGACACGAAAGACCGAGGTCAGCCGATTGATAAACGCCATGATGTTCGCACTCACAGAATCGTTGTAGTTCGGACAGATCAGTACGACTACATCGCTCTTGATGATCGCGGGATAGACCTTTTCGGTCATGACGCCGCCGTAGAAGCAATCGCCCTGCTCGCCGAAATGCAGACAGTCCTCGTATTTGCAGCCGCGGCAGTCCCAGATCTGACCGTTGCGGAGGGAGATCTCTTCGATCTCTGCCTTGTCAGCCAGTGCGGCGGCAGTCAGCTGCCACAGGGACAGGCTGTTGGAGGTCTTGTGATTGCCTGCGTGGACAGCAAGAATCTTCGGGCGGGTGATCTGCACCGGTGCGAAAGTGCGCAGCTTCTCAACGAGCAGACGGCAGCTTTTGAGGTAGGCGGCATATCTGTCTGTCTGCCAGAGCGAAGCTAATACAGTGAAGCTGTGCAAATCTGAGGCAGACTCCACCAAAGGCTTGCCGGGGATGACGCAGCCGCAGAGGCTGGCGGCAAAGGCGATGCGACGGCCGAGATCCTTGGTAAAAAAATCGTTTTCGCCGTCAATCAATATGCCCGCGCGGGAGCCCGCGAGCAGCTGTTCCTTTTCATGCAGATGCAGGAAACGCAGCAGCGCGAGGGTATCCGCGTCCATGCCGGCGGTGTCCGTCTGGGCGGCAAAGAGCAGGACAGCGTCACGCAGCGAGCCGTTTCGCGCCGCGCGCGCGAAAGCCTCCGCGGAGGAGAGGACGGTGAGGTGCGCTTCTTCCTCTGCGGAGGCTGTGTCCTGTACAAGACGCAGTGCTTCCGCGAAGTGCGGGCGTGCAGCGGTCGTAAAGGTTTGGATCAGATAAAATTCCATGGTTTCACCTTCTTTTTTTGTGTCTGCCACGCGGAAACGAGCAGCAGACAGATTGCCGGAAACAGAAGCTTTGCGCGCGCGGCAGCAGAGACCTGTTTGCTGCGGGCAGCGGCTTCACATTAAATCAGTGCGCACAGATTGCGGTAAGCGTGTTCGATCCGCGCGTATAGCGCAGGCGGAAGCAGGAGATCCTCGTATTCGACCTGTTCCGCGGACAAGCGGTTGCGCAGACCCAAAAAGGCGCCATCGCTGCCGCGGCCGAAGTAGACCGAGCTGTAATGCCACTCACCCTGCAGCGTCAGCAAGAGGGAAATCGCGCCGGACGAAAAGGCAGGCGCCAGATACGGTTTGAAGCCCAGTTCGCGAATCGCCAGATTTGATTTGACGGTCAAGTCGGTCAGTTCACGCGAAAGCGCGTCGTCGTAATGTTCGATACTGTTTGCGATGACAAGATCCGCGCCGTGCGGGCCGAAGGCGCGTCCTTCTGTCAGGTAATCCGCGAAGCGTGCGTCTTTTTTGGCGTAGTATTCCGCGCGCTTGTTCATGACGCCCAGACCGTAGCCGCGAATCTGCGCCGGGGCGAGGCCCGATGACAGCAGGACTTCCTTGCAGAGCGGATCGACCGGGTCGGAGACAACCGCAAAAAGACCCTGGTATCCGGCGGCTTTCGCAAGCTGTCCATAGTGAGCGGCAATTCTGCGATTCGCTTCAAACTGCAGCATGCGGACATCACCGCCGCTGCCGAGAGGCGGCACAGCTTTGGTCGCGCAGAAGATGAACAGATCACAGTCAAAGATTTCATTCTCTGCGACCGGAGCGACTTCCGGCAGCGGATGCGTGCTGAACGGCCAGCCGATCTGGTTCATTTCCGCTTCATAGCGTAAAATTGTGTTTGGGTCAAGATCATAGATCCCGATACGATCGATGAGCGCGCCGCCGAGCAGGCGCAGGCCCAAAAGCAGGGAGGCGCCGACGTCGCCCAGCGCAGCGATATTGACGCGCAGATGGTTTTGTCTGCGTGGCGCAGGCAGGGTCAGAGGGTCATGCTCCGGGCAAAGCCGCGAAAGACGCTGCGGTGCTGCGGCGTGCGCGCCAGCACGCGGCAGTGCGCGAACGGCAGATTGGTCTTTGTTCATTTTGTATCCGTCCTTTTTGTTCTACTTAAAAAGTTTTTTCATTCTTATCAGTTTTTCGATGTCCATCTCAACAAAATCAGAGGCAGCCATATTCTCGTCCATGCGGGTGTGCCGCAAAAGATCCGGATTTTTTGGACTGGTGATGACCTCGCCGAGACGCTTGAGTGTGAGCTTCTGTTCAAAAATCTTCTGGTATTCCTCCTCCAGGGTTTTGAGAATCTCCCGCGCGTTGATTAAAGCAGTCATCGAAAAATCGTAGTAATGCGCATTGGAGATCTTTCCTAAGAAAGAAGGCACCGCGAACGGCAGCACGAGGTTCAGCGAAGGGATCATATCGCAGGCTTCGACCTGCGTCCCCCTTGGCTTCCGGCTGTCTCCGCCGATATACGGATACAGCGCGCTTTCGTCGATCCAGCACTTCAGATTCGGCAGGAAATAGGCACTGTCTACGCTGCGTTCCTTGATCTGCATCAGATCGCGCCCACGGCCGGTCTGCACGCCGACAACGGTATCTGCGACGACGACGCCGCTGGATTTGAGAATCGGGTCAATCTCGTTCATGCGGTAGCCCTTGTGCAGCAGATCATCAATGAGGATGACCGGACGGTTGAAGGATTTGATGGTGCGGATCTGATTTTCGAGCGTCGAATAGTAACTCTTTTCCTCGATCGTAAACCCGGAGAGATCCTCGTAAAAGTATTTTTCGGTATGCAGCGCCTTGGTTACTGTGTTCGGAACTGCGGAGCCTTCCAGCACCTTGCCGAACGGTACCGCCATGTATTCGCCGTAGGACTTCGTCTCGTACGGAGTCGGGGAGACTCGATTGATCCGCGCGATCAGATGAATCATCTTGTGGTACATGATGTCCGAATTGTAGGAAAGCACCAGTTCACTCGGATAGATTTCGGTGAGAATCCGCAGGAGGCGGTCGTGCGCCTGTTCAAGCGCAGAAAGAACCGCAGGGCGTTTGTTCAGCGGATGTTTAATCAGAGTATCCGCGTTTTTAAAAATGATGACCGGAGAACGCATGTCAACCGCGTAGATCGGTCTGGCACCGTTCGGCGCGATATTGCGGAAGCCCTGCTTGGCGACAGTTTGCAGGACATGCGGCGCCAGGCCGGCTTTGTCACAGGGATGGTAAACCACATAGGTGTAGTCACGCGCCAAAAGCTCCGAAAGCATCTCGACCAGTATAATCTGTTCCCGATTCGCGACAGAAGCGTGAGCAGGGAAGAACAGCCCGCCGATCACCGCGATGGAACCGGCAGCTTTACTGCGGATATAGGCGGCGATGTTTTGATCGCCGAAGGTCTTGAGCAGATCGATGCTGTCGACACGTTTGACCGCAGCGAGCGCCGCGATACGGTTTTTGTCTGCGTTTTCGCGGATGCAGAGCATGTGAACCTGTTCTTCGGTGAGATAAGCGCGCACAGCCGCGCAGTCATAGCCTTGCGCGAGCAGGTCGGAGCGCAGGCTGTCCAGCACAGTCGGATCGGCCGGTGCGAAAGGTTCCAGCAGGATGTCACGTGCCTGCAGGACATGCTTATAGGCCGGCTCTCTCATATACAGACCGTTTTCAAAAATATAGTTTTGCGCGACCGGATCGATGAGGTTAGAGATGTCTCGGCCGGAGTCAATGTTTTCACGGATTCTGGTCGAGCTGATATCCTCAAAATGCTCCGCGAGATGCAGATTGATGATCTTGCCGCTGATCGGATAACGCGTTTGGCTCGCGGAGGCGTCCCGCCGCTCGTCCGAACTGCGTTTGAAGATGATATGATTCAGCGTATGAATCGAATTTTGCCGCGGCTCCATGCGGTAGCAGGAAGCGTTTTCGATGACATCGCTGCCCGCGACAAAATAGAGCTCTTTGCCCGCGAACAGCTTTTTGAGCTTCGTAAGGTCTGCCGGATTGGCAATGTTGACCGGAAAATCGTCCGGAAAAATATAGATGTTTTCTTCATCGGAGACCGACATGCTCATGATCTTGCGGCGCTGCAGGCGCGGCTGCGTCTTTTTGGACCAGCTGAATTCGTCGAGCGCCAGATAGACTTCGCAGCCCATGTCGCGGATTTCGCGGGCGATGGCCTTGTGGCTGAGACTGAACGGGTCGAAGGTTCCCGGGAAAAAAGCCACCTTTTTTGGCTCCTCCATAGCAAAGGCGCCGAGCTCCAGCTCATAGTCACAGATAAAGCGGTATAGGTGCTTCAGGACGGCGGCATTGTGAAAAAAGTCCAGCTCGTTTTCTCTGCGTGAAGCGTACAAGGTCAGAATGCGCTTGCCGCAATGGCAGAAGAGGTTGTATTTTTCTGAAAGGCTGAGCTTGGCGGAGCCGAAGATATTCATGCCGATGCTCCAGAGCGCTTCCTGACTGATGGCCGACTCGTAGTTGGCAAAGCCGCGCACGATCAGGCTGAGCACTCTGTATTTACGCTTTTTGCGTGCCGCGTCACTTTCGAGCGCACCGAACAAGGTCTGATAAAGGTCATAATGTTCGATGACGACACCGAGCGTATGCAGGACCGCTCCGACCACCTGCCCGTTGGTCGAGCTGAAGAACTTTTCGAGATCCAAAAGCAGCTCATCCAGTTCGCGCGGCGGCAGATGCAGCATCAAAACCCCCAGGTAATCCGGAATATATTTGGAAAACTGGTAGTCGCCGATTTCCAGTCCCTTGCTGAGTTCGACAGCGATCTCGTTTCGCTGTTCAAGCGGCAGACGATCGATCATCGAAATCAGCGCGCGTCCGGCCGATTTGCGGACCACGACCGTTTCGCTGACCTTGACGAGATTGCCCAGATGGGTCGCGACATGCAGCGCCTGTCCGTCGCCGCCGGTATGCGAAAGAGAGCGCAGCATGAGACGGATATTGGCGATCTTGACCGGCCAAGGCGTGCGTGCCTTGAGATTGTCCAGATACATCTCGGAAAGATCCTCTCTGGTGAGTTCTGCCTGCGGGTTGAAGCCCAGGCAATGCTTGATTTCCCGGTCGTAGGTCTGACTGAAAGGCGCGTTCGGATAATGATATTTTACGTCGATGGCAGCGGTTTTAAGACCGAGATCCTCCCCCGCAAGCATCCGCTCAGCGAAAACGAGAATCTCCTTTGTCTGCGCTGGGGTAAAAAACTCCGGTTCGAGCATGACTGCCGTCTGCAGCAAGGATTCTTTGTTGCGGTAGGTAAGATTTTCTTCGCGGTACCAGCGTAATAAGGCTTCCGCATATTCCTCGCGCTGCGGCGGCCGGCTGCCGCGCAGAAGTGTGTAAGCGACACTTTTCAGACTGTTTTCAATCCATTTTTTGTGCTGCTCTGTCAGTCTGTAATCCGGCACCAGGATCACGCGCAGGGTATCCTTCCACAGGGAAAGATTCGTGACATCCTTGTGCGGCGGCGTGACGCCTGCCGGCAGTTCTTTTTTGTATTCTTCGTTGAATTGCGCGATGATCTGCCCGAGGACCTCGGCGGCCTGATTGCGGATATCGCTCTCCTTATGAACCAATAATTCGAGCAAGAAGCGATGTGTCATCAGCTTTTGTTTCTCCGTCATGTAGGCAGAGTATTCGCCTAAGATCGAGACATAGGCACGAAGATTTTTCCAGTTTTTTTCGCTGCGTGCCGTTTCGATCAGATTCGCGAAATCCTCCTGCCTGGAGAACTTGTTCATCAGACGGATGTTATGCGCGATGGAAAGATTCTTAAATTCCTTGACAACCGCATCGCCGCTGAGCAGCGGATAGTCCTTGGGCTGCGACAGGAGGGGTTTCGGCGGGAGTTTGCGCGGCAGCCGCGGCAGATCGGTCAAAACACCGAGCGACTGCATATAAGCTTCGAAGTCCCGCAGTTTGTTATAGACCTTCCGATAGCGATGTTCCTTGGCGGCATCCACATGATCCAGCTTGTTCAGAATGACGTCAAAGGAATCCGCGAGGCTGTAAAAACGGACAATTTCCTGTCCGGCGGCGTCGCGGGTGCTTTTGACTCTAAAATCCGCGTAGATCAAAAGCAGGGATTCCGCGGAGAGGTTGTCCAGCTCCAGATCCCAGGTCGAGTGATTCGCGGCAATGTGCCCGATCATCGGCATGTTGAAGCGATTAAAGCAGAGGTCGGTGTAATAATAGTGCAGATAGGGAATGCGTTTTTCTTCGCTTTTTTTGCAGCCGTATTTGCCGATGTCGTGACCGGCCGCCGCACCCGAAATCAAGCCCAGATCCAACGGGACCCGCAGAGCCGCGAGCTGCCGGGCGGCATGCATGGCGACATAATGGACTCCCGCGATGTGACCGAGCGTATTGAAGGGTGTCAGCTCTGTGCCGAGACGCATAAATTCATAAATATAGTGTTTACCTGCCATGCGGAGCAGCTGTGCGTATTCGCCGCTTCCGCTGTACAGTTCGCGTTCCTCCTGTGTGAGAAGCGCGAAGTCGAGCGTCGGATCAAAAGGCAGGGTCTCGCGCTCAAATCGGTACAGTCCCTTGAGAAACTGCAGCAGAAACAAGCGGGCGGCCGTTTGCTCCGGAGTTTCCACGACACCGGAGGCTTTTTCCGGAAAAATGCGCCCGAGTACCTGCCGGTAGGCATGCTGCAGCCAGCCGTCCGCCGGCGGCGCGCAGAAGCGATTTAATTGCGGTTCCAGCCGCGCGATCACCTTTTTGGCGCAAAATCTGCCGCGCGCATCTGTGTCGGCAAGCAAAGCCTTCGCCAAAAGCTCCGCTTCTCCGGAGTGCAGGAGGGCGGTCATATCGGGAGGCGTCATTTTGACACGCCGCAGGAAGTCTTTTTCGGTCATGCAGGCGGAGATGGTGTGGGAAAGGTGAATATGTGGTTCCATTTGATGATTCATGGTGCGCTCCTCGCAAATTTCGGTTTCTTTCGCGCGGGATCCGCGCGTATGCCGCGTTAAAGTTATGCGGGACAGATACAGTCCCGAAGGTATCTGAAGATATCTTAAGTATAGCACAGTGAGAAAGCGCCTGCAACGCGCTTTGTGCAGACGGAGCGGAGCAAAATTTCTCTGCTTTGGCGAATTTCGCGAAGAGAAGAGGCAAAATCCCTAAAATCCTCGCAAATCCCATTGACTTAAGGGTCTGGCGGCGTATATAATAAAAGATACGGCACCGCCCCGTGTGGGCGCTTGCGAAGGAAGAATTTATGATAATGAAGAGGTTAGAATACAGATGAAAGAGATTACACTCAGAGAGTTATTTCGAAACACAGATGCCTATGCGGGGCAGGAGGTCCTGATCAAAGGCTGGGTCAGAAACAACAGGAATTCCAACAAGTTTGGGTTTATCGAATTAAATGACGGATCGTTTTTTAAATCCGTGCAGGTCGTATATGAAGAAGCGTTCCTTGACAATTACGAAGAGATCGCAAGGTCCTATGTCGGCTCTGCGCTGGCGGTCCGCGGAGAAGTCGTGCTGACGCCGAACGCGAAGCAGCCGTTTGAGATCAAGGCGAAACAGGTGACGGTCGAAGGCACATCCACGCCGGACTACCCGCTGCAGCCGAAGCGCCACTCGATGGAATTTTTAAGAGAGATCGGTTATCTGCGTCCGAGAACGAACATGTTCAGCGCGGTGTTCCGCGTCCGTTCTTTGGTAGCCTACGCGATTCACAAGTTCTTTCAGGATCAGGACTTCGTCTATGTGCATACCCCTGAGATTACTGCCAGCGACGCAGAGGGTGCCGGCGAGATGTTTCAGGTAACGACGCTGGATCTCGAAAATCTGCCGAGAACCGAGGACGGCAAGATCGACTACAGCCAGGACTTTTTTGGCAAAAAGACTAGCCTGACCGTATCCGGACAGCTGGAGGCGGAGATTTTCGCGCTGGCGTTCCGCAATGTTTACACCTTCGGACCGACCTTCCGCGCGGAGAATTCCAATACCGCCCGCCACGCGTCCGAATTCTGGATGATCGAGCCGGAAATGGCGTTCGCGGAGCTGGATGACTATTTGGAAGTAGCCGAGGCCATGATCAAGTATATCATTCATTACATTCTGGAGAACGCGCCGGAGGAAATGGAGTTCTTCAATTCCTTCGTGGATAAGACCCTGCTCGCCAGACTGGACAATATCGTGAACTCCGACTTTGGCAGAGTCACCTATACGGAAGCAGTCGAACTCTTGCAAAAATCCGGAAAGGAGTTTCAATATCCGGTGGCGTGGGGTATCGACCTGCAGACTGAGCACGAAAGATATTTGACCGAGGAGATTTTTAAGAAGCCGGTATTCGTCACCGATTATCCGAAGGATATCAAGGCCTTCTACATGCGTCTGAATGATGACGGCAAGACCGTTGCGGCGGCAGACCTTTTGGTGCCGGGCGTCGGCGAGATCATCGGCGGTTCCCAGAGAGAAGAAAGACTTGATGTGCTGGAAAAGAGAATGGACGAAATGGGTCTCAACAAGGAGGATTACTGGTGGTACTGCAATCTCCGCAAATTCGGCGGTGTCAAGCACGCGGGCTACGGTCTGGGCTTTGAGCGTATCATCATGTATGTGACCGGTGTGCAGAACATCCGAGACGTCCTTCCATTCCCGAGAACACCAAAGACGGCGGAGTTTTAAGACCGCAAGCGGCAAAGCGCAAGAAACAAGAGGAAAAAAGCAAAGGGCACTTCGGCGTATGACTGAGGTGTCCTTTTGGACATCTGAAAGGAGAGATTTCGCTTATGAATACGAGGACCAAGGGCCTCTTGGCGACCATGATATCGGCGGTTTTTTTTGGGCTTATCCCTCTTTTTGTAAAGACGATCTGCGCGGGCGGCGGCAACAGCGTCAGCGCGGCCTTTTACCGCTTTTTTCTTTCGGGTCCGGTTCTTTACATCTATCTGAAGGCACAAGGGATTTCCATGCGCATTACGCGGACGGAGTTTGCAAAAATCGCGCTGATTACGATCTTTGGTTACGGCGGAACGGCAGTCCTGCTGTTCTCCTCTTATAACTTCATCCCGTCCGGCATGAGCACGACCATACACTTCATGTATCCGGTTTTTACGATTCTGGGGTGCATGATTTTTTTTAAGGAAAAGGTCAGCCCGCTGAAGCTGCTGTGCGTAGCGCTCTGCTTCGGCGGCATCCTGCTGTTCTATAACGGCGAAAGCGGAGGGAGCGTCCTCGGCATGGCGCTGTCCTTTTTGTCCGGCGTCACCTATGCCTTCTATACGATCTATCTGGAAAAAAGCGGTCTGCAAAAGATGGAAAATCTCAAGCTGATTTTTTACATGAATACCGTCGCGGCGGCGATGATCCTTGTCATGGCGCTGCTGACCGCGCAATTTACACTGCGGCTCACGCCGCTCGCGTGGGGGACGGCAGTCTTTTTCGCGACAGCGACCTCGCTGATCGGGGTACTGGGCTATCAGATCGGCGTCAAGTGCATCGGACCGCAAAACGCGGCGATTCTCAGCACCTTCGAGCCGATTACCAGCGTGATTGTGGGAGTTTTGGTGTACCGGGAAGCATTTTCGGCACGAACCCTTTTGGGCTGTCTGTGCGTTCTTTCGGCGGTGGTCATCGTCGCGAAAATGAAGGAATAGGGGAAGCCTTAAAATATTTTGACGTTAAAGAGGAAGATATTTGGAAAACAGTTGTTTTTTCAATTTCCATTTGATATAATATTGACGATTGTAAAAATATTTTGGGAGGTCTGAATAAATGAAAGACTATACAAGCGAAATGATAAGAAACGTTGCTTTATTAGGACACGGCGGATGCGGCAAAACAACATTCCTCGAGGCGGCCCTTTTGGCAACCGGCGTCATCACCAGATTAGGTAAAGTTGAGGATGGATCCACGGTATCCGACTACGATAAAATGGAAATTGAAAAAGGATATTCCATCAACACGACCTTAGTACCGGTAGAATACAACAATGTCAAGATCAACTTTGTTGATACTCCGGGATTCTTCGACTTTGCGGGCGAAGTACAGGGCGCGCTCAGAGGCGTGGAAGCAGCGGCTATCGTGGTGGACGCTTCCGCGGGCGTACAGGTAGGAACAGAGAAAGCATGGGACGCATGCAAAAAGATCGGATCTCCGAAATTTATTATTCTCAATAAGATAGATAAAGAAAACGTTGATGTGGCAGCGACGATCCAGCAGCTGCAGGACAAGTTCGGCAACGCGGTCGTCACGCTGGAGGACAAGGACGCGATGGCAGAAGCGATCGCGGAAGTTGACGAAGAATTGATGGATATCTACTTCAACGAGGGAGGATTTACGGACGAGCAGTTCAGCAAGGGCCTGACCAAGGGTATCCTGCAGGGTGATATCGTACCGGTGTTCAAGTGCTCCTCTCTGACCGGCGAAGGTGTCAAAGAAGTTCTGCAGGAAATCATCGAATTCGTGCCGAATCCGACCATCGAAGGTTATCGCGCGAAGGACGAAAACCAGCAGCCGGTAATCATCAAAGCGAATCCGGACGACAAACCGGTGCTGTTCATCTTTAAGACTTTGGCGGACTCCTTCCTCGGCAAGATTTCTCTTGCAAAAGTTGTCAGCGGCAAGGTATCCGCCGGTATGACCCTGCATAATTTCAGAGTGGAAAAGGACGAAAAATTAGGCTCTGTATTCTTTGTCAGAGGCAAAGAAAAGATCGACTGCAAAGCAGCCGTCGCGGGCGATATCGTAGCGCTCGGCAAGCTGGAATTCACCAAGACCGGCGATACCCTGTCCGAAAAGAGCAATCCGACCTTTATCAATCCGGTTGAATTCCCGCAGCCGACCCTGTTCATGGCGATCGAAACCGCGGATAAGGGCGCGGACGATAAGCTCTCCACAGGCTTCGCGAGACTGACCGAAGAGGATCCGACACTGGCGCTGGTAAGAAACAAGGAAACGCGTCAGACATTGGTCGGCGGTCAGGGCGAAAGCCAGCTTAACATCGCGCTGAGCAAGTTAAAGACAAAATACGGCGTCAGCGTCAACGTGGTGCCGCAAAAAATCGCGTACAGAGAAACCATCAAGGGAACTTCCGATGTACAGGGCAAGCATAAGAAGCAGTCCGGCGGTTCCGGCCAGTACGGCGATGTACATATCAAGTTCGCGCCGTCCGCGCAGGAATTTGAATTCAGCGAAGAGCTCTTCGGCGGCTCTGTTCCGAAACAGTATGTTCCGGCTGTCGAAAAAGGTCTGCTGGAATGCATGGAAAGAGGTCCGCTGGCCGGCTGCAAGGTGCAGAATGTCAAGGCGACCTTATATGACGGTTCCTATCACCCGGTAGACTCCAATGAAACCGCCTTCAAAATCGCGGCATCCCTGGCGTTCAAGAAGGGTATCGCAGAGGCGAAGCCGGTTCTGCTGGAGCCAATCATGAAGCTGGAGATTTCCGTACCGGATGATTTTGTAGGCGCGGTCATGGGCGATCTGCCAACCAGACGCGGCGCAGTGATGGGTATGGATCCGCAGCCGGGCGGCGGACAGATTCTGCACGCGGAAGCACCGCAGGCGGAGTTATTCGACTACGCGATCGCGCTGCGCTCCATGACGCAGGCCAGAGGCTCCTTCACGATGGAATTCGCAAGATATGAAGAGGTTCCGGCTATGAACGCGCAGAAGATCATCGAAGCGCACAAGGCCGAGGAAGAGGCATAGAGCAACGCGCCGAGAAATACAGACAAAAATTCAAAGCCCCTATGGACAAGATAGGGGCTTTACTGTATAATTGAAAGGAACAAATGTTCGGAGTGAAGCGGAAGCATTTTTGAAATAAGGTTACCGCAATCCCATCGGCTTTAGACAATGGGTAGTTCACGGTTGACGATATGAGCATTGTTAGAATTGCAAGCATGGCAACAGCAACGGAACAGCTTTGCCGTGAAAGGGCAGAGACGCGTCAAAAATGAAAGGCATAAAAGATATGAAAGAGACGGGGAGAAACGGAAAGGAAGCGGAGAGATGGCGAAGAAGGAAAAAACGGTATTTGTTTGCCAGGAATGCGGCTACGAGAGCACGCAGTGGATGGGAAAGTGCATCTGCGGTGCATGGAACTCGTTCGTAGAGGAAAAGGTTTTGCCGATGCCGGAGGACGATGTCAGGCGCCGGACGGGCGGCGCCGGCGGGAGCGGGCAAGGCGCCGCCCGTCCGGCACGTCTGTCGGAAATCGGGACGCAGGATTACGCGCGGGTGGATACCGGCATCGGGGAACTGAACCGGGTGCTGGGCGGCGGCTTGGTGCGCGGCTCACTGGTACTGATTTCGGGCGAGCCGGGCATCGGCAAATCCACGATCATCATGCAGACTGCGGCCAATATCGCGCGCCGCGGCAGTACGGTGCTCTATGTCTCCGGTGAGGAATCGGAGGAGCAGATCAAACTGCGGGCAGATCGGGTATGCCGTGAGATTCCGCAGACGCTTTATGTGCTCGCGGAGACAAACATGGAGAACGTGGAGCTTGCCTGCGAGAACTGCAAACCTGATTTTTTGATCATCGACTCGATCCAGACGATGTACAGCAATCAGCTCGATTCCGCGCCCGGCAGCGTTTCGCAGGTTCGGATGTGCGGCAACCAGTTGATGAAACTGGGCAAAACAAAGAATCTTCCCATTTTTATCGTCGCGCATGTGACGAAAAGCGGGGATCTCGCGGGACCGAAGACGGTGGAGCATTTGGTCGATTGTGTTCTGAATTTCACAGGGGAGAGAGACCAGGAGCTGCGCGTCATGCGCGCCTACAAGAACCGCTTTGGAACGACCAGTGAAATCGGGGCCTTTCGCATGGAAGCAGAGGGCTTGATAGAGGTACGGGATATTTCAGCGTCATTTTTAGAGAACAGAGAGGACAAGACGCAGGGCTCTGTCACAACCGCCATCTATGAGGGCAGCAGACCGGTGATGTTTGAGATGCAGGCGCTGGTCAGTCCTGCGAATATCGGTTTCGCGCGCAGAACCGCGGTCGGTGTGGACAACACGCGTCTGAATATGATTCTCGCCGTACTCGAAAAAATCGTCGGCATGCCGCTGGGCAATCAAGATGTCTACGTCAATGTCGTCGGAGGAATCCGACCGGAGGGAACCGGAGCGGACCTCGCGGCCGCGCTGGCGATCTATTCTTCGTTCAAGAATATCACCGCGCGCAAACGGACTTTGGCGATGGGCGAGATCGGGCTGACCGGAGATCTGCGCTCGGTGCAGAACGCGGAGAAGATCATCAAGGAGGCGGCGCGGCTCGGCTATGAACAGGTCATTCTGCCTAAACGCAACGCCCAAAAAGTAGGCGGCAGCCTTGATGGCTGCCGCGTGATTGGCGTAAAAAATATACAGGAAGCAATTCGCGTGTTCTCGATGTAGAGCCCAAATCAGGATTTTTTCTCCTTCGGTGTTTTTTCGCGCTCCTTGCGCAGAACGTCCAGCTCAAACCAGAAGGTACTGCCCTTGCCGACCTTGCTTTCGACACCGTAATTGGCGCCGTGCAGGGTGAGGATCTCCTTGACAATGGAGAGGCCGAGACCGGTGCCGGTCGTTTCCCGGACATAGTTCGTGCTCGTTTTGTAGTAGCGATCCCAAACATGCGGCAGTTCCTCCGGCTTGATGCCGGGACCATGGTCGGAAACCTCCAGACGAAAGACCTTGCCGATCTTGCGGATCGTCACGAGGATCACCTTGTCTTCCCCGCAGTATTTGACCGCGTTGCCGGTGAGATTCGCAATGACCTGTTTGATTTTATCCTCATCCGCGTAGACGAAAGCCTCCTTTGGCGCGTTGAAGATAAAATCATAGCCTTCGCGCTCCTGCAGAATTTCGTAAGAAGCCAGAATAGAAGCGGCGGTCGAGGATAAGTCTGTCGGCGTCTTGTGCAGCTTCATCTTTTTGGTCTGCATGGCGGTAATTGTCGCCATATCGCTGACCAGCCGGCTCATACGGTCAGACTCGTCGATGATGACAGCCAGATGTGCATTGCGTTTTTGCGGATTGTCGCCGGATAGATCGCGAATCATTTCCGCATAGGAGCGAATCATCGTCAGCGGTGTTTTGAGATCGTGGGAAACGTTGGCGACCAGATCCTTTTGACGGTTGTCCGCCTGCCCCAGTTCATAAGCAGTGACGTTCAGTGTCTTAGCGAGATTGTTAATCTCGGAATAGGAATTCGCCTCAAACCTGACATTGTAGTTGCCTTTTCCCATCTTTCTGGCGGTTTGCGTGATACCCTTGAGCGGCTTCGAAATGCGGTCGGCAAAGTAAACCGCGAGCAGGAAGGTGACACAGAGGGTGATGATGGTCACATAAAACAACTGGTCCTTCAAAATTTCAACGGTGGAAGTGACAGGATACAGCGGGGAGAAGATGTAGAGGAAAACCTCCTGATTCTTTGTCCGGCTCAAATAGGTCGCGTAAGCAAGGGTGTTGTACTTTTCCAAACCGGTATTGATCTTGAAGGAAACCGCTGTGGTTTTGGCGGGCGCCTCCTGCAGCATGCCGCGCAGCTTCGGGATTTGATCCTTGTACTGATAGACCGGAACCAGACTCTCTGCCTCCGGCATGAACAGCAGAACCTTGCCGCCGGATTCCATCATCACGTAGAAGTCGTTGCTGATGGAAAGATCCTGAATGGCCTCCGTCAATCCCGCGTCACCGCGCGCGTAGGCGTGATAGATGGAGGAGGCAACACGATTGACCTCTGTAGTCTTCATGTGCTCGTAATAGTTGTTCAGAAAAAAAATCTGCAGAAACCAAACGAGCAGCAGAATTCCGACGCCGATGCCGATGAAATACATCCACAGGCGGAATTTGATGCTGTGACGGTCGAATTTAATTTTCGTACTCAAATTTGTAGCCAACTCCTCTCAGCGTTACGATGAAATCTCTGTAAGGGCCTAAGTTGTTGCGCAGGTTTTTGATGTGCGTATCGATGGTCCGGTCGTCACCGAAGAAGTCATAGCCCCAAATGTCCGAAAGGAGCTTGTCTCTGGAGAGCGCGATATTCCTGTTTTCCACCAAATAGAAGAGCAGATCGTATTCCTTCGGTGTCAGTTCAACCTTCTTGCCGTCAACGCTGACGGTTCTTGCCGCGATATTGATTTCCAGGCCGCCAAATTTCATAACCTGAGACTGCGGCTGCGAGGCGGCTTTTCGTCTGGAAAGCACCGCGTTGACTCTGGCCATCAGCTCCTTCGGGCTGAACGGTTTGACGACATAGTCGTCGATCCCCAGCTCGAAACCGAACAGCTTGTCATATTCCTCGCCTCTGGCCGAAAGCATGATGACCGGAATGTCTTTGATTTTTTTTATTTCCTTGCAGGCGGAAAACCCGTCCAGCTTCGGCATCATGATATCCATGATGATTAAATCGTAATCGTTCAGCTTGCAAAGACCGACCGCGGTGATGCCGTCATCCGCCTCGGTAATTTCGTAACCGCTGAATTCTCCGTATTCTTTGATGACCTCTCGAATTTTCGGCTCGTCATCTACCACTAAAATCTTGTACATGGGCTTTCCTCCTTGTAAATTTCATTTTCCTGCAATTATCATATCGGTTTTGTGTGTGGAAAAAGTGATGAAAATATAGTTTTATTGTATACGCAAAATCGCGGAAAGTCAATTAAAGCAAGTATCTTGACGGCAGAAAAAAACTCAGCTATACTGTTAGCATAGATATACAATGGAGGCACTGTGTCATGCGTTTGCCGCGGGAGGCGGCAAGGGCGCGCGCCGCGCGGAAAATTCCTTCTGAACCGTTGAATTTTTGGGAAAGAGGATCTGCGGACCGCACAGCTTTGGATATCTGCAAATTTTCAAAGAAGGGGGGCTTTGCGTATGTTCAAAAAATTTTTTAGAGGCATTTTTACCATTATCGGCGGATTGCTGGGTTATGAAATCTATGAAATTTGCTCATATCTGTTGGTGACGATGAATCCGAACGCGGAGCAGATCGGGCTGACAGGAACCGAAGAGGCTTGGGCAATTTCTTTTTGTGTTATTATTTTTGGAATTATTTTTTTCCGAATCGCGCCGATTTTGACGAGAAAGAGCCGCAAAGTCGCGGACAATATCGGGACAGATCTGCAGGGCGTTTCGCCGAATGACCTGATTGGCGGCACCATCGGTCTGATTTTGGGGCTGGTCATCGCGTTTTTGCTGACACAGATTTATCAGAGCGTCGTCAGCCAGAAATCGCTGTATCTGACGATTACGATTACCATCTACGCTTTTTTGGCATTTTTGGGTTGGGTAATCGGCAGCAAAAAAGGCTCTGAGATTTTGAATCTCTATGCCAAAGAACGCAAAGCACTGCTGCAGGCAAAAGCCGGGCAGGCAGAAGAAAATACCTATGGCTATAACGCCAAGGACAAAAAAGCGGGAAGGATTCCGAAGATTTTGGATACCAGCGTCATCATCGACGGCAGAATTTTGGAAATTATGAAAACAGGATTTTTAGAAGGGCCGATCGTGATTCCGGAGTTCGTGTTGGTGGAGCTGCGCCACATCGCGGACTCCTCAGACGCACTGAAGCGTAACCGCGGGCGCAGGGGTCTGGATATTCTCAACAAAATTCAGACCGAGTACGGGATTGAAATCTACAATACGGATTCCGAGAAGGCCTTGAAGGAAATTCCGGAGGTAGATGTCAAGCTGCTGAAGCTTGCTCAGATTATGAAGGGCAAGGTTGTTACCAACGATTTTAATCTGAATAAGGTCGCGGTCATCAAGGGCGTGGCGGTATTGAACATCAATGAGCTGGCGAACGCGATGAAGCCGATGGTCATTCCGGGAGAACGGATGACGGTTACCTTGATTAAGCAGGGCAAGGATCATAATCAGGCGATTGCTTATTTGGACGACGGCACCATGATCGTCGTTGAGGACGGCAGGCGCGAAATCGGCAAGGTTGTCGAGATCAATGTGACCAGCGTGCTGCAGACCGCCGCGGGCCGCATGATTTTCGGCAAGTTGAAGTAAGAAGAAGCGTATGTATCGGGATAAAAAGGTGACCGCTATGATTACGGCGGCAGGACAGGGCAGCCGCATGGGACTGGAGCTGCCCAAGCAATTTATCAAAATCGGCCCGCGAGGGGAAACGATTTTGGAATCAACGGTAAAAATTTTTGATGATTGTCCGGCGGTTGATGAGATTTTGATCACCGCAAATCGGGATTATCTCGCGCGGACCGGAGAACTCTGCGCGCCTTTTCGCAAGGTGCGGGGGATCGTGGAGGGCGGCAGAGAGCGACAGGATTCCGTACGCGCGGGTTTGCGCCGCACTTCTGATGACGGCTTGATACTGGTGCATGACGCGGCGCGGCCGTTTGTGACGGAAGCAGTCATTTTGCGCGTGCTCGCGTGTGCGTATGAGAGCGGCGCGGCAGTGCCGGTGGTGCCTGTTCGGGATACCATCAGACAGTCCGCGATTTCTGCATGGGTAGCTTGCGACCGCGCGGAAGTTGACGTGTCGGTTTCTGAAACACTGGATCGGACACGGCTTTTTCGGGTGCAGACGCCGCAGGGTTTTCGGACGGAGCTGCTCAAACAAGCCTATTGCGAAGCCTACAAGGCGGGCTTTTACGGCACTGACGAAGCCGGGCTTGTGGAACGCTTCGCCGCGCCGGTGCGCATGGTTCGCGGCGAGGAAGCGAACAAAAAAATTACGACGAGGGAGGACCTGCCTGCTGTGCAAAAGGATGTCAGAATCGGACATGGTTATGATGTACATCGCTTGACGGAAGAACGGGCCTTGATTCTTTGCGGCGAGAGTATTCCGCATGAGAGGGGGCTGCTCGGTCATTCCGACGCGGATGTCGCGCTGCATGCCCTGATGGACGCGATGCTGGGCGCCGCGGCGCTCGGGGATATTGGAAGGATTTTTCCGGACAGCGACGACCGATACAAGGGGATTTCGAGCATGAAACTTTTGGAAAAGGTCTGCCGTTTGATCGACGAAAAAGGCTTTGCGGTCGGCAACGCGGATATCACCGTCATCGCGCAGCAGCCAAAGCTCGCGCCGTATATCCCGCGCATGCGTGCGCATGTCGCGCGGGCGTTGGGTGTGGAGGAGGACTGTGTCAATGTCAAAGCGACGACGACCGAGCGTCTGGGTTTTGCAGGGCGCGAAGAAGGAATCGCGGCAGAAGCGGTCTGTTTGCTGCGTCAAAAATAAAAATACGGTATGGATGAAAACCTGTCGATTTTCACGGAGACGGGGAAGGGCAGGAGAAGATAAATCACACAGGGAAACGAGGAGAATTCAAAAAAATGAAAGTATCACAAATGCATTTTAGAACATTGAGAGAGGTTCCGACGGAAGCCGAGATCCCAAGCCATATTCTGCTGCTGCGCGCGGGCATGATTAAAAAAACCGCTGCCGGCATTTATTCGTACATGCCGATGGGTTGGAGAACCATCCGCAAGATCGAGCAGATCGTCAGAGAAGAGATGGATGCCAAGGGCGCGGAGGAAATTTATACTCAGAGCGTGCAGCCGGCGGAGCTTTGGAAGGAATCCGGCCGCTGGGACGCTTACGGACCGGAAATGTGGCGGCTTAAGGACAGAAACGCGCGTGAATTCTGCCTCGGTCCGACGGCGGAGGAGGTTTTTACAGATCTCGTAAAGGGAGATGTTTCCTCGCACAGACAGCTGCCGCGGATGCTCTATCAGATTACAGACAAATACAGAGACGAGGCGCGTCCGCGTTACGGCATGATGCGTTCCCGCGTCTTCATCATGAAGGATAATTATTCTTTTGACAAGGACGCGGCAGGCATGGACGAAAGCTATGATAAAATGTACGATGCCTACAGCAGAGTCTTTACGCGCTGCGGACTGAATTTTCGACCGGTGGAAGCGGATACCGGTGCGATCGGCGGCTCTAACTCTCACGAGTTTACCGCGCTCTGCGAATACGGGGAATCCGAAATCGCTTACTGCGACTGCTGCGATCTTGCGGCAACGGTTGAGAAGGCGGCTTGCGTAGACGCCGCGGCGGAGGAGAATATCGCGATGCTGCCGCTGGAAAAGGTGCATACCCCAGGCACGAAGACCATCGAGGAGGTTGCGGATTTTCTTAAGGTGGACAAGGCGCGGACCATTAAGGCACTGCTGTTCGTGACTTATGACGCGGAGGGAAATGAAAACGGCTATGTTGCGGTCTTTATCCGCGGCGATCGTGAGCTGAACATGACGAAGCTGGTGAATGCGTTGGATATTCCGGAATACGCGATTGCCTTCGCAGATGAAGCGAAAATGGCTGCAGCGACCGGATGTGTGGGCGGATTTACGGGACCGCTGCATCTGCATGACTGTAAGATCGTAGTGGACAGCGAGCTGCCGGGGCTGAAGAATCTGTGCGCGGGCGCTTGTGAAACCGACCATCACTATATCAATGTGAACTACGGCAGGGATTACGAGGGAGATATCGTGGTAGACTTAAAGACGCTCAAAGAGGGTGACGCCTGCCCGATCTGCGGCGCGCCGGTACGTCACGCGCGCGGCGTGGAGGTTGGACAGATCTTTAAGCTGGGTACGAAATATTCCGAGCCGATGCGCGCGATCTACAAGGATGAAAACCAGAAGGATCAGCTGATTTGGATGGGCTGCTACGGAATCGGGGTTTCCCGTACCTTCCAGGCCATCATCGATATGCCGCAAAATCACGATGACGGCGGCATCATTTGGCCGATGTCCGTCGCGCCTTATCATGTCATCATTACAGAGGTGAAGCCGGGGGATGAAGCGCAGGACGCGGTCAGCCAAAGAATTTATGACGCCTTGACAGCTGCCGGCGTGGAGGTGCTTTGGGATGACAGAAATGAACGTCCGGGTGTCAAGTTTAAGGACGCGGATTTGATTGGAATTCCGGTTCGAATTACTGTCGGCAAGCTTGCCGGCGAGGGAATCGTGGAATACAAGCTCAGACGCGACGCTGATAAGAGCGAAAAAGAGGTGGAAGAAGCGATTGCTGCGGCAATTGAGATCGTCAATGCGGAAAAAACAGGAAGATAATCTATAGTTACAACTTTTCCGGTGATTTTTTCAGGACGCCGGGAACGATCATTCCCTCGTTTGTAATCATCATTTTGGTGGTATTATTTTTAGATACGATCGCAGAAAATCCGTATGTGCAGGGGCTTTGTTTTGCGGTAGAACTGAAATCGGACAGAGATACTTCGATGATATCGTGACAAACAAGAACAAAAACTTTGAAGGAGAATAAGATAACATGAAGAAGTTTATAATGGAAATGGAAAACGGTGATGTGATGCGGGGAGAACTTTATCCCGAAATCGCGCCGATTACCGTAGAAAATTTTGAGAAGCTCGCAGGCGAGAAATTCTATGACGGTTTGACCTTTCACAGAGTTATTCCGGGCTTTATGATCCAGGGCGGCTGCCCGCGCGGCAACGGCACCGGCGGACCGGGCTATCAGATCAAAGGAGAGTTCGCGGCGAACGGTGTCGCCAATGACCTGAAACACGAAAGAGGCGTGCTTTCGATGGCAAGAGCGATGGATCCGGATTCCGCGGGATCGCAGTTCTTCATCATGGTTGCGGACGCGCCGCATCTGGATGGACAGTACGCGGCGTTCGGCAAGGTAACCGAAGGCATGGAAGCAGCGGATAAAATTGTAAATGTAAAAACAGATTGGCACGATTGTCCACGAGAAAAACAGGTGATTAAGACTATAACAATCGTGGAGGAATAAAGGTTTATGGCATTTTTTAGAGAAGTCGGTGAGGATATCCGCAATATGGTCGAAAAAGATCCGGCGGCACGAAACGGTTTGGAGGTTTTGATTTGCTATCCCGGCATTTGGGCGTTGATCTGGCATAGACCCGCGCACTGGCTGTACCGACATCACTGTCCATTTTTGGCGCGCGTGATTTCACAGCTGACGCGTTTTTTTACAGGAATCGAGATTCATCCCGGCGCGATCATCGGCCGCAGATGCTTTATCGACCACGGTATGGCGGTCATTATCGGAGAAACCGCCGAAGTCGGCGATGATGTTACGATTTACCAGGGTGTCACGCTGGGAGGTACCGGCAAGGATGTCGGCAAACGGCATCCGACCATCGGCAACCGCGTGGTAGTCAGCAGCGGCGCAAAGGTACTCGGACCGTTCAGAGTGGGAGACGATGTCAAGATCGGCGCGGGTTCGGTCGTTCTCAAAGAGGTGCCGCCCGGCTGTACCGTGGTTGGCATTCCCGGCACCATCGTCAAACGTAACGGCAAGAGTACCACGCAGGATTTGAACCAGGTCGACCTGCCGGATCCGATCGCTGTGGAGATCGAATGCCTGCGTAAGCGCGTGATGGAACTGGAAAAGATTCTGCAGACCACGCATAAGATTGAGGCAGGCTGCATCGACTGCGCGGGTTCTTCTAATTTGGAAGAAACCTTGATGGATGTGATTCGCGAAAAGAACCGGAAAGAAGGAAACGAAAATGAAGATTTATAACACATTGACAAGAAAAAAAGAAGAATTCGTACCGTTGGAGCCGGGCAAGGTCAAGATGTATGTCTGCGGACCGACGGTCTACAACTATTTTCATATCGGCAACGCAAGACCTTTCGTTGTATTCGACACGCTCAGAAAATATTTGGAATACCGCGGCTACAAGGTAAAATTCGTGCAGAATTTCACCGATGTCGATGATAAGATCATCAAACGTGCCAAGGAAGAAGGCGTTACCGCACCGGAGATTTCCGAAAAATATATCGAGGAATACTATAAGGACGCTGCCGCGCTCAATGTCAAGAAGGCGACCGTGCACCCGAAGGTTTCTGAAACCATGGATGATATCATCCGGTTTGTGCAGGATTTGATCGATAAGGGCTATGCCTATGAATCGCAGGGCGATGTCTACTACCGGACACGTAAGTTCGACGGCTATGGCAAGCTTTCCGGCAAGAACATCGATGAGCTGATTCAGGGCGCCAGCGAAAGAACCAGAAGCACGGACGACATGAAAAAGGAAGATCCGCTGGATTTCGCGCTTTGGAAGGCACGCAAGGAGCCAAGCGAGATTGCATGGGAGTCCCCTTGGGGCATGGGCAGACCCGGCTGGCATATCGAATGCTCGACCATGGCCAAAAAATATCTGGGACCGACCATCGATATTCACGCCGGCGGTGAGGATCTGCAGTTCCCGCATCACGAAAATGAGATCGCGCAGTCTGAGGCACATAACGGTTGCGAATTCTCGCATTACTGGATGCACAACGGTTATATCAATATCGACGGCACGAAGATGTCCAAGTCCCTGGGAAACTTTAAGACTGTTCGTGACCTCCTGCAGCATTATGACGGGGAAGTTCTGCGTTTCCTGATTCTCAGCGGTCAGTACCGAGGTCCGATCGATTTCAATTCCGAGATTCTCGAGCAGTCCAAAAACGCGATGACACGTCTAAGAAACGCCAAATCCAATCTGAAGCATCTGATCGAAACCGGAAGCGGCAATATGACGGAAGCTGAGAAGGAGAAACTCGCAGGTTATGATAAATATCGGCAGGAATTCATTCAGGCGATGGATGATGATTTGAATACGGCGGATGCCATCTCCGCAGTCTTTGAACTGGTGACGGCGATTAATACCGCGGTCAAGGACGGCGCGAGCAGAGAGTTTGCGCAGAAATCGCTCGATACGCTGATGGAGCTTGCGAATGTGCTTGGCCTTTTGCAGCAGGAGTTTGAAGAGGAAGTCGTCATCGACGACGAGCTGCAAGCGCTGATTGACGAAAGACAAGAGGCCAGAAAGGCAAAGAATTTTGCGAGAGCCGATGAGATCCGTGACGAACTCAAGGCACGCGGGCTGATCCTCAAGGATACCCCACAGGGTGTGCAGGTAATCAAGGCCTAGCAAAAAGAGATAACGAACAAAAGTGATTGGAAGGTTAAGAGGATAGAATCGTGGACAGTACAGAAATTAAAGCACAAATTGAACAGGAAAACAAAGGAAACGCGAAGGCGCTTTTGCCCATCGCTGTTTTCCTCCTGTTTTTCTTAGGGAGCGGCGTTATTGCAAAAGATTTTTACGCGATGCCGACAATC
>OLSK01000498.1_pt1 | contig 34796 bp, 20 predicted proteins | sample 1672781 | NCBI WGS metagenome assembly OLSK01 (sample SAMEA3136723, study PRJEB25190) | human gut metagenome | biome: human gut; feature: human-associated habitat; material: faeces | place: Austria | collected 2013 | reverse complement strand
CTGACGAAAAATCCATTCGCCAGCCGACCACCTCATTTGTGCGGTGTTACCTTAAAGCAACAACGTGTATTTTGCGGATGTGATTCGGTAAAATACAGCACATCACCCAGCAGGCTACACGCGGATTCAAGCTGCGTGTAGCCTGGTTTTTCAGAAAGGAACTTGCTTATGGAATACTGCAATCCGCTTGATTTGGCGTACAAATTCCAGCACTACGGCAAAGCCGCCCACCGGGAAGCTGCCGATCCTACGCTGGTTCTCTTCAAGGGCACCTATTACCTGTTCGCCAGCATGAGCGCAGGCTTCTACTATTCCAACGATCTTGCCAGCTGGCAGTGGCATGAGAACCGCAATCTGGATATGTACCTGTATGCTCCGGACGCAAGGCAGATCGGCGACTATCTGTATTTCTGCGCGTCCAGCAAGGGCGAATCCAGCACCATCTGGCGGACGAAGGATCCTCTGTCCGACCAGTTTGAGAAGGTCAGCGCACCCTTTGATTTCTGGGATCCGGCGATTTTCTCGGATGATGACGGCCGGGTGTACCTGTACTGGGGCAGTGCCAACGACCGTCCCATCTATGGCACCGAGCTGGATCCCGCCACCATGACGCCCATCGGCGAACGCAAGTCCCTCATCTATGGGGACAAGAAAAGTCATGGCTTTGAGCGTTTCAACTTCCCAGGCAAAAAGAAAAAGGATCGTCCTGAGCTTGAGCAGACGCTGTACGACATCTTTTTTGGCAGCGGCGACCCGTTCATGGAAGGTCCCTACATGAGCAAGCTGAACGGTCGGTATTACCTGCAGTATAGCGCGCCAGCTACGGAAGAGTCCATTTACAGTAACGGCTATGTGGTGGGTGATGCGCCGCTGGGTCCCTTCACCTTCGGCGTGAATTCCCCCTTCAGCTCCCGTCTGAGCGGATTCATCACTGCCGCAGGCCATGGCAGCACCATGGAGGATCGTTACGGGAATTTGTGGCATGTGGCCAGCATGGGCATCAGCGTCAACGCTGATTTTGAACGCCGCGTCGGCCTGTTTCCCGCAGGCGTGGATCAGGATGGTCTGCTGTTCTGCAATCAGAATTTCGCCGATTATCCGTTGGAAATTCCCCAAGGCAAATTTGATCCCTGGTCGATCAAGCCCCGCCACATGCTGCTTTCCTACCGCAAGCCGGTGGAAGCGTCATCCTTTGCGGAGGGGCATCCTGCCCAGCTGTCTGTGGATGAAAGCATCAAGACCTGGTGGACAGCCAGGGGAAGCAAAGGCGAATGGCTGAAGCTGGATCTGGGCGAACCGTGCCGCGTGCATGGGATTCAGATCAACTTTGCGGAAGAGGGCATCCCAGTCATGCAGATGCCGCCTGAGGCGTGCGGTCTGCCCGGCGCAGTGGGCGGGCGCTATGTGGACTCTGGCAAGCAGCTGCGCACCCGCTACCTGCTGGAAGGCAGCCTCGATGGCGAGAACTGGACAACGCTGGTGGATGCCCGGACGACGGAGGACGACCGCAGCCATCCCTACCATGTGCTGGCTCAGGACACGCAGCTGCGATTTGTGCGCATCACCTGTGAGGAGACGCCCTACAACAGCCTCGTGAGCATTTCCGGCCTGCGCGTATTTGGCATCGGCAATGGCGAAAAACCTCAACGGGTCGCAGGCGGCCATGCCGTTATGGAGGATCCCATGACCTGCCGCCTGACCTGGGACAAGGCGGAGGGCGCCACGGGCTACAACGTGCGTTTCGGCATTGCGCCCGACAAACTTTATGCCAGCTACCAGGTGTATGGCAGCGAAGAAGCCTTCATCACGACGCTGAATGCTGGGGAAACCTACTATTATGCCATTGACGCCTATAACGAAAACGGCGTGACCGAGGGCGGCGTCAACAAAATGTAACGATCAGGCCTGCGCGTACCAAACCCGGTACGCGCAGTTTCTTTTTCCTGAAAGCCGTACAGTGCCTTCATCAGCCGAACAGTGTCCAGGTTGATGCGATCCTCCGCTCCGTCCATACGGAGCAGCTCTCGAACACGTCCAACGCCGGGTGCCGCTTCAGGTCTTCCGCCATCTGGCTGCGGCAGGCGTTATGGACGTAGATGAACGCTATCCGCTGCAAATGTCATGCTCTGATTTGCACAGCAGCTTTTCCACCCTGGCAGGCTTTAGGACCCCGCCCAAATCCGCCACCTGCTCGTTGATCGAGATGACCGGCATGGATATCACGACGCAGGCCCGGATCTTCTCTATGTCTGTAATGTACTTGACCTGTATCCCAAGGGCATCGCTGACATATTGAGTCTGTATAAAGGCAGCATACCAGCAAGATCAATCTTCGTCCCCGTAAATACCTCGGCTGGAGATTTCCCTTTGAAGTTTTCTTCAACCACCTGTTGCACTTGACTTGACAATTAAAGATCAAACGACAGTCCGGTGCTGCACCCACCGCGCCTCAGTTTGCACCCAAATGCACCCAATGTAAAACGAAAGGGTTATTGCAAAACGATAGCCGGGAATTGTATTAGTTTTTGAGTCATTTCACAGTGACGAGCCAGTTTCGTGAGAAGCTGGCTCGTTTTTATGTGCATGGATATGAAAAATCCGCCTCCGAGAATGGGAGGCGGACAGCGTTTTAGTTACCAGTCCAAAGGATATGTATCATCGGACATTGCATGCATTCCGCGTTATTATTTCTTCTCATTCGCAATACTGTCAAGTGTTCTGCTAATCGCATCGTCACTTGTGACAGCATGCGAGCCATCCATGTATTCCGCCTTGCCAAAGCCAAGAATGCAGACAAATACGGTGTTCAGCAGCACCAATCCCCAACCGAAACCCGTGCTTTGGTTGAATGCGTGCGCAAGATCGATGGCTGCTTTGATAGCAATGTAGATGCCATAAAACGGAATCAGCAGCAGGAACATTTTCGCCCCCTGACCATACAGCACTTCAAACTGAACGTAGATATTATAGAACGGAATAATTCCTTCCCAGCCTTGTCTGCCCATCTTCTGATAAACTCTCCAATTGGCCGCCAAACTAACAACCAGCAGCAAAAAACTAATGACGCTCATCGTATTCTCTCCTTTTCCAGTTTGTCCATTTTATCGCTTTGCCTGTGCTCTTTTCTTTTCTCTACGGCTATCCGGCAATTTGCCCAGCCATGCGATTGTTGATAGCAAATCACTGTCCGTTCCTCCTTTCCCTCGCGATTCCTTTCTTCTATTTTACCCTCCCCTCGAAAAAAGTCAAGTGTTTTCTTGAAGAATTATATATTTCTGACATTTCTGACAAAAGCATGGCAAATTGTTGTGTATCTTCACAACGACTTTCGTGTCGGCGTGTAACCACCTTTCAGAAAATCGGTTTTTCTGAAATCAGCTGCCTCAAATCCCCCTCCAAATTTCAAATTCGCACAGAAAACGCGCCCGCCGACCTTCCGACGAGCGCGTTTATACTATTTGGGGCTCTACTCCCGAATTCAGTGCAGGACTTGCTGGACACCACAGTTATCACATTTACACAAATGAGGCGGTCAGCCGCCGAGTTGTGCGGTGTTGCTTTAAATTACTTCTTATTCTTCTGCTCCACCATCGCCTTGACCTTCAGCGGCAGACCGAGCAGGTTGATGAAGCCCGCGGAATCCTTGTGGCTGTACAGGTCGTGGCTGTCGCCGAAGGTAGCGATTTCCTCCATGTACAGGCTGTTCGGCGACTTCACGCCCGCGTTGATGCAGTTGCCCTTGTACAGCTTCAGCTTCACCGTGCCGTTGACCGTCTGCTGCGTGCTGTCCACAAATGCGGAGAGCGCCTCGCGCAGGGGCGTGTACCACATGCCGTCGTACACCAGCTCCGCGAACTTGCTCGCGACCAGCTCCTTGTAGTGGCTGGTGGCGCGGTCAAGCGTGATGGATTCGAGGATGCCGTGCGCGGCGTAGAGCATCGTTCCGCCCGGGGTTTCGTACACGCCGCGGGACTTCATGCCCACCAGACGGTTCTCCACCAAATCCGCGCAGCCAACGCCGTTGCGGCCCGCGATTTCGTTCGCCTTCGTCAGCAAATCCACCGCGTCCAGCTTTTCGCCGTTGATGGCGATCGGCACGCCCTGCTCGAAGTCCACCGTGACGTATTCGGGCTGATCAGGCGCCTTTTCGGGCGTGGCCATCGTCAGCAGCAGGTCTTCCGGCGGCTCGTTCCACGGATCTTCCAAATCCGCGCCCTCGTGGCTGATGTGCCAGATGTTGCGGTCCATCGAATACGGGCGATCCTTCTTGACCGGGACGGGGATGCCGCGCTTTTCGGCGTAGTCAATTTCCTCCTCGCGGGTCTTGATGTCCCAGATGCGCCACGGCGCGATAATCTGCATATTCGGGTCGAACGCCTTGATGGTCAGCTCGAAGCGGACTTGGTCGTTGCCCTTGCCGGTGCAGCCGTGGCAGATGGCAGTGCAGTTCTCCTTGTGGGCGATTTCGACGAGGCGCTTGGCAATCAGCGGCCGTGCGAAGGACGTGCCCAGCAGATACTTGCCCTCGTAGACCGCGCCCGCCTTGAGCGTCGGCCAAATGAAGTCCTCGACGAACTCCTTGCGCAGGTCTTCGATGTACAGCTTTTCAGCGCCGCACTTTTTCGCCTTCTCGTGGAGGGGCTCCAGCTCTTCGCCCTGCCCGACGTCGCCCGCAACGCAGACCACGTCGCAGTCATAATTTTCCTTCAGCCACGGCACGATAATCGAGGTATCCAGACCACCGGAATAAGCCAGCAATACGCGCATCTTCGCCATAACAATCGACTCCTTTATCTTCATCCCGATTTTCATCATTTTTGTGTCCGTCTGCCGGACAAGATGGATTATACACCAAGATGAATAAAAATGCAATAGGTCTGCATAAATTTTCTCGGATTTTTTTCGGGGGGATGATGCAAGGTCTTCCACACGCCCCGTGCAGATTGCAACGTGTAAAATGTATTGTATGCTCCCAGCAGGACGACTTTGCCTCCACACGCTCCGTGCAGATTGCAACGGTTTATCAATAGTACGGATGAAATTGAAGTGCACCTTTGCCTCCACACGCCCCGTGCAGATTGCAACCAAAAAATGCAATCAAGATGCGCAAGACAAGTCCTTTGCCTCCACACGCCCCGTGCAGATTGCAACATCTCTCCTTGTGTCGTTAAAGGTAAAGAGTATCGGCTTTGCCTCCACACGCCCCGTGCAGATTGCAACGAGAAAAGGCCGCGATTGAGCGCCTGCTCAATGCCTTTGCCTCCACACGCCCCGTGCAGATTGCAACGCCGATTCCGCTCGATATGGCTGACGACATCGAGCTTTGCCTCCACACGCCCCGTGCAGATTGCAACTGTACGACGCCATCAAAGCCTACCCCGGCAAGGTCTTTGCCTCCACACGCCCCGTGCAGATTGCAACCTATGAGGAAATCGCCGGTGGCGCGAACATTGACCTTTGCCTCCACACGCCCCGTGCAGATTGCAACCGCGATTGCGCTGGTGAAAAGTCACAAAAGGCAAGACTTTGCCTCCACACGCCCCGTGCAGATTGCAACGCGTCGCCGCTCTCATCCTCTATACTCCGCATGCTTTGCCTCCACACGCCCCGTGCAGATTGCAACAACATTACTCATGCAGTGAAAGGAGAAAACCCAATCTTTGCCTCCACACGCCCCGTGCAGATTGCAACGGAAGCCATGATTGCATATCAGAGCGGCATCCGCCTTTGCCTCCACACGCCCCGTGCAGATTGCAACCGTGGTTGAGTATCTGCCTGGTGAGGATAGACACTTTGCCTCCACACGCCCCGTGCAGATTGCAACGGCAGAAATGCACAGAATTGCAATATGCACTTTTCAGAACGTGTGTTGAGTCGGTAGATAGCTTTTCAGTATTGAACAAAGCAATGCTGCGCTGACTATTTTCCCGAAACTCTTCTGCTGTCAAGGCGACCTTTGCCGCCATTAGCGACAGCCCCGGACGGACAATCGACCGGTTTTGCTGGTGCGAACCGCACCTGTTTTTTATGTTAGCTGATGATTCGCCTGATACCCATGCTGGGAATCGTATGCGGCAGTTCTGAAAGCCGCTGAATCGTCATGTGATGATACGCAACAAATTGAGGATAGTCACGTTGAAGTGCCTCGCGGTCAAATACTCTGTAAAGTTCTTCACCAAATTCTTTCTTTAATTCCTTCCTATTATATTCCGGCAATCCCTGCTTGCAATGCTGAAGTAGAAACGCCGAGTACAAATCGCGCTGTATGCGTTCGCCGTCCGGCATAACGTTCCAGCGGTTTTCAAGTGCCTTTTCGATGCAGATGTCTGTCTGGTGGTTATATTGGCTTGCGCGCACATGCGTGTCAACCTCTTTCACCCCTTCCAGCCCACGCGACTGGCATTTCTGTTTCAGCATCGTAATCAGCATGGCAGGTGCTTTGTTGGCAATGGATTTTCCGAATCGCTTTTTGCGTTTATACCGTCCAGTCTTTTCGGAAATCTCCGTTTTGTTTGCTCTGTGGACTAAATCGCAGTAACTCATGTTCTCCACAAAGAAGCAATCACCCAGCGTCAGCAGATAATTTGCCAATTCGTTATGCTGCTGTTTTCGGATGTCCGCCTGATGATGCTGAATCATTGCCAACTGGTGCTGAATCCGTCTGTATCGCTTAGACTTGTTCCGCGTCAGCTTCACGCCGCGCTTAAATGTTCCATCCGGATTGTAATTTTCCGGATTTGTTGCGCGTCGGCTTCTGTCCATCTTGCGCTGCAAGCGCCGCTTTTCTTGCTCTATATTCTGCACGCGGTCAGCCAATTCCAGCAGATTAACCTCCTTATCGGTCGAGTATGCCAGCGTTCGCGTGCCAATGTCGATGCCAACGACACCATGCCCGACTGGGTGCTTTGGCGCACCGCTTGCCGGGTCGCGCTTCACCGCCGGCTTTCCTTCCAAAACAAGCTGTGCATACCAATGCGGCTTTGTCTTGCCGTCTTTGCGGAGGATGCGGACAAATTTCACATGCCTTTTCAACATCTCGGCCTCGTAAGGATTATCAGGTGATAATTTCAGCAAAAACTCTCTTTTTACCTTCTTGCGGTCACGATTACCTTGCTGATTCCATATAATTCTATCTTCTCGGAACATAATCTCCTTTCCACCGCTTTTCTTCTGTGAATAGCCCTGCACGGAACAAAGTTCACCCGGCTTTTTGAAATGTACTTTTCCCTTCTGCTTATAGTTGTCAACGAACACCTTATCAAAAGCAATCCACACCTGTGCTGTAATTCCATGCAACGCTACATTTGCGCCGATATTATCATTAAAGTGCTTATAGTATTTTTCCATATCAGCCTTAAAGGCATTTCTGCTAAAACCATTTTCTTCCAAAAATGCTTTTCTCTTTTTTTCTAATGCCCACTTTTCCTTCTGATTGCTGGCAGCATCAATCATTTTCATGATTTCTTGGTATTCAGGCATTCTTTCAACTTGGCATTTCTTCTTTAGTTCGGCATGAACCAGCGTATTATACAGTTGCCGTGCAATCTCGAAACGCTTTTCAAGATGGTCGGACTGCCATTTTTCCAATTTAAGGGGCAGCGTCAGACAACAAGTCGCCCCGTCCTCCTTTTTCTCCTCATTGTCCACGAGTGTCCCTCCCCCTTCCTTTGCTTTTCCACCCCATTATACCGCATCTTCCGCACATTTTCAAGCAAGAACAGCAAATTTGACATTCATCCGCTGTTTTTTTGTTGTACAGCGATTTTTGTATTTGCCTCCTTCGTCCATTTATTGGCCATTCCATTCATCCCGTTCCGAAAACGTATTAAATTGTGAAAAAAATATCGTTAAAATCATGTCAGCCACTTGACAAGAGCTTAACAATCTGATACACTGTTCTCGTCACCCCGACAAACACCGACATTCCCCGTTCGCGGGCGCATCCCCGCAGGACGGATGAAGCATAAGGAGAGAGTATCATGGCGAAAGAGTATCCGATCGTCGATAACGTGGAGAGCTTCGAGGCGGCCCTCGCCCGCGTCCGCGCGGCACAGAAGGTCTATGCGACCTACACGCAGGAGCAGGTGGACAAGATTTTCAAGGCAGCTGCCCTCGCCGCGAACAACATGCGCATCCCGCTGGCGAAGATGGCGGTGGAAGAAACCGGCATGGGCGTGGTGGAAGATAAGGTCATCAAGAATCACTACGCCGCTGAATACATCTACAACGCCTACAAGGACACGCAGACCGTCGGCGTGCTGGAGCGCGACGAAGCATTCGGCATGATGAAGGTTGCAGAACCTATCGGCGTTGTCGCGGCGGTCATCCCGACCACCAACCCCACGTCTACCGCCATTTTCAAGACGCTGATTTGCCTCAAGACCCGCAACGGCATCATCATCTCTCCCCATCCGCGCGCGAAGAAGTCCACCATCGCCGCCGCGAAGGTTGTGCTGGAAGCCGCTGTGGCAGCCGGCGCGCCCGAAGACATCATCTCGTGGGTCGATGTTCCCTCGCTGGAGCTGACCAACATGGCGATGAAGGAAGCCGACATCATCCTCGCCACCGGCGGCCCCGGCATGGTCAAGGCGGCGTACTCCTCCGGCAAGCCTGCCCTGGGCGTCGGCGCTGGCAACACACCCGCGATTATCGACGAATCCGCTGACGTGAAGGTGGCCGTCAACTCCATCCTGCACTCCAAGACGTTCGACAACGGCATGATCTGCGCGTCCGAGCAGTCCACCATCGTACTGGACAGCATCTACGACGCGGTGAAGACGGAGTTCGCCAAGCGCGGCGCGTACTTCCTCGAAGGCGAAGAGCTGGACAAAGTGCGCAAGACCATCATCATCAACGGCGCGCTGAATGCCAAGATTGTCGGTCAGAAGGCGCACACCATTGCCAAGATTGCGGGCGTGGACGTGCCGGAAACCGCCAAGGTGCTGATTGGTGAAGTCGAATCCGTGGATATTTCCGAAGAGTTCGCGCATGAGAAGCTTTCTCCCGTGCTGGCGATGTACCGCGCCAAGGACATCGACGATGCGTTCGACAAGGCGGAGCACCTGATTGCTGACGGCGGCTACGGCCACACCTCTTCTATCTACCTGAACGCCGTCACCCGCAAGGATTTGATTGACCGCTTCGCCGCGCGCATGAAGACCTGCCGTATTCTCGTCAACACGCCTTCCTCTCAGGGCGGCATCGGCGACCTGTACAACTTCATGCTGCGTCCATCGCTGACGCTGGGCTGCGGCTCGTGGGGCGGCAACTCCGTCTCTGAGAACGTCGGCGTCAAGCACCTGCTGAACGTCAAGACTGTTGCCATCCGGAGGGAGAATATGCTGTGGTTCCGTGCGCCTGAAAAGGTCTACCTCAAGAAGGGCTGCCTGCCTGTCGCCCTGAATGAACTCAAGGCAGTTATGGGCAAGAAGCGCTGCTTCATCGTCACCGACGCGTTCCTGTTCAAATCCGGCTTCACCAAGGCGATTACCGACAAGCTGGATGAGCTGGGCATCGTCCACACCACGTTCTACGATGTTGCGCCCGACCCGTCCCTCGCCTGCGCGAAGGAAGGCGCAAAGGCGATGACCTCCTTCCAGCCGGACTGCATTATCGCCATCGGCGGCGGTTCCGCAATGGACGCCGGCAAGATTATGTGGGTCATGTACGAGCATCCGGAAGTGGACTTCCTCGACATGGCAATGCGCTTCATGGATATCCGCAAGCGCGTGTACACCTTCCCGAAGATGGGTGAAAAGGCGTACTTCATCGCCGTCCCGACCTCCGCTGGCACGGGCTCCGAAGTCACTCCGTTCGCCGTCATTACCGATCAGGACACCGGCGTGAAGTACCCGCTGGCGGACTACGAGCTGCTGCCGAAGATGGCGATTGTGGATGCTGACATGATGATGTCCGCGCCGAAGGGCTTGACCTCCGCCTCCGGTATCGATGCGCTGACCCACGCGCTGGAAGCCTACGCCTCCATGCTGGCGACAGACTTCACCGACGGTCTGGCGAAGCAGGCGGCTCAGCTGATTTTCGAGTATCTGCCCGCGTGCTACGACAACGGTCAGAACGAGCCGGTTGCCCGCGAAAAGATGGGCAACGCCGCCACGATGGCTGGCATGGCGTTCGCGAACGCGTTCCTCGGCGTCTGCCACTCCATGGCGCACAAGCTGGGCGCGTTCCATCACCTGCCGCACGGCATCGCCAACGCGCTGCTGATTGAGCTGGTCATCCGCTACAACAGCGCCGAAGTTCCCACGAAGATGGGCACCTTCCCGCAGTACGCCTATCCGCACACGAAGCGCCGCTACGCTGAATTCGGCGAGTACCTCGGCTTCAAGGGTGCGAATGACGACGAGACGGTGGAGAACCTGATTCGCAACATCCATGCCCTGAAGGAGCGCGTCGGCATCAAGAATACGATCCGCGACTACGGTGTGGACGAAGAGAAGTTCCTCGCGACGCTGGACGAAATGTCCGAGCAGGCATTCGACGACCAGTGCACCGGCGCGAACCCGCGCTACCCGCTCATCAGCGAAATCAAGGAAATGTATCTGAAGGCGTACTACGGCGAGTAATGCGCCATTCTCCCCGGCTTGGCAGGAATGCTTCTGCTGGGCCGGGCATTTTTGAGCACAAAAAATTTTGTCCACTTGCAGGAATGTCGCATTTGGGCGGCGAATAGATGTTTAGGACAAATATCGACTTTCGCGTTCTCCACTGCCGCTTTACCAACCAACAAGCGCAGGAGGGGGCAAAGCAGTCCAGAGGGCGACCGCAGACTTCATCTGTTTCCATTGCCCTCTGGTCGCGTCCGCAGACGCGAATCCTCGCATAAACACGCGGACGTTGTGTGATAGCGTCACCAACTCAATCGCAAAAAGGGAGGCCAGAGGGTCGAAGACCCTTTGGCAGGTCAAGGGCAGCGCCCTTGCGCCTCTCCCCCCCAATAAACATGAACCATATAGAAGGAGGTTTCCCTATGGATTTGACGCATGTGATTGCCGAACGGGAGAATAAGAAGATTTTCCGCGACGGCGACAAGGCCATCAAGGTGTTTGCCGAAGGGTACAGCAAGGCGGACATTCTGAACGAAGCGCTGAACACGGCGCGCGTGGAAGAGACGGGTCTGCCGATTCCGAAGCTCCTTGCTGTTGACACGGTGAACGGTCAGTGGGCGATTACGACGGAGTTCGTTGAAGGCGACACGCTGGCGGCGCTGATGGCGGCGCATCCGGAAAAGGAAGACGAGTACCTGAACCTGTTTGTGGACATTCAGATGAAGGTTCACGCCTGCACCTGCCCGATGCTCAACAGCCTGACGGAGAAGATGCAGCGCAAGATTTCCGCCACCGACCTCGACGCGACCACCCGCTACGAGCTGCACACCCGCTTGGCGAGTATGCACGTCCACAAGAAGGTCTGCCACGGCGACTTCAACCCGTCCAACATTATCTTGAAGCCCGACGGACAGTGGTACATCCTCGACTGGTCGCATGCCACGCAGGGCAATGCGTCCGCTGACGTCGCCCGCACCTACCTGCTCTTCGTCCTCGAAGGCAAGGAAGCGCTGGCGGAAAAGTACCTCTCCCTCTTCTGCAAGAAGAGCGACACCGCCAAGCAGTACGTCCAGCAGTGGATTCCGATCGTCGCCGCGAGCCAGTCCCTCAAGGGCAAGCCCGAAGAGCGCGACCTGCTCATCCGCTGGGCAAGCGTTTGCGAATACGAATAATCATCAAAGGGACTGGCTTCGGTCAGTCCCTTTTTTCGTGGGGATGGGAGACGCGCCATGTAACCATTTCCCCGCATTTGTTGAAATCTGCCACATTTGCAATTTTCCCTATGTAACCCACTTTTCATCCTCTTTTTTTCGTGGTATCATTATTATAAGAAGGGGGAATTTGCCCTTTTCAAACTTATCTGCCGCGATTGCTTGTCAACCGCCTCCACAATCAGCATGAATGAATTATACACGGCAAATATTGCTCTCAGCGTCTTCGCCATGGCGATTATGCTCTTCTCCCTGCGCGGCGACATCAGCCAATCCAAGATCCGAAACCTGCTCTGCGGCGGCCTGTACGCCACCATCGCCATTTGCGCGCTGTGTGAGTGGTCGGGCGTGCAGATGGATGGCACGCCGCCCGCGCTGATTCCGCTGCATATCGCCGTCAAGACCATCGAACTTTCGCTTGCGCCGCTAATCGGGCTGTTCGCGGGCTGCGTTATCCATCCCTGCCCGCGGAAAGTGGTGCACGGGCTTGCTGTACCTTGCGTGCTTCCACGCGCTGCTGGTGCTGCTCTCGGCGTTCACGGGGCTGATATTCTATGTCGATGGGCAGAATTTCTATCACCACGGGGCGCTCTACGCACTCTACATGCTCGCCTACGGGGGCAGCACGGTGTTCTTCCTCGTGCAGATTTGGTTCGCCTGCCGCGCCTACCAGTACACCGGCGGCACACAGCTGCTGCTCGCGACGCTGTTCGTGCTGTTAGGGCTGATGGTGCAGCTGTTCCTGCCGATGGTCAAAATCGACTGGATTACCATCAGCTGCGGTGCGCTGATGATGTCGAAATTCTCCAGCGACATGGTACTGCAAACCGACGGGCTGACGCAGCTTGTCAATCGCTTGGGCTACGAGCATTATCTGGCGCGCCTGCGCGTGCCTGCTACCATCCTGATGTTCGACGTTGACCGCTTCAAGGACGTCAACGACTGCCATGGGCACTTGATGGGCGACGCCTGCCTGCGGACGATTGCCGGTTGCATCCGCCGCGCGTATGGGAATTACGGGACGTGCTTCCGCATCGGCGGCGACGAGTTCTGCGTAATACTGACGCGGCGGAACGCGCAATACAACACCATGACGGAGATTTTCCAGCACCTGATGGATGCGGCGCGGGCGGAGAATCCGGTTCTGCCGACGGTATCGGTGGGCTGTTCGCATTTTAATCCGTCGACGGATGATTTGGCGGAGTCCTTGGCGCGGGCGGACGCGCAGATGTATCAGAATAAGGAAGCGCATAGATAAACACAGCCGCGACGAGTGAATATGCTCGTCGCGGCTGATTTTTATTCACCTGTATCCACCGCAGCGTTGGCAGTAGCGCGCTTCCTTCGGGTTTTCTAAGCCGCAATACTTGCATGTCAACATTCGGAGTGCGTGCTTTTGTTGATATTACCGATTCACATATGCGTCGATTTCGTTCCGGCTGGAGATTTGCAGCTTCTCAAAAATGCTCTCCATGTACGACTTCACCGTGTTGACGGAAATGCCCATCAGCGCGGCGATTTCCTTGTTGCTGCGACCCTTCGCGGCAAGCATGGCAATCGAAAACTCGTAGGGTGTGAGCGCGTCGGTCACCTGCAGCGTCGACACGGGGTTGTGAATTTTCATCCACCCGCGGCTGAAGCGGTAGACCGACTGCACAATCTTGTTGTACGTTTCCGGCTCCTGCTTGCGCAGCGCGCGCTCCACCTGCCCCTGCAAAATGCCGTGATGCTCCACAAACGGGTGGATGTACCCCTCGCGGCTGGCGATGCTCCACGCGGCATCGAACTTCTGCTCCGCGCGTTCATCCTGCTTCAGGCTCATGCAAATCATGCACAGGACGATGTTGAGGTAGATGCTGTCAATTGGGTAGCGCGTGCCTGCCATCAGCAGGGCGGATTCGGCAATGCCCATCGCGTGTTCGTATTCGCGGCGGATGTAGAGCGCATGGGCGATGGCGTACATGGCGAAATACTGCATTCCGGGCGGAAGAATACCGATAGCGGGGCGGATAGGGGTCAAGTCGAGCTTCTCGGAGTGGAAGAACACGCTGATGAGCGCGTCGGTAATGCTGCTGTACAGCCGCCACGAATCGTCGTTTGCGCGCTGTCCGTCCCGCTGAATCATTTCGAGATTCCGGCGGCACTTGGCGGCATCCCCCGTCTGCAGCATCGCCATCGTGTTGGTAATCAGCGCGGACAGGCGGATTTCGGGGCACTTGCTCGTCAGGTATTTCTCGCTGATTTCGCGGGCTTCCTCGTGCTCATCGCGGAAATAGTGGTGCAGGGCGCGGGCGATGTCGCGTTCCTCCTCGTCGTTCATGGTCAGCAGGAGATTTTGGAAGCCGTTGTCGCACGGGCGGGAAATCAGCGGCATATAGCACTTTGCCATCCGCGGGGGGATTTTTTCCTGCCCGCGCTGCCCGCTCTTGCGCAAATCCGCCGGATGCGGCGTATTCGCCGGAATCAGCCACCCGCCCGATTTCCGGATTGCCCCCTGAATCCGCCCGGTATTCAGGTAGTAATTCACCATGCGGATGGAAACGCCCCACAGCTCCGCTATTTCCTTTACGCTGAGGTAGTCCAATGCGCAGCCCCTCCTTGTTCTCCTTGTTTACGCTTACGGAATTGGCTCCCAAAGCATGGTCGCCGTTCGATTGCCATACGAGCCCTTGGGCAGCATGTAGGAGCGCGGCGTTCCTTCTACGCCGTCGATTTTCCAACCTACAAAGGTATAGCCCGGGAGGTAGTAGGACGGGTCTTCTTCCGGTGTCCCGAAATAAACTTGGTTGTTGATGGTGTATTGAACCCAATTATATGCTTTGCCGTGGCTCACGTAGGTAATGGTGTACGTCGCCACACGCCACTCCGCCTTGTAAAGGCGGTCGCCGGTTGAGCCTGCGGGGATAATCATCGGCGTTGAAGGGAACTGACCGCTGCCATCGAGGACCCAGCCGGCAAATTCGTAGCCCGGACGGTCGGGAGGGATGGGCAGGGTGACGGAATCCTCCACGGTGTAGCGTATCGAAGCTATGACTGCGCCGCCGTTCGTGACCAGTGTGATGGTGTATCTGATCACCTTCCAGTTTGCGGTATACGCCTTGTTCCCCGTCGAACCCTTCGGAATTTTGACCCTTGTCTGCGGCGTCGTGATGCGCTCGCCCGTCCAGCCGACAAACTCGTAGCCGTTGCGGGTCGGGGTCGGCAGCTCGAAATCCTCATCCGTTATGGTGTAAACCACCTTTTCTTGACCGCTGCCGCCGTCCAAATCCATGGTGATGGTGTATTCTGTCAGTTCCCAGTTCTCGATATACGTCTTGTCGCCCGTCGAACCCTTCGGGATGGTCACGTTCGGCTGCGGCGTCGTGATGCCCTCGCCTGTCCAGCCAAGGAACGTGTAGCCCGTGCGGGTCGGGGTCGGCAGCGTTACGGTTTGCTCCACCGTGTAGAAATACACTTGCGACGAGCCCGCATTGCCCCCTTCCAGCAGCGTAATGATGGTGTATTCAATCACCTGCCAGTTCGCGGTGTAAGTGCGGTCGCCCGTGCTTCCCTGCGGGATTTCAATGGTTTTCTGCGGTTCGGTGATGCCCTCGCCCGTCCAGCCGAGGAAGATGTAGCCCGTGCGAACCGGGATCGGCAGCTGGAACGCTTCCGATTCCACCGTGTACTGGATGGGGCGGATCGGATCGCCGCCTGCCGTGTCCATCGTGACGGTATAAAGCTTGTCCGCCGTCAGCGTCAAGGTCAGCGGCGCGTAGGGCATGAGGAAGGAAACCGCGTCGTTCCCCTCGCTGATACTCAGGGAAACAGCCGGGTCGCTCTGGAAAACGTGGATGCCGCGATAGCCCGCTGCGGGCGCGATTTGCACCGTCACCTGCTCACCCGCGCGGCACAGCAGGTCGTTGCCCTCCGCCGGCATGTCGCTGCCCCAGAGGACGTTCTGCGCGTCGATGGTCACGCGCTGCGTGTCCGCCGTCCACGTCAGCGTAACGATGCGCTTTTCTTCGCGCCCCGTTACGGGCAGGAATGCGGCCGTCTCCTCGCCGCGCAGTCCCGTCAGGTGAATGAGGGCACGCTCGTCCGCGCCGAAGTCGCTGCGCTTGAACTGCGTCACCCACTCGCCGCGCTCCTTATCGAAGGTGAAGCTCGCCACGGCGCCGCTGCGCAGGGTCAGGCTCGGCGTGAAGTAATCCGGGCGCGCGCCGCTGATGCGAACGCGGTAGGTGATGCGCCCGTCCTGCTCGCCATAGCGGTAGACGTACACCGGGAATTCCGCTACCAGCGTGCTGTCATCCGTCAGCGGGAACGCAACATCGCCCTCGCGGGAAAGATAGACATAATTTTCCGCCACAGCAAAGCAGGATTCGCCGCCATTCAGGCGGTAGACCTTGCTCCACGGGTCTGCGCTGCGCATTTCCGGCAGCAGCACATACTGCTCCTGCAAATCCGGATATTTCTCCGCAAACGCCGCCTCGATGCTGTCCATCATGTTGACCGCGCCCATCGGGCAGCTGTCGCCCGTGTACTGCACCGTCGTTTCGGTCAGCAGCGCGTCGTCCCAATCCGCCGTTTCCAGCTGCATGTCCTTGGCGCTCTGGTCAACAAGGCGGAAGCGCACGGTCAGGCTGATTTTCTTCTCCACCTTCAGCTCGCTGCCCATATGCAGCTGCTGCCCCGGCACAAGCGCGTTCTTGCCCGGATTCAGCACAATATCGCCCGTCGGCAGCGGGTCATCCGTCAGGTTCACGAGGTTCGTCGCAATCCCGATATCGAGATTCATCGGCTTGTCCACCACGATGGTGGAGCGGACATTGCCCTCGCCGTTCAGCGACACATTCCCCGATGCGCCCAGAATCAGTTCCTGAACCTCTGCCGCCGCGCCGATGTTCAGCCGCACGTCCTCGTCCGACAGCACATACAGGCGGTCAATTTTGCCGGACGGAAGATTGGCGTTCAGCCCGCCGAGAACCAGCAGATTGCCGTTCATTTCCGGCGCATTGAACTCCATGTTGCCCAGATGGTCAAAAATCGCGTCGCCGATGAAGGCTTCCGGCGGCTGCGTGTCCTTATTCAACACGGTGATGCCAAGCTGCTTGATGTTCTGCTGAAACGCCGGGTCATCCCAATCCGTATTGTCCCACATGCCAGCGCCGATTTCTTGCGCCAGCCGCATCAGCGCTGAGTCCTTGCCCTGTGGTGTCTGGTTGTTGTTGATGGTGTTCAGCGTGTTCAGCGCGCTCATGTTGTTGTTCACAATCATGGCCGCCGATGCTGTACCCGCCCAAATGATGCTGCATAAGAGCAGGAAAATGGTGCTCCATCGTGCGATTCGCTTCATGCTGCTTCCTCCTTGATGATAGCTTCCGCGGGCTTTTTCCCATTGAAAACGCCCCTTCTGGTTTCAGTATACCATCGGCAAGCGCTGTTCGCCACCGCCATTCAATGGATTAATTGGACGTTTCCCTGCCCTTTTCCTGCTGAAAATTCCTGCATTCACGCATGTTTCACGTCAATTCGCGCATGTTTCCCGCCGGATGCACCTTTCCAAGGCAGGAAATATCAATTGCCAAGGATGGCAAAGTGCATCTTTCCAACATACGAAAAAAGGCGAACCGGTTTTGAAGCCGATTCGCCCGTGGATTTGTCCAAACCGAGATGGAATTACTTGGCGATGGTGCAGTGCATGAAGTACTTGTAGCCCAGCGGGTTGGAGAAGAAGCCCTGCACGGAGTCGTCGAGCATGTAGATGTCGGTGTAGTAGTACAGCGGCACGATGCAGCCGGTATTCATCAGCATATCTTCCGCGATGTGCATCATGGCATAACGGTTCGTGCTGTTGGTGCAGCTCTTGATAGCAGAAATCAGCACGTCATAGGTTTCCGCCCAAGTGCCGTTCTCCACCTTCACGTCGTAGCCGTAGGGGGTCAGGTCGAGGTTGTAGATCTTCAGATCCGCATTCGCGCCCTTGCCGAACTGCACGTCGTTGTTGCCGGAGCCGGTCACCCACATGTCGAGGAAGCAGATCGGGTCGTTGTAGTCGGCAATCCAGCCATTGCGGGCAATGGAGTAGTCGCCGGACTTACGGGTGTTCAGGAAGGTGTTCCATTCCTGGTTGGTCAGGTTCATGGTGATGCCGACAGCAGCAACAGCGCTCTGCAGGTATTCGCCAATCGCCTTGTGGCCTTCGGAGGTGTTGTAGAGGTAGGTCAGGGACGGGAAGTTGGTGAAGACGCCGTTCTCCTCGTCGTAGGTGTAGTACTTCTTGAGGATTTCAACCGCCTTGTCGAAGTTCGCCATGTAGACGTCTTCGTCATCGGTCACGTCGTAGTAGCCGGTGATGCCTTCCACATGGCCCGCATTCTTGTAGAACTCAGAGCCGTCCGCATCCGTCATGCCCATCGGGACAAAGCTGGAAGCAGGCACCTGACCAGCCTGACCGATTTCTTCAACGATGTAGTTGCGGTCGAACAGCAGACCAATCGCCTGACGGATTTCTGCGCGCGCCGCTTCCGCTTCTTCGGGGGTCATGTTCGCGAGCACGTCAGCGGGCAGGATTTCTTCGTTGATGTTCCAGCAGACATAGTAGGTACCAATCTGGCCGGCAACAACGAATTCCGTCGGATACTGTTCCTTCAGGGAAGCGATTTCAGAGGTGGGAACGTCGTCGATCAGCTGCCAGTCGCCCTTCTGGAAGTTCGCCAGCATGTTGTTCGCGTCGTCGGAGAGGTAGAAGTCCAGCTCGTCCATCGTGACCTTGTCCACCGCATGATAGTAGGGGTTCTTGGTCAGGGTGATCTTGCTGTTGTGTTCCCACGCGGTCATGGTGTACGGGCCATTGCCGATGTAGGTGGAAGGATCGGTCGCCCACGCTTCGTTGGCGACGACGTCCTCACGCACGGGCATGTACGCCGGGAAGGCGAGCAGCTCGTTCCAGTAGGCAACGGGGTTGCTCAGGGTAACGGTCAGGGTCTTGTTGTCCACGGCGGTCACAGCGAGGTTTTCCGCCTTGGGGTCGGAGCCGTCCGTAGTGTAGCCCTTGATGACTTCAAACATGTAGCCATAGTCCGCGCCCAGCTCGGAGGAAGCAGCGCGCTTCCACGCGAACTCGAAGTCCTTCGCGGTCAGATCCTTGCCGTCAGACCACTTCAGGCCGTCAACGAGCGTGTAGGTGTACGTCACCGTGCCGTCGTCATTGACCACCGGATCCGGCAGTTCCACCGCGCAGTCCGGCAGGATTTCCAGCTTGCCGTCGTCGGTCTGCGCCCAAGTGGACAGGCCTGCGAACAGGTGAGCGACCATCGTCGCGCCGTCCACAGCGGAGTTCAGCGCCGGGTCAAGCGTATCAGGCTCGGACGCGATGCAGACAGCCATGTACGTCTTGCCGTCTTCGGCGACAGCGCACAGGGTGCAGGTCACCATCATTGCGATGGCGAGCAGGAGAGCAGTCAGCTTCTTCATGAAAAAACCTCCCTTAATATTCTGTGACAGCCTTGCTTTTCGTAGACTGTCTGTATCAAAAATGCGTGTTGACGCATCCTTGAAGCAATTTTTTTGCGCGGATAAACACGCGGGCACACTATGCCAGTGTCACCAACGCAATCGCGCGAAAGGGTCAAGGGACGAAGTCCCTTGCAGGGTGCAGGGGCAGCGCCCTTGCCGGAGTCCAGAGGCAGAGCCTCTGGCGTCTCCCCTTTTACCCCAATTCCTTCACCCGGTGGCAGGCGACGAAGTGACCCTTCTCGACTTCGTTGAAGGGCGGCATCGACTGCGCGCAGGCTTCGGTGGCGTGGGGGCAGCGCGTGCGGAACGGACAGCCCGACGGCGCGTTCAGGGGACTTGGGATATCGCCGGAGAGGACAATGCGCTTGTTTGCGCGCGCCGCCTTCGGGTCAGGCAGCGGAACGGCGGACAAAAGCGACTTGGAGTACGGGTGCAGCGGGTGATTGTAGATTTCCTCCGCCGACGCCAGCTCCACCATCTTGCCCAGATACATCACGGCGATTCTGTCCGAAATGTGCCGCACAACCAGCAGGTCATGCGCAATGAACAGGTACGTCAGCCCCAGCCGATCCTGCAAATCATCAAACATGTTGATGACCTGCGCCTGAATCGACACGTCCAGCGCCGACACCGGCTCGTCGCAGACGATGAATTCCGGATTCACCGCCAGCGCACGGGCAATGCCGATGCGCTGCCGCTGACCGCCGGAAAACTCGTGCGCGTAACGCGAGGCGTGTTCGCTGTTCAGTCCGACATATCCCAGCAGCTGCAAAATGCGCTCCTCCCGCTCCTTCTTGGAGGAATACAGGTGGTGCACATCCAGCGGTTCGCCCACGATGTCCGACACGGTCATGCGCGGGTTCAGCGAGGAGTACGGATCTTGGAACACCATCGTCGCCTTCGTGCGGAACTTCTGCAAGTCCGCTTTCGTTTTGACGGGCTTGCCATCGTAAATGATTTTGCCCGCCGTCGGCTTGTACAATTGGAGGATGGTGCGCCCAACAGTCGTCTTGCCGCAGCCGGATTCGCCCACCAGACCGAGCGTTTCGCCCTTGTTGATGGTGAAGGACACATCATCGACCGCCTTCAGCGGCTTGGTGCGGAAGAAGCCCATGTTGATGTCAAAGTATTCTTTCAGTCCTTTGACTTCCAGCAGCGGCTGGTGCATCTGCGCTTCAGACACAGGGCACTCCTCCTTCCTCCGTGATGCTGCCGTCCTCAACGCCCTTCTTGACGTTCATCCAGCAGGTTGCCATATGGTCGTCATTGATGAGCATCCGAACCGGCTTCTCTTTCAGGCAAATCTTCATCGCCGCCTCGCAGCGGGGCGCGAACGGGCAGCCTTTGGGCATGTTCAGCAGGTCAATCGGCGTACCGGTAATCGGCTCCAGGCGCTGCCCGTTGTTCTCCGCCGTCGGGATGGAGCGCATCAAGCCCTTTGTGTATTCGTGGCGCGGGTTGTAGAAGATTTCATCCGCCGTCCCCTGTTCGCAGATAGAACCGGCGTACATGACGATGACCTCGTCGCACATCTGGGCGACAACGCCCAAGTCGTGCGTAATCATGATAATCGCCATGCCCATCTTCTTCTGCAGGTCGCGCATCAAATCAAGAATCTGCGCCTGAATTGTCACGTCCAGCGCAGTCGTCGGCTCGTCGGCAATCAGGATGTCCGGCTCGCACGCCAGCGCCATGGCAATCATCACGCGCTGCCGCATACCGCCCGACAACTCGAACGGGTACTGCTTCATGCGCTTTTCCGGCTCGTTGACGTTGACCAGCTTCAGCATCTCCACCGCGCGTTCGCGCGCCTGATGGCGGTTGCGGTCGGTGTGCAGCAGAATTGCTTCCATCAGCTGCCGGCCGATGGTGTAGGTCGGGTTCAGGGACGTCATCGGGTCCTGGAAGATAATCGAGATGCGGTTGCCGCGCACGGAGCGCAGCAGCTTCTCGTCCGCGCCGACCAGCTCCTGCCCGTCGAATTTCACGCTGCCGCTGACGATTTTGCCCGTCGGCGCAAGAATCTGCATGATGGAATACGCCGTGACGCTCTTGCCCGAACCGCTTTCGCCCACGATGCCCAGCACCTTGCCGTGGTCAAGGCGGAACGAAACGCCATCCACCGCCTTGACTTCGCCCGCGTCGGTGAAGAAGGATGTATGCAGGTCATTGACTTCCAGCAATGCCATTTTGTCCAGCTCCTTTCATCACGCATTCAGCTTCGGGTCAAATGCGTCGCGCAAGCCGTCGCCGAACAGGTTCAGGCTCAGCACGATGAGGCAGATGACCACGGCGGGGATAATCAGGCGATAGGTGTAGGAATAGATGCCGTTGAGCGCGTCAGAAGCCAGCGAACCCAGCGAGGGCATCGGCGCGTTGACGCCCAGACCCAGGAAGGACAGGAAGCTTTCGGTGAAAATCGCGTTCGGAATTTGCAGCGCGGTCGAAATAATCACGACGCTGATGCAGTTCGGCAAAAGGTGCTTGCGGATAATCCACTGCGCCTTCGCGCCCGTCGCCTGCGCCGACAGCACGTACTCCTGCTCGCGGAGGGACAGAATCTGACCGCGAATCAGGCGCGCCATGCCCACCCAATAGAGCAGACCAAAGACGATGAACATGCTGATGATGTTCGAGCCGATTTTCTCTAAGATGGTGCCTTCCACATGCAGCACCTGCCCCAGCACGACCGACAGCAGGATGATGACCAGCATGTCCGGCAATGAGTAGATAATATCGACGATTCGCATGATGAACAAGTCCACCCTGCCGCCGAAATATCCTGCGACTGCGCCAATCATCATGCCAATCACCAGCACGATGATGCTGGCGAAGAAGCCGACAGCGAGGGAAATGCGTGTCCCGTAGACGACGCGGATGAAGTAGTCGCGTCCGTGCGCGTCCGTGCCGAAGATGTGCGGGAAAACAGATTCCCCTTTGTCGATTTTCTTCAGTTCCGTCTTGCCGTACTGGAACGGCGCGAGGTTGTTGTAGCTGTTGTCCATCGGGCGACCCTTCGTCTGTCCCAGCATCTGGTCATACGAATACGGCCAGAACATCGGGATGATGATGGAGGACAGCGTAATCAGCACAATCAGAATCAGGCTGATGGTCGCGACCTTGTTCTTCAGCAGGCGCTTCACGCCATCGCGGAAAAAGGTCGAGGACGGCCGCATCCGGGAGATGACTTCCTTTTCCTCCGCCGTCGCGGGCATGAAGGAATCCACATCCAGATGCAGGCTAAAGGGCTTTTTCTTGTTCATCATCATGATGCAGAGGCCTCCTTATTCGTAATCAATGCGCGGATCAACCACCTTGTAGAGCAGGTCGCTGATCAGATTCATAATCACGATTAAAGAGGCGAGGAAAATGGTCGTCCCCATAATCATGGTGTAGTCGCGGTTGGTGATGCTGGATACGAACTGGCGGCCGATACCCGGCACGGCGAAAATCTGCTCGACGACCATCGAACCGGTAACGATGAACGCCAGCATCGGGCCGAAATAGGTGATAACCGGAATCAGCGAGTTCTTCAGCGCGTGACCGAAGATAATTTTCTTGCCCGAAACGCCCTTGGCGCGCGCGGTGCGGATGTAATCCTGCCCCAGCACGTCGAGCATGGAGGAGCGCGTCAGGCGCGTAATGTAGCTCATCGGGTAGAGCGCAAGGGTGATAATCGGGAGAATCAGCCCTTCGGCCGTCGCGCCGTTCGCGGGTACCCAGCCTAACTTGACTGAGAACACTATCAGCAGGAATGACCCCATAATGAACGACGGCATGGACACGAACGCGGTCGTAATCACCATGATAATCTTATCCAGCACGGTGTTGCGCCGCAGCGCCGCCAGCGCGCCGAGGACGATGCCGACAATCGCCGCGCTGAACGCCGCAATCAGACCAAGCTTCGCGGAGGTCTTCATGCCATCCAGAATAATGTCAATGACCTGACGGCCGCGCTGCTTCAGGCTCGGCCCGAAGTCCAGCTTCGTCACCACGTCGCGCAGATACGTCACATACTGTTCGCCCAGCGGCTTGTCCAGCCCGTACTTGGCCTCCAGCGCCGCCTGCGCTTCCGCGGAAATTGCCTTTTCACTTGCGAACGGTCCACCCGGAATCGAGTGCATCACGAAGAACGTCACCGTGATGACAATCCAGATGGTCAGCAGCGCCAGCAGCACGCGCTTGAGGATATAAAACAGCATCTTGGAATTCATCCGCTCCACCTTCCCGGCAGGGGCGCTGCCGCGTCTGCCTGCGTTTCTTGTTCATCGACACGCCAAACCAGCCGGCTTCACCGTGTCGATGCTTTATTATGCAACACTGTATGGAGAAAATCAAGTGTTTTGTTGCACAAACTGTGTTTTTTTTATGTTTTTCTCGTGTATTTTGAATATTTTCGTCCAAGTTGTTGCATTTAGCAAGTTTTTCTGCAAGTCCCTGTTCATTTTTGCGCACAAAAAATGCAGGACGCTCATTCGTCCTGCATCATGGTAACGAAGTGAATTACTCCGCTGCCGCCAAGCTGCCGAAGATCTCCAGCGGCATGTTTTCCAGCGCGTCGCCCACTTCCTTGCTGGCGACCTGGAACGTCACAGCGAGAACCGTCTCGTCATCAAGGAAAGCATACAGCGCCAGCACGGTGTCGCCGGGCGTGTACATCAGGCAATAGTTTTCGTTGACATACAGCTCAGCGAGCATTTCTTCCGTCGCGCCCGCGTCCTGAATACCTTGCAGCAACGTTTCAAAGCTCATCGCGGACAGCTGCGCCGTAATGCTGACCGTCTGGTCGGCGTTGACGGCGAAGAGCAGGATGTTCTCGGCGTTTTCCGTGCCTGCGGGGACTTCCTGAACCGCCCAGTCCGCCGGAATCTGCATCGTCAGACCCGTTTCACCCAGCGCAACCGTCTGCGCCTCGAAGCTGACATTCATTTCAACTGCCGGCACTTCCGCTTCTTCCTCCGCGAACGCAAAGGCAGTGCAGCACATCATGAGCGCCATCAGGAGAGCAAGGAGTTTCTTCATATTTGTTTCCGTCCTTTCATTTCCAGCATGATTCGGCTGATTTCTTTCCATATTAAACAGCCACATCTGGTAACGTTTATAGTACCAGATGCAAGCCGCTTTTGCAATACGCTTTCGCGCAGGAAAACGGTTGATTCGCGCGGATTTGGGATTTCAGAATGAAGCAGCTTCCATTTTCATTCGGGAAATGCGAGTGAAGTAACTTTTATTTACTTTTCAATTTTCACCAAAACAAACAGTTGATTCTTTCCGTAAAAGCGGACTTTGCTTCCCTCCTCCTTCACAACAAACGGGGCACCGCGAGAGCTTTCGCCCCCGCAGCACCCCGCCATCTGCGGATGCGCAATTCCGCATTGTCCCTTACTTCTTCGTCCAGTCCTGCTTTTCGCCGATGCCGTAGTTTGCCGGCAGCACGTCGTCATCAACCAGCACGAAGCCCAAATCCGCCGTGTAGGTCGTACTGGCGGAGGTCACCTGCACCGGGTTCGATTCGCCGTTTTCGCCCAGAATCGACGCAATCAGCGGAATATCCGTGCGCATACGCGTCGGCACAACTTCCGCCGGGTAGATGGGCTTGAGCGTGTACACGCCGGGATACAGGTTCTCGAAAGTGTAGTAGCCGTACGCGTCGGTTGTCGTTTCCGCGACGAGCTGGTCGTTTCGCCGCAGCTCGATGCGCATGTCGCCCAGACCGAGTTCGCCCGCGTCCTGCAGGCCGTTGCCGTTCAGGTCAAGCCAGCAGAAGTCGCCCAGCGTGCCCGGCTGCACCGCGCCAATATTCTGTTCCAGCTGATGTTGACTCATGCGCAGGGCAATCAGGTCGCTCTCTCCCTCGCGGGCGGTGTAGGTCGTCATCACGCTGATGTTCTGCCCGTCCTTGAGGCGCGTGTCGTCCTTTTCTACGACGACGTAGCCGTTCGGGAGCGTCACACGCAGACGGTAGTTGCCCGGCATCAAGCCGTCAAAGCGGTAGATGCCGTCCTCGCCCGTCGTCGCGTTTTGCAGTTCGCTGCCCTTTTCGTCCAGCAAGATAACCTCCGCGCCGGACAGGGGCGCAATCTCGCCCGCGTTGTCGCACCAGACCATGCCGCCGATGCTTGTGTCAATCTTCAAGCCCAGCATCGGAGCAGTATAGTTGTTGTTTTCGCTAATTTCAATCTCGGTCATGACGAGCTGACTGTCCTCGGTGGTGAAGGTGCTGTCGCCCAGACGCGCCGCCTGCGTACCTTCCTTGAGGTCGTAGGCAAGGCTGTACACGCCGGGGGCAATGCCGTCGATGGCGAACCGCCCATCCGCATCGGTCTGCACCTGCGCAAACACCGCGCCGGTTTCATCCAGCAGGGTCAGCGGCTCGTTTTCCGGGGTGATTTCGCCCGCGTCCATGCGGCCGTTGTCATTCTCATCCACCCAAACCTGACCGGACATCTTCGACGGAATCACGCCGCCAAGCGCCTGATTCAGCCATTCCTCGCCCAGCCCGATTTCGATGTTCACCTGCTGCTCGTTCAGCCCGTGCATCAGCGGCAGGGTCACATTGCCGTCCAGCTTGGAGAGCACCATGCCCTCCGGGAAGCGCAGGGTCAGCGTGTAGGCGTCCGGCCGCAGCCCGGTGAAGCTGTACGCGCCCGTCGCATCGGTGAGGACGGTCTGCTCCGTCAAATCCTCGCGGGAGGGGGTCAGAATCAGCGTCACGTCGGCAAGCGCCGCTTCGTTTGCATCCTGCGCGCCGCTGCCGTTGTGATCGGCAAACACCATGCCTTCAATGTCGCCCAAAGCCAGTGCGCCGCACAGGGGCGCGGTGACTTCTTCGCCCACGCCGATGGTAAAGGAATCCGTCGTGCCGTCGGAATCCGGCGCGATGGTGTTGCCGCCGTCCGTCAGGGGAGCAAACACGCCGTCGCCCGGCAGCTCGTAGCGCAGGCGGTACGTTCCGGGCAGCACCGCGTCAAACAGGAAGCTGCCATCCGCGCCGATGGTGCGGGTCGCCACGTCACCGGTTTCGTCCATCAGGTGGACCACCGCGCCGAGCAAGCCGCCTTCATCCGCGTCGCGCAGGCCATTGTCGTTCTTGTCGGCAAACACCACGCCGGACACATGGCCGGGGGTAATCATGCCGATATCAAGACCCGTCAAATCCGCGCCCATTGTCAGCGCCACCGGTTCGCTTTCGCCCGCGCCGCCGGAGAGGTTGCGGAGGATATTGCCGTCGCCCGTGCGCGTGAACGCCAAGCCGCGGTTCGCGGTCGCGCTCACGGTGTACTGCCCCGGCGCAAGGTCATCGAAGGTATACACGCCGCTGCGGTTCGTTTTCGCCGTGCGGGTATTGCCGTTTTCATCCGTCAGGGTGACGGTGAAGTTGTTGACCATCTTTTCCGCGTCCATCCGGCTGCCGGAGAAGTCGTCATCCAGATACACCGTGCCGGAGATGCTGCCGTAGGTAATCGCGCCGATGGCCATCGTCATCTCGCTGTCGTTCTCCAGCACCACGTCGGAAATCGTGTGCTCGCGGCGGTCAGTGCCGGGCGCGAACAGGTTGCCGTACTCGCCCTCGCCCGTGATGGTGTACACATAGCCCTGCGGAATCGTCGCTTTGACGCGGAACGTGCTGCCGCGGATGTTGGCGAAGGTGAAGCGCCCGTTCTCGTCGGAGACGGTGTTCAGCAGCTCCTTGCCAATGGCCTGACGGTACAGAACGACCTTCACGCCTTCCAGCGTCTTTTCGCCCTCGTCATACACGCCGTTGTTGTTTTCATCCAGGAAGCAGATGCCGTTGATGTCAGAACCCTTCATCACGCCAAGGAGGACTTCCTCCAAGTCACCGCGTTCAAGAATCACCTGATCCGTTTCAGAGCGCTTGAATTCGCTGGTGATGATGGAGCGGCGATTACCGCCCGTCTGGCTGTAGCGCGCAAACACCAAGCCGTCCGGCAGGCTGTATTCGACATTGTATGTGCCGTAGCGCATTTGGCCGATGTAGAATTTGCCGTCCTCGCCGCTCTCGGTTTCGTACACCAAGCCGTTTTTCACGCCGACGGCGCGGATTTTGATGCCCGCCTGACCGGGTTCACCGTCCTGATACACGCCGTCGTCGTTTTCATCCAGCCACACAAGGCCCTGCAGCGCCGCCATCGTCATCACGCCGACGCCCACGTCGGTCACAGAACCGGCTTCGAGGGTCAGCGGCACGCTGCTTTGCACTTGTTCGGTCGTTTCATCCATGATGGACATGTTCGCGCTGACATTTTTGCCGTGCGCGCCATGGCCGAAGCCCGCGGGCAGCTCGCTGCGCAGGACGTACGTCCCCGCCGGCACAGCCAGCGACACTTCGCCGTTCTTGTCCGTTTCGCCGGATGCCACAACAACCTCCACGCCGTTGACTTCGGTGATGAGGCTCATCGTCGCGCCGGACACGCCTTCCTCGTACTTCCCGCGTGAACCGTTGTTATCATTGTCGCGGAAAGCGTGGATGGTCAGCGCCGCCGGATTCGCCGCCTTCGCGGTCACAGTCGCGGGTTCGTCGCTAATGACGAGCGCACCGTTGGCAAGGGTCACGCCCGCATCATAGCGGACGACGTACGTCCCGTATTCGAGGAACTCAGCCTGCCAAGCGCCGTTTTCATCCGTCACCGCTTCCGCCGCGACTTCGCCCGCCTGATTGACCAGCTGCACCTGCACGCCGCTCATCGGCTGACCGTCCAGCCCCAGCACCACGCCGGAAGCGTCGCCGGTGGCATGGTTTGCCAGCGCCGGCAGCACAACGGTTTCGCCCGCGCCGATTTCCACCAGAATGCTTGCCGTCACGCCCGTATCGGTCGTGCTGAGCGTCCAGCCCTCGGTGTCATACAAGCCGCGCGGCAGGGCTGCCGTAATCTGATAAGTATCAGGATACAGGTCGTTCAGCGCAAACGCGCCGCTGACCGTCATCTGTTCGCTCATCCGCTGGCCGGAAATCGTCACTTCCGCCGGAGCAGACAGGTCGTCGATGCTGCCGGTCATGCCGCCGCTGAGCGTCAGATCCAGTTCATAACGGCTGGTCTGCATCGCCTGAATGTTCACCAGCCACTGCGCCTGACCCTTCTGCAGGTTCGGCCAGCCGTTCACGCCCGTCAGCAGCGTGCCTTCCGGCAGCGTCACCGTGACGGCGTATGTCCCGTGGAAGAGGTCGGCTTCCTCCACCGTCTCGCCATCGGTCAGGTAACCCGTGCGGGTCGTTTTGCCGTCCTCGCTGACAATCTGGTACGCCACTGCCGCGTTCACGCCGCGCATGAGCATCGTCAGCGTGCCATCCACGGGTTCAGGCGTGGGGGTCGGCGTAGGCGTAGGCGTAGGGCTCGGCGTGGGCGTCGGGCTCGGGGTCGGGGTAGCCGTCGGGGTTGGTGTCGGCGCTTCCGTGGGTTCCTCCGTCGGATTCTCGGTCGGATTTTCGGTCGGCGCTTCCGTCGGCGCTAAGGTCGGGGTAGCCGTCGGGGTCGGCGTAGGTGTTGCCGTTGCCGTTGGCGTAGGCGTTGCCGTCGGTGTAGGTGTCGGGGTGGGCGTCGGCGTAGGCGTGGGTTCAGGCGTGGCGGTCGGCGCCATCGTCGGCGGCACATAGTAATAGGAAGCGTTCACCTTCGTCACGGAATCCGCACCCGTGTAGCGCTCAATGTTGATAATCTTGTCGCGCCAGCTTTCAATGGCCAGCGAAGCCTTCGTCATTCGCAGGGTATACAGCCCCGTATGAATCGCCGCCGGCAGGGCATAGTCGCCCCGGCTGTCGGTGTCGAAGGAGAGAATCGTCTCGCCGCGCTCGTTAATCAGGTCAAAAGAGGAGCTGCTCTCCGTGTGCACGGTGAACAGACCCGTGTCCGTCAGCACAGCAATGACCGCTTTGTTCAGCCGTCCATCGACAATCGACACGGTGTAGCTCGCCGCCATAACGGCATCCTCCGGCATCGTTTCCGCCACCGGGACAAGCTGCACATTGCCCGTACCGGGGACGGAAATCGGGTCGCTGCCGAAGTCGGTCAGGCGAATCGTGCCGACCGCCTCCCCGTTCTGCATGACGGTAAAATCGCCCGTGAATTTCCGGGATTCATACGTTCCCGCGCTTGTGGCATACATGCCCAGAAAATCCACTTGCAGCATCGTCAGCTCCGATGCCGCAGCCGCGGGGAGCAGCATCAGCAGCATTCCCAGCGCGAGCAGGAGTGACAGAAATCGCTTGCCAAGCATCCTCATCTTGCCTGTTCCTCCATCTGAATCATCCGCAAGCCGTGCGGAGTAAAGTCACAGAATAATCCATGTACTATGGTAAAGCAATCCGCCCGACTTGTCAACCATTCCGCGCATATTTTTACAATTGGATTGCTTTTCTGGTCGAAAATCAGCATGTTCCGGCAATAGAAAAGAAGGCTGACTTTTTCAGTCAGCCTCCCATGCGGATACTATTTCCAAATGAGAATGCGCCGAGATGCACCGCAAATGATTCGTTCTGGCTAACGCGAACGCCAGCGCGGGAAAGGCGCAAGCAGATGGCACAGCCAAATGCAGGAAATCGTATCAGTTGCTGCCGCCCATCAGCAGGGTCAGCATGCTCTCCGGCAGACTCATCAGCAGGGTCATGGGCAGGTTCTGCAGGTTGTTCATCACCTTGACGAACCACGTCTGGAACTCACTGTCCGTCATCGCGCCCAAATCCTGCGCCTTGCTCACGTCCAGCGCGTCCTTCGCGTCGCAGGTGCGGGTTTCCGCCGTGATGGTCACAACGTCCAGACCCATGAAGCGCACCAGCACATCCACCTTGCGGACGCCCTGTTCGCCGTCCATCGTCGTAGCGGTCGTCACCACAACGCCGAAGCCCTGCTCGACACCGTCCACCGTTTCCTTGATTTCCACATCAACAACGCTGCTGTCCGTGCCGACGCCCTTGCCGCTGACGTTGATTTCAACGGAGTCTTCGCCAGCATAGGCGGTCAGGTTCGCCGTGAAGTTCTCCAAGTCGCCTGCGAAGGTCAGCGTCGCCGCGGTATCTTCCGCGCTCTTGATGGTCACAAGCCACGTCGCCACGCCGTCCGCCGTGTTGCGGGTCATCGTGAAGGACATCGGCAAGGGTTCTTCGCCGCCGTTGTTGATCTTCACCGAAGCCGTCATGCGAACCAGCTCGCCTGCCTCAGTCATCCAGTATTCGTAAACGATGTCATCCGCATAGAGATCTGCTTCATCAAGCTCTTTCAGCAGGTCGTCCCAGCTCGTGTCAGCAGCGGAAAAAAGCGCATCCATGTAAGCGCCGATGCTCGGAACGCTGTGGATCATTTCCAGCAGGGCTTTCGTCACCTCGGCAATCTTTTCCGGCGGAACGGTGACTTTGACGTAGTTCTTCGCCGCGTCGCAGTCGCCGGGCTGCTCGGTCACTTCTGCCATTTCTGCACCGGACAGTATTTCGTTCATCATGGTCATGAACGCCGTGGTGTCCTCCTGCGTCAGTTCTTCCATGAGCTGCTCTTCCGTCATGCTGCTCAGATTCGCCGATGCTTCCATCAGGGCAGTGTATTCCGCATTGCCGCTCAGCTGTTCCTTCGATTCTTCAATCGCCTTGTCGATCTCCTCGTCGCTCTGACCGGACATCTTCATCGTCGCGCGGAGGGCTTTTTCCCTGATGGCTTCCACGTCCTTGCTGTTCACAGCAATCACGCCGCCCAGCAGCGCGCTGGACACATACATCAGCTGGTTTTCTTCCGCAGCAGTCGTCAGCGATGCCATACCCAGCACGCTCTTGCCGCTCAGGTTGAGGTCAAAGCCAGCTTCGTCGCCCTGCTGATAGCCGGTCAGGGACAGCGCCGCCAGCAGGTCGTTGATGGCTACCATCGCGGTGTCATCCCCGCCCAGCGCCGCCACGAGGTCAGCGTTCAGGTCGTGGATGGTGATGGTGGTTTCCTGACGCGCGGCATTGTCCCACACGCTGTTTTCCGCCATCGAGGTCAGGGGCATCGCCAGCATCATGATGCTGAGCAGTACCGCAAGCAGTTTCTTCATGGGGTTTCCTCCTTGTTATTTGGTTTCCCTTTTTATAACAGCACTGCGGGGCAGTGATGTTATCTGTTGATTTTAGGGCGTGTCGTCCAGAATCATCTGCGACACGCTGGTGGTGAATTGGCGCGTGCTGTCCGGCAGATTCATCATGAACCGCGGCAGAATCTGCCCGGCGGTGAACATCACGCCCGTCATGTACGCCTTGAAGCGCACACTGCTGATTTCGCCCAAGTCCAGCACGTCGCCATCCGACAGCAGGGGGCGCGGTTTGCACGAAAAGGTCGTCGTGTAGATGGTCAAGCCGACTTCACCGCCAGACAAGAGCCGAATTCTCGACTCCCGATATACACTGCTGCTCGAACCAGACGTAAACACGCCGAATTGTATGCCGCTGTCCGTCCCGTTCGCTTCGGAGGTCGTGCGCACTTCTACATCGACCCTCCCGCCCCTGCGGTTCGGCTCAACCGTCAGCGAAATCGTCGTCTGCGTCTGGTCATCCGGCATAAGCACCAGTTCGGCATTCTTTTCACCGATGGTGAGGCGTCCCGTCGTGCTGTTCTCTTCCTTTTCCAGCGTCCAGTCGTACTGCAAGCCGTCCGCCAGCGTGTTCCGGTTCAGCGTGAACGTGACGGGCTTCAGGATTCCCTCGGTCGGCTCCACCTCGGACATTCTTTCCGCCCAGTCCGGGAGCGCGGAATAGTTCACAATCAGCTTGACAAGCTGCCCTTGCGCATCCGTGTACAGCGTCACCTGCGCGTCGCTGTACAGCATTGTCTGCTGACGCACCTGCGCCGCCCAGTCGATTTCCTGCGGCACATACTCTTCCGTCGTCGTCTGCGACATGAACTGCATCAGATTGTCATAATCCGCCGCCAAATCCGCGAAGTTCTGGACGACAGGCACTTGCATCGCCGTTTCCAGCAGAATCGCCAGCCGATTGACCAGCTGTTCGTTCGTCAGCGTGAACGTACACACCTGTATCACCGGGTCACAGCCTTCGAGCTGCTCCGTCACAGGGTCAATCGTCATGGACGGCTGATATTCCGCCAAGCGGCGCTGCATCTCCGTAAAGTCAATCGCCACAAGGCTATTCAGCACTTCTTCCGCCTGCACGTTTTCCGTGAAGAGGGGATTTTTGAGTACCTTCGCCGTCATTGCGCCCATCTGTCCCACCTGCGCAATCTGCTCCGCGTAGTACCCAGAGGATACCGTCTCGTTGATGACTTCCGCCGTAAGACCGCGCTGGCTGAGCTGCTGGCGGTACACCAGCTCCCCGAAATGCTGCATGTCCTCGTCGAGGTTCAGATACAGCGTCTCGCCCAGCAGGTCACTGCTGACATAGACATCCGCGCCGCTGAACTGCACGGCATAATCGACAATAGGCTGGTCGTTCAGCGTCACCTCATAGGCGGCTGACGTTGTCCCCTGCTGATAGACTATCACCCGCAGGGCATCCAGAAAGTCATTTACGGCTTTTTCCTCCGCTTCGTCGATGTCCGCCCCCAGCACCTTCGCATTGAAGTCTTTCAGGAAAATGACTGTCCTTGTCGCGCCGGGCGCACTTTCCTCCGCAAAACCACACATCGGCACCAGCATCGCCAGCGTCAGCAGAATCGCAAGCAGCTTCTTCATTCGTCAGCCTCCTTGACATTCGTTTGTGCGCTTTTCAGCATTCCATTACCATTATATCAAAAAAAACACCTGTTGCAAGCGAATATGCGCAAGTTTTACAATTCCGTGCCCCAAAGATGCAAATTTGCGCCTGAAAGCGCAGCTTCGCGGAAAAATGCTTGATGCCGTCATGCAAAATTTCTGTGAATGGCGCAAAAGCCCGCTTTCCCCTCTTGTGAAGCGCGAAAAAATATGCTACAATAGATAGAGTATTCCGGATTACTGAAAGGAGCTAATTCGCATGGAATTTCTGACCAAGCTTTTGGGCATCGCCACCGCCGTTGCGGAAACCACCACCACCACCGGTGCTGCCGACCCTGCCGCCGTCACCACGGATTCGGCCGCTGGCGGCATTGTCGGTATTCTCTTCAGCCTTCTGCCGCTGCTGCTGGTTTTCGTCCTGATGTACTTCATGATGATTCGCCCGGAGAAGAAGCGCCGCAAGAAGGAGCAGGACATGCTCGCGTCCCTGAAGAAGGGCGACCGCGTGTGCACCATCGGCGGCATCTACGCCACCATCGAGAGCATCAAGGACGACACCATCACCCTGAGCGTCGGCAAGGGCGACCAGACGATGGTTGTTGCGCGCTGGGCGATTCGCTCGGTGGAAGATGTGACCATCGAGAACGAGACCGAATCCTTGAACTAATCGCAAAATTCCCGGCTTCGTGCCGGGTTTTTTTGTGCCCGATTTTTCCGCCGCGCATATGCTGGGAGTGAACAGCTCACACGATGGGAGGAATCGCCATGAATCAGCGTCCGAATTGCTGCCGTCCCATGCCGCCGCAAGCGCCTTGCCCGTCCAGACCGCCTTGCCCGCCGAACCCCGCTTGCCCGTCTTATCCGCCGACGCAGAAGGGCGTTTTATTGCCGCGAATCCTCGCCAGCGGGCGGGAGTGGCAGCGCCGCGCGTGTGTGGCGCTGTACGTCGGCGGTTTGCCGGAGGATGCAAACGGGCGACTGCAGCTCGTCGGCGTTACGGCGTGCGGTGACGCGGATTGGGAGATTGCGCCGTACCAAGAACCGCGCCCGTGCGGCTGCCGCGGATGCCGACCATCTCGACCCGCGCCGTGCCTTCTGCGGGTGAATATTCCGGTTGTTTGCCAAGTGCAGGCGGAGTGCGGGCAGGTTTTGCGCGGCGAAAGTGTGCTGACAACGGATGTTGCGCTGCCGATTCGCTGTGTGCAGGCGGAATGCTGGCGCAACCAGATGATGGTGCTTCCGTGTGTTCGGCTGATTGACGGCGGCGCGCCTGTGTGTGCGGATGACTGCCGTCCCCCTGTGTTTGATTGCACGATTGAGCTGCTCGTCGAAGCCTACATGACACGATGGGAAGCGTGCGGCACCCCTGCGCCGACTTGTCCGGATTTGCCGCTATTCCCCCCGCCGCCGTTCGGGTGACAAGGGCGTTGGAAGACCCAAGGGGCTTTGCCCCTTGCCCCCAGCAGGGACGCTGTCCCTGCACCCTGCAAGGGAGAATGAAACGGGACGAAGTCCCCTCCCTTGACCCTTTCGCGCGATTCAGTTGGTGACAACTGCACACTATGCCCGCGTGTTTATCCACCTTGCGCCGCAAATTCCGTTCCCCAAACGCCGCTTTTCCCACATTGCAGCAGGTAATGGCGAAGGCGTCCAGAGGGCGACCGCAGACTTCGTCTGTTTCCATTGCCCTCTGGAACCCGCGGAAAAGACCAATATCATAGGAAAAGGCAGCCGCATCCCCTGCGCCCAATCGTTCGCGCGGGGAATTTTCTCTTTCCCCAAAACGACAAAAAAACGCCCTTGACTCTCGCGAATCAAGGGCTAATAGGAATCCGGC
>OLSK01000496.1_pt1 | contig 34888 bp, 25 predicted proteins | sample 1672781 | NCBI WGS metagenome assembly OLSK01 (sample SAMEA3136723, study PRJEB25190) | human gut metagenome | biome: human gut; feature: human-associated habitat; material: faeces | place: Austria | collected 2013 | reverse complement strand
AAAAGAAATCTATCCTCGAAAATTCTTCACAAATCTTTACCAACTTATTTTTTAATGCTTACTTAACGAGGATTTTTATGTAAGTTTGTACCTATGGAAATGAATTCAACGAGACCCAGGATATTCCTTTACACGGACGGGGCTTCAAGCGGGAACCCAGGGCCGGGTGGCTATGGTGTGGTTCTGAAGTGCGCGGGGCATGAGAAGGAGATGAGCGGTGGATTCATCCGGACTACCAACAACCGGATGGAATTGCTTGCGGTCATCAAGGGACTGGAGGCGATAAAGTGGCAGAACGCTGAGGTTGAGGTCTATAGTGACTCGTCCTACGTTGTGAAGGCGGTTAATGAGGGATGGCTTCGGAATTGGGAGCGAAAAGGGTGGAAGAAGGTGAAGAATCCGGATCTGTGGATGCGCTTTCTGAATGTCTATCGGATGCATCGGGTAGCGTTCCACTGGCTTAAGGGACACAACGGGCATCCGGAGAATGAGCGTTGCGACAGGCTGGCCGTAGCAGCCGGAGCGGGTGCAGTGGCGGCCGGAAAGACTCTCCCCGTTGACGAAGGCTATGAACTTAACCCCGCCGTTGAGGGCAATCTCGTCGATTTTGATTAAATTTGTGAATATGTTCACGTCAGCTACCGCTGGCGGTGACCGCAAATACTGTTGGAATTATGGAAAGAAATAACAAAAGGCCGATTGTCGGAATAACCCAAGGCGACGGCAACGGCATCGGATACGAGGTGATCATCAAATCTTTGGCAGACGCGAGGATTCTTGAGTCCTTTACTCCTGTGATCTACGGATCATCAAAGATTTTCGGATTTTACCGCAAGCTGATTCACAATCTCGATCAGATGGACACCTACGTGATCCAGAGCGCCAAGGATGCGAAGCCTAAGAAAATCAACATCGTCAACTGTCTGCCTGACAATGTGTTCGTTGAACCGGGACAATCCACACCTGAGTCTGCGAAATCCGCGATCCGGTCTTTGGAATGCGCCGTCGAGGACATCAAGAACGGGGACATCGACGTGCTGGTGACCGCTCCGATCAACAAGAAGGCCATGGTGGCCGAGGGTTTCGGCAACACGGGGCACACTGAATATCTCCAAAAAGAGTTCGGTGTGGATGACGTGCTGATGTTCATGGTCTCCGACCAACTTCGAATCAGCGTTGTGACCGGGCATATTCCTTTAAAGGATGTCCCGATGTCGATCACTCAGGATAAGATCGTGAACAAACTGAGGCTGATGACAGCTTCGCTTAAGAAGGATTTCGGCATTTTGGAGCCTAAGATCGCCGTGCTTGGTCTGAATCCGCATTGCGGCGACGGCGGTTTGCTTGGCGACGAGGAGGAGCGGATTATCCTTCCTGCCGTGAAAGCTGCCAACGCCGAGGGGCTTCTGGCGTTCGGACCATATTCGCCGGACGGGTTTTTCGGGCTTGGGCACTATGCTAAGTTCGATGCCACGCTGGCCATGTACCACGATCAGGGATTAGCCCCGTTCAAGGCACTGGCGTTCGAGGATGGCGTTAACTTCACGGCTGGACTTCCTATCGTAAGGACCTCTCCGGATCATGGCACCGCCTATGAGATGGCTGGACGCGACGAGGCGGACCCTCAGTCCATGATGTCGTCCATCTACACGGCGATAGACATCTTCCGCAAGAGGGCGGAGTATGACACTCTTCATGAGGGGAAGATGCAGAAGAAGTGACCGGAGACGACGAAATAAGAAACTTGTGAATATGAACTATAAGCGATCGATCCTGATCACTGGTGGCGCTGGCTTCATCGGCAGCCATGTTGTGAGGCTGTTTGTCAACAAGTACCCGGACTACCGGATCGTCAACCTCGACAAACTGACCTATGCCGGCAACCTCGCCAACCTCAAGGATGTCGAGGACCGTCCCAACTATAGTTTCGTCAAAGCCGACATCTGTGATTTGGAGACCGTCCGCAAGGTGATTTCTGAATGTGCCGTTGACGGCGTCATCCATCTCGCCGCAGAGAGTCACGTTGACCGTTCGATAAAGGATCCGTTCATATTCGCAAAGACCAATGTCCTTGGCACCTTGACCCTGCTTCAGGCAGCCCGTGAGTTCTGGGAGCCGAAAGGATGGGAGGGCAGGAGGTTCTACCACATTTCAACTGATGAGGTTTACGGAGCCCTTGAGTTGACAAGGCCGGAGGGTGATCCTGCCGGTAACGAGTGTGGGGGAGGTCCGTTCGGCGACACGTTCTTCACAGAGGACAGCAAGTACCAGCCTCACAGCCCGTACTCGGCGGCCAAGGCTTCCAGCGATCATTTCGTGAGAGCCTATCATGACACTTATGGCATGCCGGCGATAGTGACGAACTGTTCGAACAATTACGGTCCGTACCAATTCCCGGAAAAGCTTATACCATTGTTTATCAATAATATTCGTCAACGTCGGCCGCTTCCCGTCTATGGAAAAGGGGAGAATGTACGTGACTGGCTTTATGTCGAGGATCATGCCCGTGCCATAGACTTGATCTTCCATAAAGGCAGGATCGCCGAGACGTACAACATCGGAGGCTTCAACGAGTGGAAGAACATTGACCTGATCAAGGTCCTGATCAAGACTGTGGACCGGTTGCTTGGCCGTCCTGATGGTGCTGATGATGACCTGATAACCTTTGTGACGGATCGCAAAGGGCATGACATGCGCTATGCCATTGATTCCTCCAAACTGAAGAATGAGCTTGGATGGGAGCCGAGCCTTCAATTCGCGGAAGGGATCGAGAAGACAGTCAGGTGGTATCTTGACAACGGTGCTTGGCTGGACAATGTCACCAGCGGTGAATATCTTCGCTACTACGAGGACATGTACCAGAATAGATAGGCGAGCGGTCTGTGAGCCTGCCTGTCGAAGTGACTGTTTTGCAATGTAAATTACAGGGGCTGCGGCGAAAAAAGGAAAATCAGGAATTTTGCACGTTGCCAAAATTCCTGATTTTATTTTTCTGCCACAATCCTTACATAATTGTGTGATAAAAAAATAAACTTTCCGCTTGCGGTAAGGGGTTCTGATGGAGATGCGAACCGCACCTGGCATTTCTGCTGCCTCGCGGCCTTGAATCAAGGAATTCCGCTTTGGCGTCCGATCAGCCTTTGCCTGCTAGACAGAAAGTGTACGCAAAGATACACATTATTTTGTTATCTCCAAATATTTTTCTGTAATTTCTTGAAAAATTAATTTATTTGAGACAAAATAAGTGTTTATCATATAGTGAAATTAATGCCAAAATACTTACTTCAAGTACTATTTCAAGTGAAAGCAAAATCCCGACGGCAGCCCCACCCCCATCGTCCTCAACCTTGCCGCCGGGATCATTGCCTGATTCTTCAACTTCAGCACTGCGTGGACACGACTTCATCCACCGCTTCGACACTGCTTGCGATCACCTCCATGCTCGTCTTTTCCGTACCGTCGTTGGCGGTGTACTTCTGTGAGCGGAGCCTTCCGACAACATAGACAGGAAAACCTTTCGCTATGATGTCCAGCGAAGGGATTCCCTTGTTCCCCTCCCAGGCCGTCACGTTGTGCCATGTGGTCTCGATGTTAGGCTCGCCGTTCCTGCCTTTGTAGGCGAAGTTCGTGGCTACGGAGAAATGCGCCACCCTGGCGTCTCCGACCTTGAGGATGTTGACGTTGCCGACATTCCCTCGGATTTCAATTCTGTTCAACTGTTCCATAATTCAAGTTGTTTTTGAAGTATTGTCATACGCAAAGTTATAATGAATGCAGGCGCTGAATGCAGGTCATAAAAAATATTCGGAGAGATTTTTCTGAATCTTTTCGAAATTTCTGTTTCTTTATAATTCATGAATGGCATAAGGATTTTGTTTTATCGGGATGTAAGCATTTCTTTTGACGAAAAGATATTTCTTTGCATGTGAAAAAAATATTCTATGGACTTCAAGAAGCTGTTTTGAATTGTTTGAAATGTTCTTTGAGGTGAAAGAAATCTTCATTTTCTTCCCGCTTCTTCAGTCAGATAGCACCGCTATCTTCCTTGGAAGAAGCGGTCGAAACTGAAGTTTTTCACTCTCAACCCAGCGCCCGAACCGAGGGCAATCGAACTTGTTCGGATTGCCGAGGTGAGCAGCAGGGAAAGAGCTTGCTCTTAACCTTCAAACAAACAATTCAAAACAGCTTCTAAGATTTTTCTTTAGGACGTAAGTTTGATAAGAAACAGAAAAATGTTCATGAAGTTTCTTTTGATCCCTTTCAAATGTCGTTTCTGTTAAGCATATTTGCCGAGGTGAACAATCTTGGTAATGAACCAAAAACATGGACATGATGTACAAGAATGAAGAAGAACAGAGGGGAAGATGTCTGGAGTGCGGAGATGTTCTTCCTTACGGACGGAGCGACATGAAATTCTGCTGCGTCAGTTGCAAAAGCCGCTATCATTATGTCAACGGAGGGCACCTGAAAGGTCTTCGCCTTAGAACCATCGGGGCTCTGGACAGAAACCACGAGATTCTGGAGTCGTTGCTTGCGAGAAATGTCACATCAATAAACATTCCTGACCTTGCGCAGATGGGCTACAGGTTTGACTGTATCACATCCTACCGCAAGGTCAGGAATCATGCTGAATATCGATGCTTCGATCTCAAGTATTTCATGACGGAGAGCCGGATTTACGGACTCTCCAGAGCTGAGGTGATGCCTCTGGTAAAGAAACGTTAAGCCTCCTCGGCGCATTCCTCATCCTTGCCTGGATCCTTGAACAGGAACACGAACATGATGCCGACGAGGAGGGCGTAACCTGCGAAGATGTACCAAGCGGTGGCCCAGTCAGGCTGGGCGGCGTTGTAAACGTAGTGGTTCACGACCTTGCCGGCGGCCCAGGTTCCGATGGAGGCTCCCAGACCGTTGGTCATCAGCATGAAAAGGCCCTGGGCGCTGGAGCGGATGTCCTTGGTGGTCTTACGGTTCACGTAGAGGGATCCGGAGATGTTGAAGAAGTCGAACGCCACACCGTACACAAGGCAGGAGAGGATGAACAGCCATACTCCCGAGCCAGGGTTGCCGATTCCGAAGAATCCGAATCTGAGAACCCAGGCGAACATCGCGATGAGCATCACCTTTTTGATTCCGAACCTCTTCATGAAGAACGGGATGAGGAGGATGCATAGGGTCTCGGACATCTGGCTGAGCGAGATCAGGGCGTTGGCGTTGCGCGCGCCCCAGGCGTCGGCATATTCAGGACTTCCCGCAAAGGAGGAGATGAACGAGTTGGCGTAGCCGTTGGTGATCTGGAGAGACGCGCCGAGGAGCATCGAGAAAATGAAGAACACGGCCATCTGCCTGTCCTTGAACAAGGAGAACGCCTTGAGACCGGTGGCTTCCATAAAGCTGCTGCCGCTGACCTTCTTGACAGGCACGTTCGGGAGACTCAGCGCATAGAACCCGAGAATCAGGCTGAGAACTCCGGAGGTGAAGAACTGGAAGTAGCTGTGCTGGTACTGGATTCCGGAAGGATCCTTCATAAAGTTCACGAACAGCATCGTGCAGATGAATCCGACCGTTCCGAATACACGGATCGGCGGGAACGCCTTGACAGTGTCCTTGCCGGCTCCTTCAAGACCTGCGTAGGCCACGGAGTTGGTAAGGGCGATTGTCGGCATGTAGAACGCCACGCTGATCGTGTAGAGGATGTAGAAAATGCTGAAATTGAAGTCCGGACCGACCAGATACGCTCCTTCGGTCAGGTTGACGTTGCCCATCGCGTACAGTCCGGTGCCGAGCATCGAGACACCTGCGATGAGTTGGCAGAGAGACAGTGTCTTCTGTGCGGGGATCCATCTGTCGGCCACGATGCCGACGAGGGCTGGCATAAATATGGAGACGAATCCCTGTGTGGCGAAGAAAAGCCAGATTTGGGGACCAAGCCCGGCCTTGCCGAGAAAACTTCCCATAGATGTCAGGTACGCTCCCCAGATGGCGTACTGGAGGAAGTTCATAATGATCAGCCTGAGGCTGATGTGCTTGTTGCTCATAACGTTATTGTGTTTTTTGTTATTATGCGTATGGTCAAAACAAACAAATGTACGAGTTTTCGGCTAAAAATCACTATCTTTGAGGGTTAAATTTTGGAAGAATGGTTTTCAGAGAGACAGCAAAGGACCCCGGCTCAAGGGCAAGGACAGGCGTTTTCACCACCGATCATGGTGAGGTGAGGACTCCGATATTCATGCCTGTCGGGACGGTAGGCTCCGTCAAGGGGGTCTATCACAGGGACTTGAAGGAGGATGTGAAGGCCGAGATCATCCTTGGCAACACCTATCATCTCTATCTGAGGCCGGGTCTCGACACCTTGAAAAAGGTCGGCGGACTTCACAAGTTTGAGAACTGGGACAGACCGATCCTGACGGACAGCGGCGGATTCCAGGTGTTCTCTTTGACCAAAATCAGAAAAATCACCGAGGAGGGTTGCCGTTTCCAGTCTCACATTGATGGTTCGAGGCACACTTTTACACCAGAGAATAACGTTGACACCCAGAGAGTTATCGGCGCTGACATAATGATGGCGCTTGACGAGTGCTGTCCAGGTGACGCTGACGAGAGGTACGCTGCCAAGTCTCTTAAACTGACTCAGGGATGGCTTGAGCGTTATTTCAAGCATTTCTGTGAGACCGAGCCTCTGTACGGGTACAATCAGGTTATGTTCCCGATCATCCAGGGTTGTGTCTATCCGGAACTCCGCAAACGGGCGGTTGACCACGCTGTCAGCCTCGTCGGAGACAGTGAGGCTGTCGGCGGTTTCGCGATCGGCGGACTTGCGGTAGGGGAGCCTACCGAGAAGATGTACGAGATGCTGGAACTCGTCTGCCCGCTCCTGCCGGACAACAGGCCACGCTACCTGATGGGAGTCGGCACGCCTGCCAACATCCTTGAGGGAATCGCGAGGGGAGTGGATATGTTCGACTGCGTGATGCCTACCCGCAACGGCCGCAACGGAATGCTCTTCACGTGGAACGGCATAATGAATATGCGCAATTCCAAGTGGGCGGAGGATTTCTCGCCGATCGATCCGGACGGAGCGTCGTTCGTCGACCGGACATATTCAAGAGCATACCTTCATCATCTTTTCATCGCGAAGGAGATGTTCGCCGCGATGATAGCGAGCGAGCACAATCTTGCCTTCTACCTCGACCTTGTCAGAGAGGCGCGTCTGCACATCGAGGCGGGGGATTTCGCCTCTTGGAAGGAAACGACCGTAAAAAAAATAAGCTCAAGACTTTAGGAATATGAACGTGGGACTGAAGAAGATAGACTGGTACATCATAAAGAAGTTCATAATGACCTTCTTTATAGCCCTTCTTCTCATCATCGGAATCGTCATAATCTTCGACATCAGCGAGAAGATCAACCATTTCGTCGAGAACAAGGCTCCTCTTCACGCCATCGTCTTCGACTATTATGTGAACTTCGTCCCGTATTTTGTGAATATGTTCAGCCCGCTGTTCGTGTTCATCACGGTCATATTCTTCACCTCCAGAATGGCGGCCAACAGCGAGATCATCGCCATTCTGTCCTGCGGCGTAAGCTACAAGAGGATGATGGTGCCGTATATGGTTTCCGCTTTGCTGATCGCCACGCTTTCCCTTTCTCTCAACCTCTGGGTGATTCCGAGGGCGAACGTCAAGCGAATAAATTTCGAACTAAAATATATAAAACACAGGAACTCATTGTCCTCCAGTAATGTACATTATCAGATTAATCCAGGGAAGTTCGTCTCGGTCGAATCTTTCAGTTCATGGAACAACACCGCCTACGAATTCAGTCTGGAAGACATAGAGGACAACAAGCTCGTCAAGAAGATTTCCGCCGAGAAAGCGGTCTGGGACAGCACTTTCAATGGCTGGAAACTGAAGAATTACTTCATAAGGGAATATACGGAAGGTCTTCAGGACCGTGTGACCACCGGTGCGGAGCTGGACACCGTGCTGAACCTGACAGTCACTGATTTTTATCGCAACAAGAAGACAGTCGAGACCTTGCCCGCGGAACAGCTTGATGAGTTGATCGCCACCCAGAAGATGAGGGGAGACGCCAACGTGATGTACGCGCTCATCGAGAAACACAACCGTCTAGCTTTACCATTCTCGGCTTTCATCCTGACCCTTATGGGTGTGAGCCTTTCCTCCAGAAAACGAAGGGGAGGCATCGGCCTGAACATAGGAATAGGTATCGGTCTCAGTTTCACCTACATCCTCTTCATGCGGTTCAGCCAGATGTTCGTCTATTCGGGAGCGTTGCCTCCGGTGGTCGCACTTTGGCTTCCTAACGTGATATTCGGTATTATCGCCGCCGTTTTGTATATTCGAGCTTCTAAATAACTTAATATTTATGTCACAACAAACCTTATCCCCACTGAAACGATCCATTGTCGGAGTTCAGTTCATGTTTGTAGCTTTCGGTTCCACAGTACTGGTTCCACTTCTGGTAGGATTCGATCCAGCTATCGCTCTCCTCGCGGCCGGTCTCGGCACTCTTCTTTTCCATGCCGTCACCGGAGGCAAGGTTCCGATCTATCTCGGCAGCAGCTTCGCGTTCATAGCCCCGATCATCAAGGCTACCGAACTCTACGGACTGTCGGGAATGTTCTGCGGGCTCGTCGCTGTGGGACTTGTGTACATTCTGATGAGTTTTCTGGTCAAGTTGTTCGGTGTCAAGTTCATCAAGAAACTATTCCCGCCGATCGTGATCGGACCGGTCATCATCCTCATCGGTCTTTCCTTGGCCGGAACGGGGGTCGATATGGCCAGCAAGAACTGGATCCTGGCTCTCGTGTCGCTCTTTGTGGCGATCATCTGCTCGTGCTGGGGTAAAGGTATGATAAAGCTCATCCCGGTTGTGTTCGGCGCACTCGCCGGCTACATCGTGGCCGTGATATTCTACAGAAGCTCAATGGATTTCTCGGGAGTCGCGAACGCTCCTTGGTTCCAGCTTCCGCATTTCTCGAAGATGAGCCTCTCCTGGCAGGCGATCGTGTTTATGGCTCCTGTGGCCATCGCTCCGATCATCGAGCACGTTGGTGATGTCTATGCCATCAGCGAGATCGCCGGTAAGGATTTCGTCAAGGATCCTGGCCTTCACCGTACGATGCTGGGCGACGGTCTTGCCTGCACCCTCGCGGCATTCCTCGGCGGCGCTCCTGTGACGACATATTCAGAAGTGACCGGCGCCGTGTCGCTCACCAAGGTGACAGACCCGGCTTGTATGAGAATCGCCGCTCTTTCCGCTATTCTGATTTCCCTTGTCGGAAAGGTCGGCGCGGCGATCCAGACCATCCCGACTGCCGTTCTCGGTGGCATTATGCTCCTTCTTTTCGGTAGCATCGCATCCGTCGGAATCAGCAACCTTGTGAAGGCTCAGATTGACATGAACAAGACCCGCAACCTGATCATCGCCTCCCTCATCCTGACCATCGGAATCGGCGGCGCTGTCATCAGCTTCGGCAAGTTCTCACTCGCCGGCATCGGCCTCGCGTCAGTCGTCGGAGTTATCCTGAACCTCATCATCCCGGACAAGAAAGAGTCTGAAGAAGCTAACGCTTAATGAATATAAAGGTGTGCCCTATGAATATGACAGGGTGCACTTTTTTTAATGAATATTCTGACATAAGAATATGAATGCATTGAAAGTCAAGATAGTAAACAAAAGCCAATGGCCCGACCCGGCTTACGCCACTGAGGCGTCGGCCGGGATGGACCTTCGGGCGAACATCACCGAGCCGATTGTGCTGAAGCCATTGGAAAGGGTTCTGGTGCCCACGGGCATATTCATTGAGCTTCCTGTTGGCTATGAGGCGCAGGTCCGCCCTCGCAGCGGCCTTGCCACGAAGCACGGCATCACCGTGATCAACAGCCCCGGGACCGTGGATGCGGATTACCGTGGGGAACTGAAGACTTCGCTGGTCAACCTATCCAACGAGCCGTTCGAGATTGTTCCTGGCGAACGCATCGCCCAGATGGTTGTCGCCCGCCACGAGCGGGTTGAGTGGGAGGATGTTGAAGTTCTCTCTGAAACCGAGCGTGGTGCGGGTGGATGGGGCAGCACGGGGAAGAAGTAAGATGTATTTCTGATTCATTGAATATGATGAGGCTGCCCCTGGAGGTCAGCCCCTTCAACCCCCAGTCACTCAGTGACAGCCCCTGAGGGGCATGGGGAAAGGATTCCCCAAACCCCTTGCGTCGCTTCGCACTGCGTGCGCTATACCTTTCACCCCCAGTCGCTTCGCGACAGCCCCGGTGGGGCATTGGGGACCGTATTCCCCAAACCCCTTGCGTCGCTTCGCTCCGAGTTTGTTGTTTTGCATTATTACTATTATATTTAAGAAATATTTTTGGATTTGTTTTCGAATATGGATGTGCAGAGATTATATTCGGCATTCTTGGAATGCGGGCGTGTGACGACGGACAGCCGCGCCATCAGCGGCGGGGAGATGTTTTTCGGACTGAAGGGCGAGAATTTCGATGGCAATGAATATGCTCTCAAAGCTCTTGAGGCAGGGGCTCGTTATGCTGTTGTGGATGAAGGATCTGCGGCAGCCACGTCTGGCGATCCTCGTGTTGTCGTCGTGCCGGACACGCTGGAGGCCTTGCAGGCTCTGGCACGTCACCATCGCGAGAACACTTTTGTGGACGGCAAACGTCTGACTGTCCTCGGATTGACCGGGACCAACGGCAAGACCACGACCAAGGAACTGATCACGAGAGTGTTGTCGGTAAAGTACAAAGTCACGTCCACACAAGGCAACCTGAACAATGACATCGGAGTGCCTCTGTCTGTCCTGAACATCAATTCCAAGACTCAGATTGCGGTTATTGAGATGGGAGCCAGCCATCCTGATGACATAGAAAAATTGGTCAAGGTCTGCGAGCCGGACTATGGTCTTATCACGAATGTCGGCAAGGCGCACCTGCTTGGGTTCGGCAGCTTTGAGGGCGTGAAGAAGGCCAAGGGAAAATTGTACGACTATATTTCCGAGCACGGAGGAAGCATATTCCTGAATGCTGATGATGAGAATCTGGCCGCTATGGCCGCCGAGCGTAAGGGCTTGAATGTCATTGAATATGGCATCGGTTATTGGAACGCTATGGTTCTGCCGTCCGATGCGGACCATCCTTTTGTCCGGATGGCCATTCCGGACCAGGTCGCCTCTTTAGTCGCTTCGACAGGCTCGGCGACCGAAGATTCACCGGTCCCTGAGCCTGTCGAAGAGCCTTTGGTTCGACAATGCTCACCAATCTCTGATGCGACCGAAAGCACGGAAAACCTGCTGTGTTTCGAAACCAATCTGGCCGGTTCGTACAATGCCAACAACATAGCGGCAGCCATCGCCGTAGGCCTCCACTTCGGGGTCTCCCTCGAAGATGCCATCCATGCTGTGAGTGAATATATTCCTAAAAACAACCGCTCACAGTTGGAAAAGACAGATCGCAACATTTTGATAGAGGATGCCTACAACGCCAATCCGACGAGTATGGCGGCCGCTCTTGACAACCTTGCCACTGTGCAGGCTGCACATAAAGCCGTAATGATAGGGGATATGCGTGAACTTGGCACGGAGTCTGTCGCCGAGCATATTGCCATATTAAAGAAATTGGCATTGATGGATTTGGATCTTGTCTGCCTCGTAGGGGAAGAGTTCCGTAAAGCTCTTGACTCGGAACAGATGGTTCGACAGGCTCGCCATCCGTTCGCTTTGGGCGCTGAGCCTGTGGTTCGGCAATGTTCGCCAACCAGCGAAGTGTCCCCCTCAAATACGAAATGGTTCCCGACCTCGGATGATCTGGTTACTTGGCTGAAGTCAAACCCGATCTCCAACCACACAATCCTCATCAAAGGTTCCCGTGGCATCCGGATGGAGAAGATTTTGCCCGGGCTATAGGAAATTTCCTCTCGTCAAAAATCATGGTGAGTCCCGTGACCGGCACTTTGTCGATGCGTGTCTGGATAATATATCTGGCAAGCATTCCGACAAAGTAACCTATTGTCAGTCCGACAATTGTCCCGACAATCACATCGCCGAGATAATGCTTCCCGACGAATATCCTGCTGACAGCCACCAGTGCCGCCCATGTCAGCGCGAACTTGTAGAAGCCGTTGTACGTGTGTGTCCGGTCGTTTCTGAATCCGATGATCAGGCACATGGCAAGAGCGAAAGCGTTCGCCGCGTGTGCCGAGAAGAACCCGTAGAACCCTCCGCGGCCTTCCAGCACGTTCAGCCCTCCGAGGAGCATCCTCGCGCTGTAGCTTGGCCTGAGTCTATCGACTGAATGTTTTACGATCGTGGAGAACTGGTCACACAGCCCGAACGCGATTCCGACAGAAACCAGCACAACCAGAGCCTTTTTCCATCCAAGCCTTCTGAACAGGAAATATGCGCAGATCGCATACGCCGGGATCCACACCGTCTTGTCCGACATCAGCATCCAGAGCTGGTCCGTTGCCGGTGTGCTGAAACTGTTCAGAAACAGGGTGGCGTTCTGATCAATCCTGTGCAGGAATCCTATGAGTGAAGCGCTGACCATAGCATGTCCTTTAAGTCCTTGATCCCTTCACCGCTGACCGATGAGATGAACACGTGCTGAATCCCTTTAGGGAGAGTTGGCTCGATTTCCTTTTCGATGTCTTTGTCGATCAGATCGCACTTGGTGATGGCCAGCACACGGTCCTTGTCCAGAAGCTCTGGGTTATATTCCTTAAGCTCGTTAAGCAGGGTCTCGTAGCTCGCCTTTATGTCATCCTCTTCCGCCGAGACCATGAAGAGCAGCACCGAGTTCCTTTCTATGTGGCGGAGGAAGCGTATTCCTATGCCCCTTCCTTCGTGCGCACCCTCGATGATCCCCGGGATGTCTGCCATCACGAATGACTGATCGTCATAGTATTGCACGATTCCAAGATTGGGTTCCAGTGTCGTGAAGGCGTAGTTCGCGATTTTCGGCTTGGCCGCTGTGACAGCCGCCAGCAAGGTTGATTTTCCAGCGTTAGGGAAGCCAACAAGCCCGACATCCGCCAGCACCTTGAGCTCAAGGATGAACCATCCTTCCTGTCCTTCCTCGCCCGGTTGCGCGTACCGTGGAGTCTGGTTGGTCGCCGTCTTGAAGTTGTTGTTGCCCAGACCGCCGCGTCCTCCCTTGCAGAGGATCCGCGTCTCTCCCGGCTCCATCATCTCGAACAGCACCTCTCCGGTCTCCGCGTCCTTCGCCACGGTACCCACCGGCACGTCCAGAATGATGTCCTCGCCGTTCTTCCCGGTCCTAAGTCCGCCTTCCCCGTGCCCGCCTTCCTCCGCCTTGATGTGCTTGCGGTACTTGAGGTGGATCAAAGTCCAGAACTGCGGATTCGCCCGAAGGATGATATGTCCTCCGCGTCCACCGTCTCCACCGTCCGGTCCCCCCTTAGGCACATACTTGGCTCTGTAAAGGTGCATCGATCCCGCACCCCCATGCCCTGAGGCGCACCAGATCTTCACGTAGTCTATGAAATTGCTGTCCGGCATAGTACTCTATAAATCAATTTGTCAAATGATTGCGCAGACTCCCGTGCGGGTTTTGCGCGGCACCATTGCGCGCTGTAAAACACCTTTTCCTAATCGTGTTCTTCACGCCGTTCCTCCCCGAAGCCTTCAATCGTACAAAGATAGTGAAAGTTTGGGAAAGAAAGGTTATTCTGGAATAATGAGCGAGAATGAGTCAAAATGTACTTCCGTACTCTAAGAGCGGAATTTCGGCCTAAAGTCGCTCGTGAGGGAACAATCATCCTTATAGAAGCGTGAACTAGGCTAAATATCGCTTGTAGGAGAACATTATAATGCTCCTGTGGTGTGTGCATGACACATTCCCACCGATTATTGACAGGGGTTTGCAATTACAATGAGATAATGTATTTTACTGCAAGCAGTCTGCTTGCGGAGGTTTAGTTGATGATGTGATAGTCAACAACCTTGGCTTATTCTCGCATATTCTTTTGAACAGGATTTCCGGTTGTAATGATGGATAATTTATGACAATCGTTAAACATAAACAAACACGCAAAGGGGAAGTGTGGAGGTTAATCTTCTTTGAATGAAGGAGTTATCTGCTCGTCCTCCAACTTGTTTCGGGTAGGAGGAACTATTGGTGATTACTTGATTACTACCGTGTTAGCCTCCATGCCAGAATATCATGTGTCAGAGTTTTTAGTGTAATTATTGCAAATTAATGTTATTTTTGTGCCGATAATCAATGAGTGAACCCACTTGAAAAAGTGCCATTTGCCACTTTTTACCCCTTACAGAAGTATCTGCGAGGCACATGTTTTTTCCAAAAACGACTTATTCAAGTGGACTCATGAGTTGAAGCAAGAAAGACAACTTTATGGCAAAAATCGCCTTCATTGACCTTGAAATAGATGGCAAAGGCAGGATTCTGGACATCGGGGGAGTGAAAAACGGACTGAGCTTTCATTCCGCGAGGATTCCGGAGTTTGCTAGCTTTGTCTCTGACTGCGATTGTCTTTGCGGGCATAATATCATCGGGCACGACATCAAATACCTGAAACCATTCCTTAGAAAGGAATATATCCTCATCGATACCCTTTATCTCTCGCCGCTGCTTTTCCCGCGGAAGCCTTACCACAAACTTCTCAAGGATGACAAGATCCTTACGGAAGAACTGAATAACCCGTTGAATGACAGTTTGAAGGCTCAATCTCTCTATGATGATGAGGTGATGGCGTTCAAGGCCTTGGACAAGGATTTCCAGCAGCTGTACTATGATCTGCTGAACGAGGATATCCACTTCTCAGGATTTTTCAAAAGCATTGAATATGTCCCCTCAAGGAAGCCGTTCTTTTTCCGGAAATCCACTGCGGACATCTTCCGAGAGTTATTTAAAGGCAAGATTTGCGAGCATTCAAATGTCGAGTCTTTTGTTAGGGATCACAAGGTGGAATGCGCCTATGCGGCTGCCTTGATCAGCACTGATGACAGAAATTCCATAACTCCGGCGTGGATTCTTCACAACTATCCGAGTGTCGAGAATGTGATAAGAGGTTTAAGGGCCGTGAACTGCGGAGATGCTCGATGCCGATATTGCTCACAAAAACTGAATGCGGAATATTCATTGAAAAAGTGGTTCGGCTACGACCGTTTCAGGACTTTCGGAGGGGAGCCGCTGCAGGAGAATGCGGCAAAAGCAGCGATTAAAGGTGAATCGTTGCTTGCCATATTCCCGACCGGCGGAGGGAAGTCGCTGACATTCCAACTGCCGGCATTGATGGCAGGGGAGACCGTCAGAGGGCTGACCGTCGTGATCTCACCGCTCCAATCCCTGATGAAGGATCAGGTGGAGAATCTGGAGAAGAAAGGAATCTCGGAAGCCGTCTATATCAATGGCTTGCTGTCTCCGATTGAACGCCGCAACGCTTTGGAGAGGGTCGAGTCCGGGGAGGCCTCGCTGCTTTACATCGCCCCGGAGCAACTCCGCTCCAAGACCATCGAGAAGGTTCTGATGTCCAGAACCTTGGTCCGAATCGTGATTGACGAGGCGCATTGCTTCTCCGCCTGGGGTCAGGACTTCCGGATTGAATATATGTTCATCGGGGAGTTCATCAGGCATCTTCAGGAGTGTAAAGGCCTTGACACTCCGATTCCGGTCTCCTGTTTCACTGCGACCGCTAAACCTAAGGTGATCAGCGACATCTGTGACTATTTCCGGGACAGGCTTGGGATAACCTTGAAGCGTTTCACGACCGATGTCGCCCGCACTAATCTTCGATATACTGTTCTGTTCAGGGCTTCTGATGAGGATAAATACCAGACCTTGAGGAACTTGCTCGATGGCACAAAATGTCCGGCCATCGTTTATGTGACCAGAACCAAAGCCGCGGAGAAAATCGCTGAAAGGCTCGGCAAGGACGGGTTTGACGCAAAGGCCTTCCACGGTCAGATGGAGGTCAACACAAAGGTCAAGGCCCAGGATGATTTTATGAGCGGCAAGGTCAGGATAATCGTAGCCACATCCGCGTTCGGGATGGGAGTGGACAAGAGCGATGTCGGTCTGGTTGTCCACTACGAGATTTCGGATTCGCTGGAGAATTATATTCAGGAAGCGGGAAGGGCGGGACGTGATGTCAACTCGCAGGCGGAATGCTACGTCCTTTACAATGACGATGACCTTAACAAACACTTCATACTTCTGAATCAGACGAAGCTCACCCTGAGTGAGATAAACCAAGTCTGGATCGCTGTCAAGAAACTTACGGCAAAGCACGACTGCATCCACATCTCCGCTTTGGAGATAGCCCGCAAGGCAGGTTGGGAGGAAATCCGGGACGTGGAGACCAAGGTGAAAAGCGCTATCGCCGCTTTGGAGACGGCCGGTTATCTGAGACGCGGGATGAACAGCCCGAGAATATTCGCGACAAGCATTGTCCCGAGGAATATGGACGAGGCCTCCGAGCGGATAGAAAGATGCCCGGATTTCACTGAGGATGACAAACTGGACGCCAGAAGAATCATCAAGTCATTGATCTCGGAGCGCAGCCGTTCCCGCGCGGGGACCGCCGAGGCGGAGTCACGTGTTGACTATCTTTCTGATATGCTCGGCATCGAGACCCGCAAGGTGATCAGCATCGTGGAGAGAATGCGTGTGGCTGGAATCCTCGCCAAGGACGATGATATGACGGCCTACCTCCGGCTTGGTCAGATCAGGAAATTCAAATATTACATCCAGCTGGAGAGATTCCTCGCCGAGACCGTCATCGGCGAGTGCGCTAAATTCAGTCTGAAGGAGATAAACGAGAAAGCGATCGCTTCAGGCATCGCAAGATCCTCCGTGAAGGACATCCGTACTATCCTGTTTTTCTGGACGATAAGGCATTACATCGAAAAGCGCCCGGTCACGGACGATTATGTTCAGATAGCGGCTAAGGTTTCGGCCTCGGATCTGGAAAAGCAGATCGCTGTCAGGAACTCTATCGCTTCGTTCATCGTCTATCGTTTCAAGGATAATAATAAAGAGGAGGATGGCGAGGTCAAGGTCGGGTTCTCGTTGGCCGGACTTGTCAGTGACTACAACGACAGCGCTCTTTTCCCGGAAAAGATTGATGTCGGGATGGTCGAAGAGGCGCTCCTGTTCCTCGCGAAGACCGGAATCCTGAACCTGGAAGGCGGCTTTATGGTCTTGTACAACAAATTGCAGATCGAACGGCTCAAAGACAGCAAGTGCCGCTACAAAAAGGACGACTACCACAATCTGGACGACTTCTACAAGCAGCGGATCCAGCAGATCCACATCATCGGAAAATATGCGAATATGATGGTGTCCGACAAAAATCGGGCTATGGAATATGTCCACGACTATTTTGTGCTGGATTTCAAGGCTTTCATAAAGAAATATTTCGATTCGAAGGAGGCGAAAAGAATCGACAGGAACATCAGCGAGAAAAAGTACGAAGAGCTGTTCGGAAGTCTGACCGGGACACAGTCAGACATCATCAATGACAGCGAATCAAGGTTCATCGTGGTTCCGGCCGGACCTGGAAGCGGCAAGACCTATGTCCTCGTGCGCAAGCTGGCCTCGCTGATCCTCTTGGAGGATGTCAAGTCCGAGCAGCTTCTGATGCTGACATTCTCAAGGGCCGCGGCTACGGAGTTCAAGAAGCGGCTCAAGGCTCTGATCGGCAACGCCGCCGAATATGTCGAGATCAAGACTTTCCATTCATATTCATTTGACATTCTTGGCAGGAAGGGAACGGTCGAGGGTTCCGAACATATTGTCGCCGACGCTGTCGCGGAGATTCGTTCAGGCAGGGTGGAAAGAAGCCGGATAACCAAATCTATCCTTGTCATCGACGAGGCACAGGACCTTGGTGAGCAAGAATTCGCTCTGGTCAAGGAACTTATCCGTTGCAATGAGGATATGAGGGTCATAGCGGTCGGTGACGATGACCAGAACATCTACGAATTCCGTGGCTCTGACTCCGGGAATATGAAATCCCTGATCACTGAATATGGAGCGTCTGTCTATAATATGCTGGAGAATTTCAGAAGCTCCCAGACGGTCATCTCTCTGGCGAACTCCTACGTTAAAGGAATATCCGGACGTTTGAAGTCCGATCCGATCGTAGGTAAGAGAATTGATCCAGGGAATATCCGTTTGGTCCGTCATTCCACTCCCGACTATGAACAGGCCATTGTTAATGAGATTGTTTCTGGCAATAATCCCGGTACCATCTGCATTCTTACCGCCACGAATGACGATGCCTTGGTGATATCGGCTTTGCTTAACAAGTCCGGACGGAAAGCCAGGCTGATTCAATCCCGAGAAGGATTCCAGCTTTCAGACCTCGCCGAGTTCAGAAGTTTTCTTGACGCCATCCGGAAATATGACTCCGCCTGCCTCGATGATGTGACGTGGGCTGAAGCGGCGGATGCCGTGCGGCGCCGTTTCAGTGACAGCGGATGCCTTGATTTGCTTGAGAACAGCCTTGCCGCTTTTAATGAGGAATATCCAACACGTAAATACTTCACTGATTTTGAGAACTTTCTGCTGGAGTCTCAGATTGAGGATTTCACGAGGTCCAAGGATTCGGAGGTAGTGGTCTCAACCATCCACAAAGCCAAGGGCTGTGAATATGACAACGTGTATATCTCGCTGAAGGGACTACATAATGTGACCGACAAGGAGCGCCGGATGGTCTATGTCGGAATGACCAGGGCTAAGAACAACCTATCGGTGCATTTTGACAATGCGGACATATTCACAGATGAAGTGTCCCGTGCCGTGATGGTTGGAGATGATACTGTCTATGGCGCTCCGGAGGAGGTTCTGATGCAGCTTTCGCATCGGGATGTCGTGCTGGATATGTTCAAAGGCAACCAAAATCTGTTGCAGAGTCTGCATTCCGGAACCAGACTTGAGCTTGATGGTGACTACCTGTCCGCCGAGATCGACGGTTGCCGCAGGACGGTTCTGAAATTCTCGGCCTCGTTCCGTGAAAAACTTGCCAAAATGGCTTCCAAAGGATATTCACCGGTCGAGGCCTGCGTCAGATTCCAAGTTTTCTGGCGTTATGATGAGCAGGTCGAAGGTAGTGCGGAGCCTGTCCGCCGTGAGATAATGATTCTTCTTCCAGATCTGGCTTTCAGAAAAGTAAGTGACTTACTATAAATGCCGTAAAAGAAATATCCTCCAACCTGTTCCAGACTGGAGGATATTTCGTTATTGTGTTGATTTATATCGCTTGTCTGTCACCACTCTATGAAGAGGGGAGAGATGGCGAGGTAGTTGCCGGTAGGGGTGAAGGACGGTGAGGCGATTTTCACCTTTTTCACGAGAACAGGGGTTTCGGCATTCCGCGCCGCGATGAAGGAATATGTTCCCTTCTCGGTGGCCCAGCCGGAGCGCTGCTCGTCATAGGAGGCGAGGAGATTCTTCGGGATCCTTATCTCTACTGTCTGTGATTTTCCCGGGGCTATCACATCCGTCTTTGAGAAGCCTTTGAGCTCGCGGGCAGGTTTGTCCATGTCCTTGCCGGGGGCTTTGACGTAGATCTGGACGACCTCCTTTCCGGAATATTTGCCGGTGTTCTCCACGGTCAGGTTGACGACATATTCATCACCGGCGTCCTCCACGGTCATTCCGCTGTACCTGAAGTCCGTGTAACTCAGGCCGAAGCCGAACGGATAGGCTGTGCGGATCTTCTTGGTGGTGTAGTACCTGTAGCCGCAGTAGATGCCTTCACGGTAGTTGACGTAGTCGATGTTCTCGATGTCGTACCGTTTCGTGACTCCGGCTGGAGCCGGACGGTGGAACGAGTAGTTGACCGGTTTGTCGGTGAGGAGCTGAGGCATGGTTCCGGCCGTCGGATCATCGTAATAGCTTACAGGAATGCTCATCGGAAGCCTTCCGCTCGGAGTTTCCTTACCGGAAAGCACTGAGGCTATGGCATGTCCGGCCTCGCATCCCGGAAGCCAGCTCATGACGATAGCGTCGGCCATGTCCTGCCATGCGGTCATGTCCACGATTCCGCCGACATCCAGCACAACAATCAGCTTTTTGCCCTCCTTGTGGAACGCTGTCGAGACTCCCTTGATAAGCCTCATCTCGGCGTCGGACAGCAGATAACTGAATTGGTAGAGTCTGTCCTTGCCTTCACCGAATATGCGACCGATGGTTATGACGGCCTTGTCGGCTTCCTTTGCGGCCTGCTCCAGCACGGCTTTGGACGGCATGGCCTCGGCCGGACGTTCGGCATCCACGAACCATTTGTCGAACTTGCTGTTGATCCTGCGGGTATTGAACCTTTCGTATTTAAGGCAGTCTTTGTAGAAGTCGTCTGTCGTTTTGTCCAGTCCGAATCCCGCGTCGGAAAGCCCCTTCTTGAGGTCTATAACGTATGAGCCGTTGACGTTTCCGGCTCCTGTGCCTCCGGTGATGAACTCGTAGGAAGTCACTCCGAACAGCGCGATCTTCGACTCAGGTGCCAAAGGCAGGGAAGCCGCATCGTTCTTCAGCAGCACGATTCCTTCCTCCGCGGCTTTCCGGGCCACAGACGCATTGTGCCGGAGGTTCGGTTTATTGGAATATTCATACCCTTTGAACCGGGGACATTTGACGATGAGCCTCAGGAGTCTCGCCACTGCCGTGTCAACCACCGGCATAGGCAATGAGCCGTCGGTCATGGAGTTGACGAGACGATTGTAGTGCTCGTCGCTGCCCGGCTGGATCATGTCGTTGCCGCTTGCGACCATCTTGTCTGAATATAATCCCGCGGCCCAGTCTGTCATGACCACACCTTTGTAGCCCCAGTCATCACGAAGAACTCCTGTCGCCAGGTCGTGGTTCTCTGCGGCCAATGTCCCGTTGACATAGTTGTACGATGTCATGACGGTCCACGGATCGCTCTCCTTGATGGCGATCTCGAAGTTCCTCAGGTAGATTTCGCGCAGTGCCCGGACGGGAACCCTTGCGTCAAGGTAGAGCCTGTTGAGTTCCTGATTGTTAGCGGCGAAATGCTTGATGGATGTTCCGACTCCTTGGCTCTGGATTCCGCGGATGTAGCCAGCCGCGACCCTGCCGGCCAGAAGAGGATCTTCGGAGTAATATTCGAAGTTTCTGCCGCACAGAGGATTGCGTTGGATGTTGATGCCAGGGGCGAGCAGGACATCGACTCCATATTCGAGAACCTCATTGCCTATGGCTCCGCCGACCTCCTCGACAAGCGATGGATTCCAGGTGGAGGCGAGGGAGGTTCCGATCGGGAACTTGGTGCATGGGCGGTCGTCGATCCTGACTCCCGCAGGGCCGTCCGCCAGCACGATAGCCGGGATGCCCAGCCTTTCTATCGGGTGGGTTGTTCCGGCGGAACCCTTTACGTAGAGAGTCGTGTAGCCGACTCCGTCGAAGGCTTTCGCTCCGCTGCCTACCAGCAGGGCAGCCTTCTCCTCTGTTGTCAATTCACTGACAATCTGTGAAATATTATCACCGTTCAACTTCAACGGAGAACCCGCGAGCAGAACGGTGACCAAAAGTGAACCAATCATCATTGACTATGCCTTGTCCATCATTGTGAATATCCTTGCGCGGACTTCCTCGATGGTCCCGGTGCCGTCGATCTCCTCGTACTTGCCTGCCTTCTTGTAGTACTCCACAAGCGGTTCGGTCTTCTCGTGGTAGGTCTTGATGCGGTTGTTGATTGTCTCGTCCCTGGCATCATCGGCGCGGCCTTCGATCGCGGCCCTGTGCTTGATGCGCTCCATGATCATCGTGTCAGGGATCATGATGGAGACAACGGATGTGACAGCCTCGCCGTTCTTGGCGAGCATCTTGTCAAGAGCCTCGGCCTGGGCGATGGTGCGAGGGAATCCGTCAAGAAGGAAGCCGGAGACTCCGGTCATGGTCTTGAACTTGTTCTCGATCATGCCTTCCACAACCTCGTCCGGAACGAGCTCGCCGGCGTCGATCAGAGCCTTTGCCTTGAGGCCAAGCTCAGTACCCTTGGCGATCTCACCGCGGAGAAGCTCACCGGTGGAAATGTGGCAGAGATTGTATTTTTCAACCATTGCGGAGGCCTGGGTGCCTTTCCCGGCGCCCGGAGGGCCAAAAAGAATAAAGTATTTCATATCTGTGTCCAATACATAAATGTCTTTGAGGTTTCTTCCGATCTCGTTGTAGTCAAGCCCGAAGCCGACAATGAAGTCATCCGGAATCTCCATCGCCACATAATCTAGCTTCACGTCCTTTGTGTAGGATGCCGGTTTGAGGAGCATCGTGCAGATCCTTGTTTCTGTGGCTCCTTTCTCCTTTAGGATGTCCTTGAGCGCCACGATCGTGTTGCCGCTGTCCACGATGTCCTCGACGACAATGATGCGTTTGCCTTCGATGCTTCTGGTCATGCCCATGACCTCGCGCACGTTGCCTGTGGTGTGGGTGCCGTTGTAGGACGAAAGCTTGATGCAGATCAGCTCGCAGTTGAACGTGAGCCTCTTCATCAGCTCCGATGTGAACATCAGTGATCCGTTGAGGACACAAAGGAGTACCGGGCAATCTGTGCACCCGTTGAAATCATGGTTGATCTTCTCGGCTACCTTGTCGATGGCTTCCTCAAGCCTCTCGTTCGGAATGAACGGCTTGAAGGACTTGTCAAATAGTCTGACGTTGCTCATTGTGGTTCGTTATTTATAGTAAAAAACAAAATTAGGCAATATTCCTTAAAAAAACAGAAAAAACATACCTATGTTTTATGTTTCTTTTCGTTTTTTACGTTTACTTGCCTTACCTTGCCGGCCTGAACTTAAAGGGATGTGAATCTCTTGGCATAAACATCACGAATCATGAATATCCTGAAAAACTTCACTGCCGCGCTGCTGCTCGCGGTGCCTTTGTTTCAGGCTGATCTGACAGCTCAGTCTGACAACCTCATGAAGGCGATATTATATCTGTCCGGCGCTGATTCCGAGGAGGAACTGGACGGGCAGGAGGTGGAAAGGTTCGCCATGCTGGCCTCCCGTCCGTTGGAGATCAATCTCGCGTCAAGAAGCCGCATGGTCTCCAGCGGACTCATGAGCCAGTACCAGGTGGCGAGCCTTATGGACTACCGCTCGCGTGACGGCGATGTGCTTTCCGTCTCAGAGCTTGCGGCCGTTGACGGTTTCGGAGAGGAATACGCCAATGCCCTCAAACCATTCCTCTCGTTTGCTTCCAAAGCTTTACCAGGACAGACAGAGTCCGGGTCAAAGCGTCTGACTCACGAGGCGTTGGCACGTTCGGCGGTAAAAGGAGAGGCTTTCAACTATGGGGCTAAGTACAGAATGAACTACGGCGAGACGTTCGAGTTCTCATCCGCCGCAAGGACGAAATATTCAGACAAAGATCAATTCCCTCCGTCGGCATGGTCGATGAACATGACATATTACGGCAAGAGAAGGCTCGGGAAAGTCATCATCGGGGACTTCAACGCGCGCTTCGGCCAAGGGCTGACACTGTGGAGCGGTATGTCCATGTCGGGGCTGTCCACGTCGTCTTCGTTCAGCAGACGTCCCTCGGGCTTGTCGCCGTCTTGGTCATGGTCCGGGATAGGAAGTCATAGGGGAGTGGCGGCTGACTTAACGGCAGGGCGCATGGTTTTCTCCACGTTTGTCTCCCTTCCGGGACTGCGCTCATGGTGCGAGAGCGGCAAACCGGCGGAAATCTCCTTGATGACCGGGGCGAATGTCACTCGTTACTCGCGCAACGGGCAATTCTCCATCACCGGCTACTGCCTGACTGGACCAATGAATATGTCTGCTGAGCCTCAGGGCGGCAAACTGTCCGGAGACTTCCGCTACTCATGGCGTGGGGTGGATTACTTCGGAGAGTTGGCATGGGATTTTGCCGGAGAGAGTCCCGGAGCCGTACTTGGCGTCGTTTTCCCTTTGGGTGGAGACTGGAAACTTTCATCGGCTGTCCATAGTTATTCTTCGGACTTCTGTTCGGATTACTCAGGAGGAATGCGAAGCTGGACAAAGACTTCCGATGAGCACGGCGTCGCCATCGGTCTGGAAAAGTCGGGGGCTTTCCTTACTGCCGACCTTGCCGTCAAGGATGGAGACCGTTCCAAGAGACAGGTGCGTGTCCTGTTCAAACTGCCGTTGCAGCTGACAGGAACATCCGTGCTATCAATAAGGATTACCGAACGGTTCCGCCCTTATGAGGAGATTCTGAAATACCGCACGGGAGCCAGATGTGATCTGGACTGGTCCAGTTCCGGACTATCCGCGCGCTATGGTCCGGCTGACAAGCCGGCGTGGAAAATCAGGGGTAGGATTGAAGGACTGCTGTGCCGTTCTCTGGCCGGTCTGACCTATCTTGAAGGTGGACGGAAAACGGACAGGTTCAGCGCTTATCTGCGAGGAACAATATTCATTGCCGATACTTGGGATGACCGGATATATTCATACGAGAGGGACGCTCCGGGGAACTTCACTGTCCCGGCCTATTATGGACGTGGGTGGAGTCTGTCCGCTGTCGCCGGATGCAAGTTCCGGTTTGGCAAGGGAAAGGCCCTGAAGCTGTATTTCCGAGCCTCGGCAGTGGCATATTCATTCATGAAAGAACCCAAACCGTCAGTCACGGAAGCGAAGATTCAGGCCGTGATGGCGTTTTGACCGTTACTTGGGAATTCTGATTTTCATCCCGGGCTTGATGTTCTCACCTATTCCGTTGAATTTCATTATCTTTTCGGCGGTCATGCCGGGAAACTGCCTCGCGATGCTGTAGAGAGAGTCGCCCGCTTTCACTGTGTAGTCCGTGTAACTCTTCTGGCTTGAGGCTGATTTGGCGGCTGAAGCGGTCGGAGCCCCGCCACCTTTGTAGATGCGTATCTTCTGCCCGATGCTGAGGTTCGTGCTCCTGAGGTGGTTCCACTTCTTGAGCTGGTTCACCGTGACATGGTACTTCGCCGCGATCTTTCCAAGAGTGTCGCCCTTCTTGACCTTGTAGGTGATGGTGCCTCCTGAATATGTCTCATTGGATGAACTTCTTGTGTTCACGAGTGTTTGAGGGTTGAGATATTCGGAAGCCTTGTAGGTGTAAACAGAGTCCTCGTGGGCGATGAAGTCGCTGGAGTAGTTGTAAGGAATGCGGAGGATGTAGGTCTTGCTGTCGCCGGGGATGACATCCTTGATGTACTGTGGGTTGAGGTTCCTCAGCTCATCGACCGAAATCCCGACCAACTCGCTGATCTGTTTGAAATGCAGGTTTTTATGAATCTCGAAAGTGTCAATCTGGGCCGGCATCTGCATGTTGGCAGGAACAAGCCCGTACTCCTTGCTGTAGTGGATGGCGTACATCGCCCCGACGAATGCAGGGACGTAGCCTCTTGTCTCGCGGGGAAGGTAGTCATAGACCGACCAGAAATCCCTCTTGCCTCCGTTCCTGCGGATGGCCTTGTTGATGTTGCCTGAGCCGCAATTGTAGGAGGAAATAGCCAGATTCCAGTCCCCGAAGACGTTGTAAGAGTCTGTCAGGTATCGCGCCGCGGCGTCAGCCGACTTGAACGGATCGAGCCTTTCGTCCACGAACGAGTTGATCTCCAGTCCGTAAAGCTGCGCCGTCCTGAACATGAACTGCCACATGCCTTTCGCACCTGCCCTTGAAACAGCCACCGGATTCAGGGCTGATTCGATGATGGCCATGTACTTGAGCTCGTCCGGAAGATTATATTTGTTGAATGTCTCCTCGAAGATCGGCATGTAGTACTTGCAGAGGCCAAGGATTGCGCCCATCTTGGTCGGCATCTTTTCCGAATAGAGGATCATGTAGTTGCGGACCTTGTCGTTGTAGGGGAGTGTGATGAAAGAGTTCATCTTCTCCAGCCGGGCTTTCATCACATCGTCCGGAACGTTGGAAGTGAACCGGATCGAATCCATGTCGTAGCCGTTTCCCTCATCGTTTTTTTTGGCCTGACGGTGCAGGTACCAGATGCTCAGAAGGCTGTCTGTGATTTCCTGCGTGTAGTCCTCCGGATTCAGTCCGGCCGCGGTCTTGAACCGGTTCTCCTCGTAGATGCCGATCATCTCGTCCGCGATGCTGTCTTTCAGGAGACTCTCTTTTCTGAGTTTGTCCAGAACCTTTTGCAGGGAATCTATCTGGTTCCTGAGTTCCAGATTCTCTTCCTTGAGTTTCTTTTTGAATATCTGTGCCTCCGCGTTCCCTTGTAACAGGAAGGACAGGAGCAGCGTCAGTGTCAGAGCGGCGAAAGTGGTTCTTCTCATCCTCGAATGCTTTGGTTAAAATCTCAGACCGACCTTTATTCCTATGGCGTTGTCGCCGAACGCTCCCATTCCGAAACTGCCTCTCGGCGGATTGTGGCTGGCCGGGGATGCGACGGCGTATTCGTTGTAAGGGGGAACATATTCATTGTAAGGAGAGATGACTGTTGGCGTGACTTTCAATGTCAGGTCGTCATTCACCTCGAAATCCTGCATGTAGGCGAACACATTGGCGTCTATTATCTGAAGCAGGTAGCTTCCCACAATGGCCACGACAGAGTAGTCTCTGTAGCGTCTGAACACGTTCCTGAAATACAAGGCTCTTTCCGCCGGAATCTGTCCGGTGTAGTTGCCGTCCGGATTTGAGGCCTCGTTGTGGATTCTCTTGTACCTTTTGTAGTTCTTGCTGTTGGTGGCGTAGAAGTGGTACGAGCCGACCAGCATTCCCCAGTAGATCGGGATTTTCCAGTACTCGCCGTTGTAAGCCTGACCGAGTCCCGGGAGAAGGATTGAATATATCGTCGCCTTTCCCGGCTGGTTTTTCACATCCCTCTTGTAGTTGAAAACTCCGTCCATCAAGGTCGCCCAGTAAATGAAACCGGCGCTTGCGAACATGTATTTTGCCATGTCCCTGGAGCGGGTGTCCAACTCGTACTCCATGTTGGGGTCAAGCGCCATCGCTATGTCGTAGCCTTTCTTGGAGTGCCTGTACTTGCTGTTGTAGTGGATGCCCAGTCCTAAGGTCGTTCCAATCCCACCATAGACGATCGGCAGTTTCCAGTACTGCCGGTTGTAGATCTGCTCGGATCCGATGAACACCATCGATCCTGCGAACATTGTTCCGATCCTCAAGGTCGTGTCCTTGTGGCTCACACCTCTGAAAAATTCCCTGAACGACCACATCCTGTCCACGGAATCCTTCGCCGATGTGGTGTCACTCGGGTCATTGTAGGTCTGTTTGAACGCCTCCTCCCTGAACTGGGCTTTAGCCACGGTGGAGAATGCGACAAGGCAGACCAGTGCCAGTATTGTCTTGAGAATCAGATTCTTCATTGTTCTTCTTAGATGTTCGAGTCCTCAAGAGCCTTGAGGAAGCGGCTCACTTCCTCGTCGGAGTTGAACTTGATTGTCATCGTTCCCTTTCCTGAGGCAGAGCGTTTCAGGCTGATGCTGTTATCAAAAAACTTGCCGATGTGCTCAAGTACCCTGTAATATTCATCAGGAAGATCCTGTTGCTTGGGGGTTGACTTGGCGTTCCCGCCTTTGCTCAGCTTGTGGACCTTCTCCTCCAGTTGACGCACCGAAAGGCCGTCTTTTATCACAAGGTCGCAGAGAAGTTCTTGAATATGTGGATCTTCTACCCCGAGAAGCACTTTCGCATGCCCGGTGCTGAGTAGTCCGGTCTTGAGGTCGTGCTGAACCTTGGTAGGAAGCTTGAGAAGCCTGAGGTAGTTGGCCACAGAGGCGCGCTTCTTGCCGACACGCTGCGCCATCATCTCCTGCGTGAGGTTGCACTCGTCCATCAGCCTCTGGTAGCTCATCGCCACTTCTATCGGGTCGAGATCCTGCCTCTGGATGTTCTCCACGATGGCCATCTCCAGCATTCCCTGATCGTCAGCCGTGCGGATGTAGGCCGGGATGATGTCCATTCCCGCCCTCTTGCAGGCCTTGAACCTGCGCTCTCCGCTGATGATCTGGTAGCGTCCGTTCTTGAGTTTGCGCACCGAGATCGGCTGGATGAGGCCGAATGTCCTGATCGAATCAGCGAGTTCCTCCAGCGCCTCATTGTCGAACGCCATACGCGGCTGGTAAGGGTTCGGCTCGATCATATCCACCGGGATGCGTAGCACGTCCCCGTAGTCCTGCTCCGGCTTGGAGCCTGCGATCTCCTTATTAATGTACCCGACCGGCTTTCTTTCCGGTCCTATTGTCTGGATGTCCCCCAAAAGGGCGCTGAGCCCTTTGCCCAGCCTGCTTTCCTGCTTATTGTTGGCGCTCATTGTACTTTTCTTTTGCAAGTCCTTTGCTTTCCTGCGTTTACCTTTCGTTCTTCTCCAACACTTCCTTGGCGAGGTTCATATAGTTGGTCGTTCCGTTGCTGACCACATCGTAAAGGATGATAGGCTTGCCGTGCGAAGGTGCCTCGCTGAGGCGTATGCTCCTCTGGATCACCGTGTTGAAAACCATGTCCTGAAAATGCTCCTTGAGTTCGTTCACAACCTGCGCATGAACTTTTGTCCTGCCGTCGAACATCGTCACGACGAACCCTTCTATGGTAAGCGAAGGATTTACTCCGCTTTGCACCAGCCGGATTGTCTGGAGCAGCTTGCCGAGTCCCTCAAGGGCGAAGAACTCCGGCTGCACTGGAATCATCACGGAATCTGATGCCGAAAGGGCGTTGATGGTGATGAGCCCCAGGGAAGGGGAGCAGTCGATGATGATGTAGTCGTAGTTGTCACGGATAGGGGCGAGCCTTCTCTTCAGGATCGTCTCCCTGTCCTCCACGTCGATCATCTCGATCTCCGCTCCGACAAGGTTGATGTGTGACGGTATCATCTGAAGGTCAGGGATCTCTGTCTGAATCAGAGCATCCTGAATGTCAATCGTGCCGATCATGACCTCGTAGATTGTCCTCTTCTCATCATTGTCCGGAGAAAAATTCAGGCCGGATGTCGTGTTCGCCTGCGGGTCAGCGTCAATGATGAGGACTTTCTTCTCAAGCACGGCCAGCGAGGCCGCGAGGTTGATGGCGGTAGTGGTCTTTCCCACTCCACCTTTCTGATTGGCTATTGCTATGACTTTTCCCATATCCTGTGTGTATATTCAAATTTCAAAGTTACGGAAAATCTCTTGAAATGACGAATAAAATCAAACCTTGCCACAGTATTTCCGGAGCGGAGCTCCTGAGGTGACATTCCGGTGCGGAGTGTAGTAACGTCCCTCTTCACGCCGGATCGACATCAAGCGCGATGTGGCCTGAATATTTTTTCTCCTTCTCGAAGCGTTCCACAGCGGCCGCCAGCGTCTCCTTGTTTCTCACGAGCGACCTGTCTTTCGGTAGCAATACCCTGATCTGGCGGATGTTCTGGTTTGAAATCTTGTCGATGGCCGGGGAGTATGGCCCTATGACATCCGGGCTGTTCTGAACGCCGGGAGCAAAACTGAGTCTGGCACCCAAGGCACCGCGTATAGCCTCCGCAAGCTCACGGCTCAGCAGATCCACTCTCGCCTGATTGTAATCCTTGACGATGACTCCGATGACTCTTGAATATGGCGGATAGCCGAACATCTTTCTTTCGCCGAGGAAGCGGGCCATTGTGCCGTTCCCGTCCAGTTGCCCCTCCATGCTTTGATAGACAGGGTGTTCAGGCTGGGAAGTCTGGATTACGAACAGACCCTTCTCTCCACGCCGTCCGCACCGGCCTCTGAACTGCTCCAGAAGCTGGAGCCCCCTCTCGTCCGCCCTGTAGTCTTCCTGTCCGAGAATCGAGTCGGCCTGAAGTACGGCCACAAGGGACAATCCGCTGAAGTCGAATCCCTTGGCAACCATCCTTGTGCCGATCAGTATGTCGATTTCTCCGTTGGAGAATTTCCGGATAGTGTCGGTCTCATATTTCCGGCTCTGTGCCGTGTCGCTGTCCAGACGTGCGATTCTTGCGTTAGGGAAGATATTGGCCGTTTCCTCCTCAATCTTCTGCGTGCCTGATCCCAGCGGCTTCAGATTACCGCCGCATTTCGGACACTTGCCGGTATATTCATACACCCTGCCGCAGTAGTGGCAGACGAGCCTTTCGCTTCCGTCGGCGCGCCTGTGCAGGCTCAGGCTGACGTTGCAGCAGCGGCATTTCGGAATTTCGCCGCACTCCTGGCACTGCACGATCGGGGAATATGCCCGCCTCTCCCTGAGAATCAGCACCTGCCGGTGTTCGCCGAGGCATTTGCCCATGTGCCCGATGAGTTTTCTGGAGAAACTGCCGATCATTCCGTTCTTGCGCCGCTCGGCGATTGTGTCGATGATCTCGATGTCCGAGTCTGCCGCGTCGTAGAACCGTTTGTTAAGTGTGACAAGCCCGTACCGCCCGACGCTGCAATTGTAAAGCGACTCAAGCGAAGGTGTAGCCGATCCAAGAATGACATTGGCACCGAATATCCTCGCCATCATTATCGCCGTCTCGCGACCATTGTATCTCGGTGCGGGGGAGTCCTGCTTGTAGGAGGTGTCGTGTTCCTCATCCACAATAACTAACCCTAAATCCCTGTGAGGCAGGAATATGGCGCTTCGAGTCCCGAGAACGACATAGCCGTGATGATTTGTTTTCTTTATGGCTTCGCAGGATGAAGACTTGATGGTCAGCGTATCTTCTGAGGCAGAGTCTTTTTTGGCATTGGTGTTTTGGCTGGCATCTACATATTCATTTATGTCTTTTGCTGACGCACAATGTCTCAGGGCAGCCGCCACATCCCGTTTCCTGACCATTGTCTCGCCGGAATGGAAAACCAGCAGTTCTTCTGGAAACGTCTCGCTGATTCTGTCCTCCAACTGTCTGCTGAGAGCGATCTCCGGCACCAGATAGAGCACATTATTTCCTCTCTCCAGTGTCTCCTGTGCCAGTTTCAGATAAATCTCCGTCTTTCCCGATCCCGTAACCCCGTGCAGCAAAGCCGGCTTCCCCTTTACGAAAATCTCCTTTATTTTTGAATATGCCTCCTCTTGTGCCGCTGACAGTACAATCTCCTTTTCGGTTTTTACTGATGTCTCGATAGTTGAGTTTTGTCGAACCACAGCCTCATCCTCCGGCTGATATGCCATAGAGAAACTCTGGCCGGTCACTGATCCGCCATCTCCCGTCACTGATCTGCCATCTCCAGTCACTGATCCGCCATCTCCCGTCACTGATCTGCCATCTCCCGTCACTGATCTGCCATCTCCTGTCACTGATCTGCCACCTCCAGTCACTGATCCGCCATCTCCCGTCACTGAGCTTGTGGTTCGACAAAGCTCACCAACCATCGACGAGACCCTCCTAACCAATAATCCAATCTCTTCCTCCAACCTCTCCTTCTCAGCCAAATACCTTTCCCGACTCTCAGCCTTCCGAGCCTTCGCGGCCATTTCCGCCTTTTTCTCCACCCTTTCTTCCAGCCTCTTGATCTTATCCTCAATTTTAGCCCGATTCTTCTCTTCTCTCTCCTCTTTGAGTGCCTCATGACGAGCCTGTACAACTTCCTTTTCCACCTTCTGCGCCGGATAAGCAGCCTTGTAAACCTCTCCGACTGTACACAGATAATATTCCGCTATCTGTCTCCATAACGCAATCTCCTCTTGTGTGACCGGTTCCAGCCCCTCGGCCATTCCGACAATCGGCTTCACCTTGTCCACAATCCCCATCGCCTCCGCCTGTTTCCCGGCATTCTCCACGCTCACCACTCCGACATATTCCTTCCCCGCGAAATTCACCCGCACCCGCTCTCCGACCCTAACCTGTTCTTTGTCTCTTTCGGTCACTGAGCCTGTCGAAGTGACTGAAAACAAGCCAGACGCATCCCCTGCCGATTCACTCAATTCAATTTCTTGATAATAGAACGGCTCCCACTCCAGCCGGAGCGGAAGAATCACCTGTATGAAAATCCTACCTGTCACAGCAGCGAATTTAGCCAAAAACATCCACTCAGCGAAGAAAAACGCAAATTCTTCTCAAAAAAATTTGCAACCAAAAGAAAAATGCCTATCTTTGCATTCCCAAACGGAAACGGTGTCGTAGCTCAGATGGTAGAGCAATGGACTGAAAATCCATGTGTCGGCAGTTCGATTCTTCCCGACACCACTCCTTAGGCCGCTGATGGACATTCATCAGCGGCTTTTCCTTTTTATATGTCAGTATCAGATCTCCTCCGAGATGGGGCAGGGGCTCGATTATCTAACCGTGGAATCTATCATGCCTGTAATCAAATGATTAGCTGGCTGCCTTTGGTCGGTTTACGCTAAAGACGATGTGCTAACTACTTGATTAGAAGTCTGTTATTCGCCACCTGCTGATTCTTAAGAGGTGATGGATAACGTGCTGATCATCAGTCGTTAAAGTGTTCAGCTTTAGCGCATTATTACTATAGGAATAATCTTAATGTCGTGATTTATAGTGACTTGTCTGCCACGGCACCAATATTGACAGCCAACAAAAAACTCTTTCCGGAATTTTGGTAACGTGCAAAATTCCGGAAAGAGTTTTTTGCTTAGCTCCCCTCTACGCTTTCTCCAGCCGACAGTCACCCGGGCCCTTGATGTTCTCATCAATGATGATCTCCCCAACGGAGCCGTAGCGTATGAAGCCGGTGCGAGGGTTCTTGATGGAAGGAACATGGCCTTTCACTGTTGCCTGGACGGAAGAATATTCAAAAGCCAGATCTGCGTCCGCGCCCATTGTGCAGTCCTCCAGTACGAGGTCGTCGCAGTAGCACAGAGGCTGGGTCTCGGTGATGTGGCAGCGGACAAGGCGGAGGTTCTTCGAGTACCAGGCAAGATATTCACCGTTGATGACGGAATCGATGACGGTGACATTCTCGGCCTCCCAGAAGGAATCTTTGGAGTTCAGCACACAGTTCCGGATCTCCACATTCTTGGCGTACTGGAAACTATAGTTGCCGTTAAGCTTGACGTTGGTGAGTTTAACATTCTCGCAGTGCATGAACACATAGTCGGCTCTGTCGATCACCGAATCCTCGACCACGATGTTCCTGCAGTCCCAGAAAGTCTCCGTTCCGCCCGGAATCTGAACGTTCTTCAGCTTGATGCCGTCCATCCTGCGGAAGGTCTTCGGTGCGTCGATGATAGTGTCGTATATCTCGCAATTCCTTGAATACCAAAGTCCTGAGCGTGCGCCCACGGTCAGCAGGCTGTCCTTGATGACGAATCCGTCACACTCCCAGAACGGATACTTGCCCTCGAACTGGCAATGTACGGCGGTGATGTTGCCGGTCTCTTTCAGCGCCGATTCCCCGGCGTGGATCTTCACATTCTCAAGATAAAGGTCGTGTCTGCAGTAGAGCGGTCTCTCTCCGCCGAATTCCTGGTTGATGATCTTTTCCATATTCTCAAGTGATCTTTAGTTTCATCCATTTCTCGCCGCGCAGTCTCCAGTAGAACAGCAATCCGCGGACATTCAGCTCGATGCACATCGCCACCCAGTAGCCGACGAGTCCCATCCTAGGTGTCAAAATCAATGCCAGCCCGATGCGGACCACCCACATACTTCCAAAGTTTATCACGCTCGGCACGAGGGTGTCGCCTCCACCTACGCAGGAACCGTAGCCGGCGATCGAGAACGCATAGAGGGTCTCGGCGAATGCCTCGATTCTCAGCACCTTGGCTCCCAACGCGATGACATCCGGATCCGAGCTCAAAAGCATCATCAGTTCTGTGGCGAAGATGAACATCAGCGCTCCCAGCAGAGTCATAATCCCTGCGGCCATCATCATCGTGATCTGCGAGAACCGCTTGGCGACTTCCTTGCGTTTCGCCCCGAGACTCTGGCCGACAAGCGTTGTGGCGGCCTCCTCTATACCGTACCCTGGCATGTAACAGAAGCTTTCAGCGATGATTGCCAGCGAGTTGGCCGCAATGGAAATAGGCCCGAGCGGCGCCACTATGATGGTGCTCATAATGTGCGATCCCCTCATTATGATGTTCTGGAGCCACATCGGGGCGGTGATGCCCCAAGCGTTGCGCACGGTTTTGCGCCGTGGAATGAACGTGCCTTGTTCTCCTTTGATATTCAATTCCTTGGAGCGTCTGAGGATGTACCAGATCACGAATATTGAGGTGACGACCTGCGCCGCACCAGTTCCCAGAGCCGCGCCAGCCACTCCCATCTCACAAATGTAAATGAATATGTAGTTGAACACCACATCAAGGCCGCACATTCCGGTGTACATCAGGCTCGGAATCTTCATGTTGCCGCTGGCCTGTAGCATTGAATTAGCGGCCCATCCGACAGCGCCTATCGGAATGAACGCTGAATATATCAGGAAATATTCAGATGCGTCCTCATTGATTTCCGGCGTTCCGCCGAGCCAGTGGGGGAGCGCCCCACTGATGCTTACGCCTATCACTGCGAGAACCAGTCCGATGATGAAGACCGTGGTGAGCCCTTGCCTCATCACAGCTCTGGCTCCATTGAAATCCTGCGCTCCGCAAAGGTGGGCGACCTGGACTGAGAATCCCGAGCTGGCTCCGGACTGGAATCCACCCATTATCCAGGTCGTCGTGGCGACCAGACCTATTGACGCTGATTGGTTCGCACCAAGTTGGCCGACCATTCCGGCGTCGATGTACTGCATCAGCACGGACGAGATCTGAGCGGCAATGGCGGGCAGACTTAGCAGAATCGTGAGCCGAATCTGCTGTCCGAGAGTCATCGGGAGGCCGTTCCTGACCATCCCGAGAAGTATGTCCTTCTTTCCCGATGCCATAAATTGAGGACAAAGATATCCACTTAAAATTATATGGCAAAATGAATTTTACCATATAATATATCTTCTACCCCCTCCCCCAGACTGTCTGAAAAGTCTTGGCTAGAGTTGAAAAGTATGTACCCCACTACAGGG